>WNGL01001307.1_pt1 | contig 58384 bp, 67 predicted proteins | sample 5400591 | NCBI WGS metagenome assembly WNGL01 (sample SAMN13153377, study PRJNA577476) | soil metagenome | isolation source: 80 cm soil or saprolite under Garry oak tree replicate 1 | place: USA:California | collected 2016-06-15 | reverse complement strand
CCCACTGGTAGAACCCGTTCACCGTGGCCACCTCGCGGTCCCACGTCGTGCTCGCGATCCGCGGGCCGCGCGGATCCTTGCGCCGCCACTGCTCGAACGCCGCCCGATCCTCGGTTGTGGCGTCCCGCCACGTCGGCCGATCGCGGCTCAACGCCAGGAAGTCGAGCCACTTCCTCAGGTCGTAGGCGACCGCCGCCTGCGTGTTCTTCGGACTCGCCCTTGGCTCGCTGCCGGTGAAATACCCGTTCAGCACGACGTCGTACGAACCGTCCGGGCCGAGCGGGAACGGCGCATCATCGAGCAGCTCACGCTCGTCGAGCCACCGGTCCACGTGCCGGGGAACCCGCTGGTGCAGCGGCCGAGCCGGGCCCGCCGCCGGTCGGTGAACGAGCCGGCCGCGCAGACCCCGGCTGAGGCGTCGCATCTGGGTCCGCGGCGGGACCTGGAGTGGTTGACGCCGGTGATGTATCGGTGCTGGCGGGACGTGGGCGTGCGCGGCTTCACGTCCGACGGGCTGCCGGACCGGTCGTTTCGGGGCCGGTATGCCTCGCGGAACGCGGCGTTCACCGACATGCTGATCCGTACCAGCCTGCGCATCAGCGAGCAGGTGGCGCTGTCGCTGTTCGACCTTCCCGAGCTCACGCACGCAATGGTCAACGCCCGCACGTGGTTGCCGAACGCGGTGGCGAAGAACGGCTCGGGCCGAGCAATCTACATCCCAGCCTCGGTACTCAAGGACGTGCGGGACTACATCGAGACCGAACGGGCGGACGCGGTCGCAGCGGCACGGGCCGCCGGCCTCTACGACCGCATCCATGATCCGCTGATCGTGGAGGACCGCCAGCTTGACCGGGTGCGCGTCGGCCGGCAGTGGGTAGGTGTCGCCCAGCTCGACCCGGGCGAGCGGCGGCGCCTGCTGGTGCGAACCGACCACGGCTTGGAGCCGGCGGCGTTGTGGTTGACCGGGCGGGGCACACCGGCGACGGTGTCGGCCTGGCAGCAGGTGTTCAAGGACGCGAAAACCCGATGCGCCCGGCACGCGGTGCGGATCCGGTGCCATCCGCATGCTCTGCGGCACAGCTTCGAGCGCCGGCTCGGCCTCCCGCACGCGACCTTCTACCGCAACTTCGCCGACCTGATCCAGCAATTCCAACAGCAGACCAGCCCACCGAACACGACCGCCGCTTCAGCCAACGGCGACGGACAGGACGGCCCCGCCGAGACCATCCGCCGGCTGCGGTCGGAGAACGAAGACCTCCGTCGAACGCTCCGGATCTATGCCGAAGCGATCAGGCAACTCACCACCCGCAACGAGGAACTCGCAGACCAGCTTCACCGCCAGGCATCCGTCACGACCCTTACTCCACGTCAGCGCTCAGAGCGGACAACGGATAACGCCAGACGCCCCTCATAACGCCGCACTGGTGGTACTAGATCCCGGTCGCGCTGGTGAACGAGGACCGGCCGGCGCCGCGGGGGCCAGTATCACCGTCCACGCCGGACAGGACCTCGCCGACCAGCTCCAGGACCGGCACGTCCTCGGCTGGCACCGCACGGACGAGCGGGACGCGGAGCGGGGCCTCGCGGACGGCCGGTACCATCTGATCCTGCGCATCCCGGCCGACCTCTCCGCGGACCTCGCGGGCGCGCCCGATCCGGCGAAGACGCCGACGAGCGGCGGCTTCACCGACCTGAGGGCGAGGACGCAACAGGCGGCCGACGGTGCCGGCCAGCTTGCCGGCGGCGCCCACCGGCTGGCGGGCGGGCTGTCGTCGCTGCAGTCCGGGGCGCAGCAGCTCGCGAGCGGGCTCGCCGACGGGGCGGCGCGGATCCCCGGGTACGACCGGGACGGGATCGCGCCGCGGGCCGGGGTACTGGCCGACCCGGTGGACCCGCAACGGCAGGTGCGCAAGCCGGCCGGTACGTACGGGGTCGGGTTCGCGCCGTACTTCGTCAGCCTGGCGCTGTGGGTTGGCGCGATGATCACGTACGTGCTGCTGCGCCCGGTCAACCTCCGGCACGTCCTGTCCGGCGCGCGGGCCTCCCGGGTGGCGCTGGCCGGCTGGCTGCCCGCGGTGGCCGTCGGGGTCGCGCAGGCGCTGCTGCTGTTCGCCGTGCTGTACCTCGCGCTGGGGCTGCGCCCGGTCCACCCGGTCGCGACCGTGGGCTATCTCCTGCTCGCCGCGCTGGCGTTCACCGCGCTGATCCAGTGGCTGGGCGCCCGGCTCGGGCCGTCTGGCCGGCCCGCCGCCCTCGCGCTGCTGATGCTCTAACTGACCTCGTCGGGTGGTACCTACCCGGTGCAGACCTCGCCGGGGTTCTTCGGCGCGATCCACCGGTACGTGCCGATGACCTACGTGGTGGACGGGCTGCGTCACCTCATCGACGGCGGCTCGACCGGTACCGTCGTCCTGGGGTGTTTTGTCCTTGGCGGTTTCGCCGCCGGAGCGTTCGCGCTGACGACGGTCGCGGCCCGGCCGGCCCGCGTGCTCACGCCCCGCGTGCTGCACCCGGAGCTGGTGATCTAGGAGTGGTGATGGACGGCCGGACCCGGCGCCGGGAGGACACCCGGCAGAAGCTCTACGAGGCCGCGGTGGACCTGATCGCCGAGCGGGGGTACTCGGCGACCACGGTCGACGACATCGCCGAGCGCGCCGGGGTCGCCAAGGGGACGGTGTACTACAACTTCCCGTCCAAGCCGGCCCTGTTCGAGGAGTTGCTGCGGCACGGGGTCGGGCTGCTGACCGCGCGGTTCCGCGAGGTGGTCGCGGGGCAGCCGCCGCGCGAGGCGGCGGCCGCGCTGATCCGGGCGCAGGTGGAGTACATCCAGCGGTACCGGGCGTTCGCCCAGCTGCTGCTCTCCGAGATGTGGCGGACCAACCGGGAGTGGCAGCAGACCCTGCGCCTGCTCCGCGAAGAGGCCATCGGGGTGATCGCGGAGGTGATTCAGGCCGGCGTCGACGCCGGCGAGTTCCCGGCCGACCAGGATGTCCGGCTCGCGTCCTCCGCACTTTTCGGGGTTGGTCTGGTGGTAGCGGTGGATTGGTTGATGTTCACGCCCGAACGCCCCGTCGGCGAAGTCGAGGAGGCATTGCGGGCAATCGTCCGGCGTGTCGCGGTGGGCTGACACGCAAAGAAATATCAATGTCACGTCAGGTCAACACGAACAATGCTCGTGAGTAACTTTCGGCCGAACGTACATGGCAATCGGCCCCCCCGACTCCGGACACTTGTCCAGTGACAGGCCGCCACCGCAATCCGCGCCCGTCCCTTGGCGTCGTTGCCGGCCTGGTCTCCGTCGTCCTGCTGGCCGCGCTCGCCGGCTGGGGCGGGTACCGGCTGCTCAGCACCCCCTCGTGCGCCTCCCGGCTCAGCCTCGCTGTCGCGGCCGCCCCGGAGATCGCGCCGGCTGTCCGGGCCACGGCCGGCGAGTGGTCCACCACACCCGTCAACGGCACCTGTGTCTCGGTCACCGTGACCGAGGCCGAGCCGGCGGACGTCGCGGCTGCGGTCGCCGGGCAGCGCGGCGCCACGCTGACCGGGCTCGGCCAGGCCAACGGCAAAGCGCAGGTACCCCAGGTGTGGATCCCCGACTCGTCGACCTGGCTGCAGCGGGTCCGGGCGGTGGGCGGCGACCTGGTACCCGCGGAGGTGACCCCGGTCGCGCAGAGCCCGGTCGTACTGGCCATGCCCCAGCCGGTGGCCGCTGCCCTCGGCTGGCCGAAGACGAAGCTCACCTGGGCGGCGCTGCTGCAACGGATGACCACCGGCGGCGGCATGAAGACCGGCATCGTCGAGCCCGGCCGCGACGCCTCGGGCCTGTCCGGCCTGCTCGCCCTGCACAGCGCGGCGGCCGACGTCGGCGCCGGCGCCCAGGAGGCCACCGTGGCCGCGCTGCGCGCGCTCGCGGTCGGCCGGTCCACGCTGCGCGACGACCTGCTCGGGCGGTTCCCGCGCGCGGCCGATCCGACCGCGGTGGCCTCCGGGCTGTCCGCGGCGCCGCTGCCCGAGCAGGCGGTGATCGCCTACAACGCAACCCAGCCACCGGTACCGCTGGCCGCCGTGTTCCTCGACCCCGCCCCGCCGGCGCTGGACTACCCGTACGCGATCCTGCCCGGCAACCGGCCCGAGGTGGTCGGGGCGGCGACGCGGTTGCAGAAGGCGCTGACCGGCTCCACGTACAGCACCACGCTGGCCGCGCACGGATTGCGCAACGCGGACGGCACCGCCGGTACCGGCTTCACCACGCTCACCGGCGCGCCGGCGGGACCGATCGCGGCTGCCGCGGCGCCCGACCCGGGCCTGATCCAGCAGACGCTGTCGACATGGACCGCGGTCACCCAACCCGGCCGGATCCTGGCCGTGATGGACGTGTCCGGCTCGATGCTCACCCCGGTGCCCACGGCTGGCAACGCCACCCGGGAACAGGTCCTGGTCAAGGCGGCGACCGGCGGGCTGAGCCTGTTCGACGACTCCTGGGCGGTCGGGCTGTGGGTCTTCTCCACCAAGCTGGAGGGGAACACGCCGTACAAGGAGCTGGTACCGATCGGGCCGCTGGTCAGCCAGCGCAGCCAACTGGTCGGTGCGCTCGGCGGGATCCAGGCGACGCACGGCGACACCGGGCTGTACGACACCACGCTCGCCGCGTACAAGACGGTGCAGACGAACTGGGACCCCGGGAAGATCAACTCGATCATCCTGATGACCGACGGGCAGAACGACAACCCGGGCGGGCTCACCCTCGACCAGCTCATCACGGAGCTGCAGAAGATCGCCGACCCGAAGCGGCCGGTACAGGTGGTGGCGCTGGGCATCGGTACCGACGTGAGCCGGCCCGAGCTGACCCGGATCACGCAGACCACGGGTGGGGGAGTGTTCATCGCCACCGACCCGGCCAAGATCGGCGAGATCTTCCTCCAGGCCATCGCACTGCGCCCCGGCAGCGGCGGCTGAGCGAGCGCCAGAGTTACGCCCTGACGCGGGCGGCGTCTGGACTGACGAACGCCGCCTTGCTGAGCCAGCCCAAGTGCTGGCTCACGACGAACGCCGCCTTGCTGAGCCAGCCCAAGTGCTGGCTCACGAGAAGCGCAGCGACGAGGGAAGACGTCGCCTGAGGAGCGTCGGGGCCGCGCGAGCGGAGGCGAGCGCCAGAGTTACGGCAGGCGGATTGCTTGGGTCGGGGCGTCGGCCATGACCGAGTTCGTGGGCGCGCCCGCGACCGGGCCGGTGGCGCGGTTCGCCCGGGCCAGCTCGACGCCCTCGTACAGCTCCACGATGTCCCACTCGCCCAGCGTCGTAACCTCGCCCCGGGCCAGCGGCGCCCGGCGGACGCTCTCCACCGGGCCGGTCCGCTTGATTACGGTCGTGCCGTTGGTGCTGGTATCGGTGACCTGCAGCGTGGTACCGCGCAGCTCCAACCGGACGTGGCTGCGGCTCACCCAGCACAGCCCGCGCTCGTCGAGCGTGAGCCCGATGCCCACCCCGTCCGGCTCCTCGGGTGAGCGCCCGACGGTGACCGGAGCCGCCTCGGTCACCACGAAGCGGTGCCACGCCACGTCCTTCACCCGGACGACGACGGTCATTGCGCGGGGCGCCGGGCCGGCGTCGCGCAGCGGTGCGCCGTGCCGCGGGCATTGCGGTACCCCGTTGACGACCTGCGGCGGCGGCTGGCTGCCCGGCTCGCGACGCTCCCCGGACTCGTCGGGCGGCGGGCCGAACGGGTCGGGCTCGCGGGCGCCGGGCGGGCCGAAGCTGGCGCAGTGCGGTTCGGGGCAGCGCCACGTCCGGCCCAGTACCGCGGCCGGCGCGGCCGGTCCCGGGCCGATCTTCTGCGTCGCGAGGGTCGGTCCGCTGGCCGCCGGTACCGGTGCGTAGGTGAGCCCGGGGTACCCGCCGGCCTGCCGGGTCAGCAGCGGCAGCCCGGTCAGCGCGGCGACCTCGCGGACCCGCTGCTGTGCGGCCGGGCCACCCATCCGTAGCACCTCGACCTTGCCGTCGTCGGACCAGCGACGGATCACCATCCGCTCGTTCGCGGTCAGGTCGGTGTCGGACAGCAGGGCCCGCTGGGCGACCGGGTACACGGCCACGCCACCGTCGGACATGTGCCGGGCGAGCGCGTCGATGACCAGGCCGAGGCGCAGCAGGTGCGCCGGCCGCCCGCCGTCCAGGTCGGCCAGGCGGACGACCTCGGTCAGGTCGAGGACCCCGCCCGCCGCCGTCGGGTCGGTGCTGATCCGCCGCTCGATCGCATCGAGCACATGGCTGACTCCGAATCGCACGGTCCCACCCTAGAGGGCGACGGCATCGCCGGGGGCGAGCCAGGCGTACTCAGTGAACTTGGTGAGCCTCACCACCATCACCCTAGTGTGGCGGAATGGGGAAGCTGGCGGTGGTCAGCGGAGGCGGCACAGGAATCGGCACGGCGATCGCCAGGGTACTGGTCGAGGACGGGTACCAGGTGGTGATCATCGGGCGTCGTGCGGAGGTCCTGGCGGCCACCGCGGGCGAGCTGGGCGATGCGGTACGCCCGGTGGTCGCCGACCTGACCTCGGTGTCCGATGTGGACCGTGTGGTGTCCACAGTGGACGGTGAGGTCGACGTACTCGTCAACAACGCAGGTGGCTTCGACGTCGAGCACGGGGACGGGCTCGCCGGTACCGCCGGCTGGTGGCGGCGGGTCTACGACAGCAACGTGCTGGTCGCGGAAACCCTCGTTGGGGGGCCGGGCGGCCGGCTGACATCGCGGCGGCGGTGCGTTACCTGGCCGGCCCGGACGCCGGGTACGTCACCGGGCAGATCCTGTCCGTCAACGGTGGCGTCGTGTTCGGCCGATGAGCGACGACGAGGGCCTCACGAAGGTCAAGACCGTACCGTGGTGGGTCGGGCCGGCTTTCGCGTTGCTCGCGCTGGGTACGGTACCGTGGGTGATCTTCCTCGCGGTCACGTTGCCGAGGCATGCCACCTTCGCATCGCGAACCGCGTGGTGATCCTGGGCCGCCGGGTGCGCCGCGCCGAGCAGCGATCCGCCCACCGGGGCGGCCGCACACGCGAGCGCGACCGCGACCGTCCGGCCGCCCGATCCGCGCTAACTAAGGCCGCCCGTACCCGTAGATCGGGGCGTTGTCGATCGGCGCGATCTCCACGGCCTCGCCGTACGTGGGCGCGTGGATCATCTTGTCGTCGCCGATGTAGATCGCCACGTGATGGATGTCGCGGTAGTAGAAGATGAGGTCGCCGGGCTCCAGTTGGCTCCGGGACACGTGCGCCAGCTGCGCCCATTGCAGGGCCGCGCTGTGCGGCAGGGACACCCCGGCCGCGCGCCACGACGCCATCGTCAGGCCGGAGCAGTCGAAGTCGTCCGGTCCGGAGGCGCCCCAGGCGTACGGCTTGCCGAGCTGCGCGTACGCGTACCGGATCGCGACGCCGGACGGCCCGGGCCGGTACGGCGGGACGTACCGGTCGTGCGGCGTCGTCGGGTCCTGCCCGCCGTAGAGCGCGAACCGTAGCTGCCGCAGCCCGGCGATCTGCGACTCGATCCGGGTCCGCTTCGCCGCGAGGTCGGCCTGCTGGACGGCCTGCTGGGCGAGCACGATGTCGAGGTCGCGCTGCTGCTGGGCGTACCGGTGCTGTTCGCTGTGCAACTCGCCGACCTGCCGGCGGGTCACCGCGCTCAGGTGGTCGAGCATGGTCAGCTGGTCCAGCAGGTTGCCGGGCGACCCGGCGGCGATCAGCGCGGCGACCGGCCCACCGCCGATCCGCTCGTACAGGCCCGCCGAGTACTGCCCGATCTGGCCCTCGAGCGCACCGATCGCCGCCTCGACCGGCGCCATCTGGGTGGCCAGGGCGTCCCGCCGGGCCTGGCTCGCGGACAGCCGCACCTGCGTCGAGTTGTACTGCTCGATCACCGTTTCCAACTGCTGGGCGGCGGCGCTCAGTTGCCGGGACAGCTCGCCCGGCGTCGGGTTGCCGCTCGCGGCGGGGCCGGGCAGGCCGGCGCCCACGATGGCGGCGGCAGCCGCGCTCAGCGCGAGCCGGGAGCGCAGGGAAGCTGGCACGCCCGGCACAACGAGCCACGCCACGACCCGGATGCGCCTCTTGATACCCCAGGGGGGTAGGATGAGCCGGTGACCGGATACGCCGCCGACAAGGAGGCCCTGCTGGGCCGGCTGCGCCGCATCGAGGGGCAGGTCCGCGGCCTGCACCGGATGGTGGAGGAGGACGCGTACTGCATCGACGTCCTCACCCAGATCTCCGCGGCCACGCGCGCGCTGCAGGCCGTCGCGGTCGGCCTGCTGGAGGGGCACCTGGCGCACTGCGTGGCGGACGCGGCACGCGACGGCGGCGATCCGACCGCAAAGGTCAAGGAGGCCACCGAGGCGATCGCCCGCCTCGTCCGATCCTGAAAGGCGCCTGATGACTGTTTGCGAGACCTACACCGTCAGCGGAATGACCTGCGGGCACTGCGTGCAGGCGGTGACCGACGAGCTGATCCGGCTGCCCGGGGTCCGCGACGTCCGGGTCGACCTCAACTCCGGCCAGGTGACCGTCGAGAGCGACGGCATGGTGCCGCTCGACGAGGTACGGGCCGCGGTCGACGAGGCCGGGTATGCGCTTGCCTAGACGGGCTGCGGGGGTGGCGCTCGCCGTGGTCCTGCTCGGCGCCGCCGTGGTCCTGCTGGCCAGGGCGCCGGTACCGGCGGTCTCGGGCCCCAGCACCGCGGCCCTCACCGGTCCCGAGTCGGTACCGCACACCCACGTCATGACCGCGCCCTCCGGTGCCCCGGTGCCGGTCGGCGGCCTGTCCTCGACGGCCGGCGGGTACTCGTTCGTGGTGACCGGTACCAGCCCGTTCACGTTCCACATCCAGGGGCCGGACGGGCATCCGGTGACCAGGTTCCAGCTCGTGCACGAGAAGCCGCTGCACCTCATCGTGGTACGCAAGGATCTGACCGGGTATCAGCACGTGCACCCGACCATGGCGCCCGACGGCACGTGGAGTATCCCGCTGGCGCTGCCACCACCCGGCCCGTACCGCGCGTACGCCGACTTCACCGCCGGCAACGGTACCGCGGTCGTGCTCGGGGTCTACCTGCCCGCTTCCGGTCCGGCGGCGCCATCACCGTCCACTATGGACGGCCAGGTCAGCTACGAGGGCCGGCTCACGGTCGGGGTCGCCGAGCCGCTGCTGTTCCGGACCAGGGAGCCACTCCAGCCCTACCTCGGCGCGTTCGGGCACCTGACCATGCTGCGCGAGAGCGACCTGGCCTACCTGCACATCCACCCGGAGCCCGCACTCGTCGACGGGGCCGCGAAGTTCTGGGTAGCCGCACCGTCGACCGGTACCTTCCGGCTGTACCTCGACTACCAGATCGCCGGGAAGGTACACACCGCGCAGTTCACCATGACGGTGGGCTGACGTGTCCACAGTGGACCTCCGCATCGGCGGGATGACGTGTGCCTCCTGCGCGACACGGGTGGAGCGCAGGCTCAACCGGCTCGCCGGCGTACGCGCGACGGTCAACTTCGCCACCGAGACCGCGCATGTCTCCTACCCGCCCGGCGTCGCGGTCGCCGAGCTGGTCCGGACCGTCGAGGCGACCGGTTATACAGCCGCCGATACGGCGCCACCGTCATTGGCGCCGCGGCTCGTGGTCAGCGCCGCGCTCACCACGGCGTTGATGGTCCTCTTCGGACGGTGGCCGTACCTCGCGCTGGCGCTCGTGCTTCCCGTGGTGACCTGGGGCGCCTGGCCGTTCCACCGGGCCGCTCTGGTGAACCTGCGGCACGGCGCCACCACGATGGACACGCTGATCTCGCTCGGCATCGCGGTATCCGTGGGCTGGAGCCTCGTCGCACTGGTCCGCGGCGGCGACCTGTACCTGGAGGTCGGCGCGGTCCTCACGACCTTCCTGCTGGCCGGCCGGTACGCGGAGGCGCGGGCCAGGCGCCGGGCCGGTTCGGCGTTGCGCGCGCTGCTCGAACTGGGCGCCAAGGACGCGTCCCTGCTGCGCGACGGCGCGGAGGTCAGGGTTCCGGTGAGCACCCTGCGCGTCGGTGACGTGTTCGTGGTGCGGCCGGGGGAGAAGGTGGCCACCGACGGCGTGGTGGTCGAGGGCGCCAGCGCGGTCGACCTGAGCCTGCTCACCGGGGAGAGCGCGCCGGTCGAGGTACGGGTCGGGGATGCGGTCACCGGCGCGACCGTGAACGCGGGCGGGCGCCTCGTCGTGCGCGCCACCCGGGTCGGTGCGGACACCCACCTCGCCCGGATCGCCCGCCTGGTCGCCGCCGCGCAGTCGGGCAAGGCGCCGGTACAGCGGCTCGCCGACCGGGTCTCCGCGGTGTTCGTACCGGCGATCCTCGCGGTCGCCGCACTCACCTGCGCCGGCTGGCTGGCGACCGGGCACCCCGTCGGGCGCTCGTTGACCGCGGCCGTGGCGGTGCTCATCGTCGCCTGCCCGTGCGCGCTCGGCCTTGCGACGCCGACCGCGCTGCTCGTCGGTACCGGACGCGGCGCTCAGCTCGGCATCCTCGTCCGCGGACCGGAGGTCCTGGAGGCGACCCGGCGCGCGGACACGATCGTGCTCGACAAGACCGGCACGGTCACCACAGGTCAGCTCACCGTCGACGCCGTGATCCCCGAGGGCGTGACCGCCGGCGAGCTGATCCGGTACGCCGCCGCGGTGGAGCACGCCGCCGAGCACCCGGTCGCGCGGGCCATCGCCGCCGCCGGACCCCGGCCGCCGCTGCCGGTAACCGATTTCACCGCGCTGCCCGGCCTCGGCGCACAGGCCACAGTGGACAGTCGTCGGGTACTCGTCGGGCGGCCGGATCTCCTTGCGGCACAAGGCGTCGAGGTGCCACCCGTCAAAGGGATCGCGGTCGCCTGGGACGGCGTGTACCGCGGCGCGGTATCCGTCGCCGACACGGTGCGACCCACCTCAGCAGCGGCGGTGACCAGGCTGCGCGCGCTGGGCCTGCGACCGGTATTGCTGACCGGTGACTCCGCGGCCGTCGCGGCTTCCGTCGCCGGGCAGGTCGGCATCGACGAGGTGCACGCCGAGGTGCTGCCGGCCGACAAGGTGTCCGTCGTACAGCGGCTGCGCGCCGAGGGCCACGTCGTGGCCATGGTCGGCGACGGGGTCAACGACGCGGCCGCGCTGGCCGCCGCCGACCTGGGCATCGCCATGGGTACCGGCACCGACGTGGCGATCGAGGCGAGCGACCTGACGCTGGTCCGGGCCGACCTGCTCGCGGCTGCGGACGCGATCGCGCTGGCCCGGGCCACCCTGCGCACCATCAAGGGCAACCTCTTCTGGGCGTTCGCCTACAACGTGACGGCGGTACCGCTGGCTGTGGCCGGTCTGGTGGCCCCGGCCGTGGCTGCCTCCGCGATGGCGCTGTCGAGCGTCTTCGTGGTCAGCAACAGCCTGCGCCTGTTCCGGTTCCGTCCCGCCGGGCGGTGACGGTCAGGAGTGACTCGGGGTCGGGCTCGGCGAGGCCGGCGCGACCGGCCCCGGCGGCCGTACCCGCGGCCCGAAGCCCGGCCGGCGGACGTCCGGGCCGCGTCGCGGGTCGAACCGCGAATGCCCGTACCCACCGTGCCCGGTGAAATGGCCGATCACCAGCCCGATGCCGCCGCCGATGAGGCACCCGATGAGCAGGCCGGCGAGCGCCAGTACCACGGCGGGCAGCCAGGGTGACCGCCCCGGCGGCCCCCACGGGCCCCACGGCCGGCGCATCGGCGGGCCGAGCGGCGGCGCAGGAGGCGACCCCGGCGGCGGCCCGGGCGGCGGAGGCGGCGCCGGTGCCTCCGCCGCGGCCGGCTCCGGCTCGGTGGGCTGCGGGGTGTCCGGCGGCCGGACCGGCTCGGTGGGAGTGTCGTCAGCCATGGGCCAAGGATCGGTCGGGTAGATCAAAGGTTGCTGTGAAAAGCTGGACGGATGGACGACAAGCAGATCCTGCAGCGCATCAGCGAACTGGTCGACGAGGAGCACAGCCTCCGCGGCCGCGCCCAGGCCGGCCGGATCGACTCCGAGGAGGAGCGCACCCGGCTGGGGGACCTGGAGGTCGCCCTCGACCAGTGCTGGGACCTGCTGCGGCAGCGCCGCGCCGCACGGGAGTCCGGTACCGACCCGGAAGCCAGCCGGTCGCGCCCGGTCGGCGAGGTCGAGGGCTACCTGCAGTAACCGAGCAGGCGCGCCAGCGCCGGCGTCACGCCCCACGCCTCGACCAGCGCCGCGTACTCCGCGCGCTGTTCCGGCGTAGCGGGCGCGCCGGTGCGCCGGGCCCGGATGAGGACGTTGCGCGGAGTATGCCGGGACTCGACGAACTCGACCACGTCGACGCGGTACCCGTGCAGGCGCAGCAGAGCGGCCCGCAGGCCGTCGGTGAGGACGTCCGCGAGGCGCTCGCGCAGGATCGGCTGCCGGGCGATCAGCTGGTACCCGGCCGGCGCGCGCGCGTCCCGCAACTGCGCCCCGATGTCGTGGTGGCAGCAGGGCGCGGCGAGCACGTAGGGCGCCGCCCACCGGACCGCCCGGGCGAGCGCCTCGTCGGTGGCGGTGTCGCAGGCGTGCAGTGCCAGTACCACGTCCGCGCCGTCGACCGGCGCGTCGAGAATCGTGCCGGCGACGAACCGTACGCGGTCGCCGTAGCCCAGTTCGGCGGCCAGGGCGGTGTTGCGGTCCCGTTGATCCTCGCGGATATCCACCCCGACGACCTCGACATCCGGCCACCGCCCGGACAGGTACCGGTATGCCGCGAAGGTCAGGTAGGCGTTGCCGCAACCGAGATCCACGACCCGGGATACCGGACCGTCCACAGTGGACTCCAGGGCGCGCAGGAACGCGTCGACCTGGCGGCGCTTGGCGGCGGTACCGCCGACCACGGCGAACAGCGGGTCGCCGGGATCGAGCAGGTGCTCCTTCGGCCGGTCATGGGCAACCGGGGCCGGCGCGGCAACGGTTGCCGAACGGTGCATGGACGCCTCGCCCTTCTTCGTCACCCGAAGCTGTACCGTGCCGGTCGCGGTCTCCACATGCCAGTTGCCGAACGGCTGCGCGAGCAGCTCGTCCACCGCCGCCTCGGCCTCCGCGCCCCAGGCCACGTTGCGCGTGGCCGGGCGGGCGCCGTCGGACGTGACGACCTGCAACTGCCCGCCGCGCTTGAGCGCGACCGGGCGCAGCTCCACCCGTACCCACGAAGGGTTCTCCCCGCGACGGCGCCCGGCGGCGACCGCGCGCCGCAGCCCGGCGGGGTCCAGCAGGGCGGTGCGGATCTCGGCGAGCGCGTCGGCGAGCGGTTGCGGCATACCTACATCATCCGGGTCTCGCCTATGGCGAGATCCCACAGGTCCTTGCGGGCGCGACCGGCATCCGCCCAGGCAACGGCTGCTTTGCGTACCGGGTCGAGCAACGGCTCGGCGGACAGGACGAAGGTGCCCCAGTGCATGGTCGCCATCCGCGGGGCGCCCAGATCCCCGCACGCCTGCACGGCCTCGGCCGGGTTCATGTGTACCGGCTTCATGAACCAGTTCGGCTCGTACGCGCCGACCGGAAGCAGGGCCAGGTCGATCCCCGGGTGGTGGCTGGCGATCTCGCCGAACCGGTGCCCGTACCCGGTGTCCCCGGCGAAATAGATCTTCATGTCGCCGTCGGTCAGCACCCATCCGCCCCACAGGCTCTTGCAGGTATCGGTGAGGGAGCGGCGGCTCCAGTGGTGCGACGGTACGAACTCCAGCTCGACCTCGGCGAGGCGCACCGACTCCCACCAGTCCAGCTCGACGACCTGGGTGAAGTTGCGGCGGCGGAACCAGGAGCCGAGCATCGCCGGTACGAGCATCGGGGTGTCGCGGGGGAGCAGCCCGATGGTGGGGGAGTCCAGATGGTCGTAGTGGTTGTGGGAGATGACGACCGCGTCGATGCGGCCGATCCCGTCCAGCGGGATGCCCGGCGCGGTCAGCCGTGGCTTCACGCCGGGGATCTTCCGGGACCAGACAGGGTCGGTGAGGATGGTCAGGCCGCCGATCTGGACGACGAACGTGGCGTGGCCGATCCAGGTGACCGCTGTCTGTCCACTGTGGACCTCAGGGAGCCGGTCCTGCGGCGACACCGGGATGTTCGCCGCATCGGACAGGTCCTTCACGCCGAAGCCGCCCTGCCGCATGATCTTCGCGATGTCCCGGTACCCGGGCAGGGGGGCGGTGAGCCGGTCCTTGAAGGTGGCCGGCCAGTTGCGGCCGCCGTAGGTACGGCGCGCTTCTTCGAGGTCCTCGCGTACCCGTCGCGCATCGAACATGCGGCGCTCCCTCCCCGGAGGTCGTGTGCGACGAGCGTATCCGGCCGGGGCGGTGGGGCGCCTCGGCCGACGGGCCGACCGGGATCAGTCCGCTGCGGTGCCGGTACCCTCGGCGGGTTTGGCAGAACGGCGACGCCGGCGGCGGCGCGGCTGACGATCGCTGGCTGGTAGCCGCTCCGACAAGCTGCGCGGCTGGCGATCGCTGGCTGGTAGCCGCTCCGACAAGCTGCGCGGCTTGTCCGGCGTCTCCTCGGCCGCGGCCTCCACAGTGGACGGTTCGACGCGCCGGCGCCGGCGCTCCCGCGCGGGCCGCGGCTCACTCTGGGCGCGCCGCCGCCGGCCGCCGCCCAGGTCCTCCTCGACCTCGGCGGACAGGCCCGCCCGGGTCCGGTCGGCGGTCGGCAGCGTGCCGGTGGCGTCGGCCGGGATGTCGAGGTCGGTGAAGAGGTACGGCGAGGTGTGGTAGGTCTCGGCCGGCTCCGGCTGCTCCAGGCCCAGCGACTTGTCGATGAGCCGCCAGCGGGGCATGTCCTCCCAGCCCACGAACGTCACCGCGACGCCGGTGGCGCCGGCCCGGCCGGTCCGGCCGATCCGGTGGGTGTAGGTGTCGGGGTCCTCGGGGCAGTCGTAGTTGATGACGTGGGTGACCCCGGTCACGTCCAGGCCGCGGGCGGCGACGTCGGTCGCCACGAGGACGTCGACCTTGCCGGTGCGGAACGCGCGCAGCGCCCGCTCGCGGGCACCCTGACCGAGGTCGCCGTGCACCGCCGCCACCGCGAACCCGCGGAAGTCCAGGTCCTCGGCGACCCGGTCGGCGTTGCGCTTGGTCCGGGTGAAGATCATGGTGAGCCCGCGCTCCTGCGCCTGCAGGATCCGGGCCACCATCTCCACCTTGTTGAGCGCGTGGGTGCGGTAGACGAGCTGCCTGGTCAGCGGGGAGGTGATCGCTTCCGGGCCGTGGGTGGCGTGGATGGTCACCGGCGCGCGCAGGAAGCGGCGGGCGAGCATCACGATCGGCTCGGGCATCGTCGCGGAGAACAGCATGGTCTGGCGGTCGGTGGGCAGCATCGACAGGATCTTCTCGACGTCGTCGAGGAAGCCCAGGTCGAGCATGCGGTCGGCCTCGTCGAGGACGAGCTGGCCGACGCCGGTCAGCTTGAGCTGCTTGCCCTTGGCCAGGTCGAGCAGGCGGCCGGGGGTACCGACCACGATCTCCACGCCCTTGGCCAGCGCGTCGGTCTGCGGCTCGTACGCGACGCCGCCGTAGATCGGCAGGACGCGGATCCGGCGCGCCTTCCCGGCGGCGGCGATGTCGCGCGCCACCTGCAGGCACAGCTCCCGGGTGGGTACCACGACCAGGGCCTGCGGCCGGCCGTCGGCGCCCTCGTCAACGGAGCGGACCCGCTCCAGCAGCGGTACCCCGAAGCCGAGCGTCTTGCCGGTACCCGTCGGGGCCTGCCCGATCAGGTCAGTGCCGCGCAGGGCGATCGGGATCGCGTACTCCTGGATCGCGAACGAGCGGATGATGCCGACGTCGGTGAGCGCCGCCACGGTTTCGGGCCGGGCGCCGAGTTCGGTGAAAGTGGGACTGTCGGGTCGTACGGGGGCGGTGGCGGCGAGCTGGGCTGCCGCTTGGTTCGGTTCGATCGTCATGTAGTTGGGGCGTCCTTCTGCCGGTGCGCCCCGATGATCGTGCCGAGGGGCGCCGATGGATGTGGCGCGGGCCACACGCGGTGCCGTGAGCACAGCGGGCCGCACGCGCGGCGCGGGTGCAATCCGCACCCGCATACCTACCTATCGTACCTGGCAGCTTCGTTAGCAGCGAAATCGCAAGAGGAGACGCCCTACTGACGGACCCTCTCGGTTCGGTAGCCTTCGCTCGTGTCCGACCCCGCCTTGCGCTCCGCTGCCGTCGTGGATCTGCTCGCCCTGCTGGCGTACGGCGAATTGCAGGCCTTTGACCAGATGGCGGCCGATGCGCGGCTCGCTCCCGACCTGCACCGCAGGGCGGTACTCAGCGAGATGGCGGCCGCCGAGATCGTCAACTATCGCCGCCTCGCCGAGCGGCTGACCGCGCTCGGCGCCAACGCCGAAGCCACGATGCGGCCCTTCGTGGCGCCCCTGGAGCGGTACCACAACCAGACCGCGCCGAAGGACTGGCTGGAGGCGCTCACCAAGGCCTACGTGGGCGACGGGATCGCTGACGACTTCTACCACGTGGTCGCCCTGCACCTCGCCTCGCCCGACCGGGAGCTGGTACTTGAGGTGCTGCACGACAGCCGGTACGCGGACTTCGCCGCTTCGGAGATCCGATCGGCGATCGCCGCCGATCCGAAGGTGGCCAACCGGCTGTCGATCTGGGCGCGGCGCCTCGTCGGCGAGGGGCTGTCCCAGGCGCAGCGGGTCGCGGCGGAGCGCCCGTCGCTAGCCCTGCTGCTCGTGGCCGAGGGCGCGGACCCGGACGCGATCGGCGGCCTGTTCAAGCGCCTGACCGGCGCGCACACCGCCCGGATGACCGCGGTCGGCCTGAACAACTGAGCGCTGCGCCCGTCGGGCGCGGCCAGGCCTCGCCCGGCGGTCCCCGCGCGGGCGCCGCCGCCTTCAGCCGGCGGTGAAGCCGACCACCCGCGGGGCGGCCTCGGCGATCTCGACGTAAGCCAGCTTGTCCACCGGTACGATGACCAGCCGGCCCTTGTCGTCGACCAGCGTCAGCGTGCCGCCCTTGCCGTTCAATGCCTCGGTCACGGCCGCCTCGACCTCCGCCGGGGTCTGCGCGCTTTCCAGCACCAGCTCGCGAGGCGCGAACTGTACCCCGATCTTGACCTCCACGTGCTCCTCCTCCGCCGGCGATGCGCCCTCGCCGAAAGGCTAGCCGATCGCCGGATCCGTCCCGGTGTGCGCCTCGCCCCCGTGCAACGGGAAGCTCGCGATACCCCGCCAGGACAGCGCGGACAGCAACTGCTCGGCGTCCTCCTTGGGTACCTGGCGCCCGCCCGCCAGCCAGAACTGCGCCGCTGTGATCGCCGCCCCGACCAGTCCGGCCGCGAGCAGCTCGGCCCGGGGCCGGGAGACGCCGGTATCCGCCATGATCGTCTCGGTGATCGCATCGATGCACAGGCGCTCCACGCGGTCGACGCGCTCCCGGACGGCCGGCTCGTTACGCAGGTCACTCTCGAAGACCAACCGGAAAGCCTCGCTCGCGTCGCCGACGAACTCGAAGTACGCGCGGTTCGCGCCGGCCACCCGTTCCTTGTTGTCGATGGTCGACGTCATCGCATCGCGGATCTTCTCAACCAGCGCGTCGCTATGCGTGTCCAATAGCGCCAGATATAGCTCCTGCTTGCCGGGAAAGTGCTGGTACAGAACCGGCTTACTGACGCCGGCCCGCTCGGCAATGTCATCCATCGCGGCGGCGTGGTAACCCTGCGCCACGAAGACCTCCTGGGCCGCGGCGAGCAACTGCTTGCGGCGCGCTGAGCGGGGCAACCGTACTGATCGACCGGCTGTTTGCGCACCGCTTGTCGCCGCCATGAACAACCTCCGACATTGCGCTGGATTCGAACTCATCGTGTTTGGCAGTTAACTGCTCTACCTCAACACGGTAGCCTCACGGGGGAGACCGAGGAGTGGGCGGTGGACGAAACAGGGCAGCCGGACAACGAGCATGTGGGGGTCGGTGACGAAACGTCCGCGACCCCCGCTGGTGGTTGGCAGCCGACCTCGAACGGCGCGCCCCGGGACGTCGACGGATCCCGGCCGGACGGCGTCCGGCGCGCACCCGGCCTCCGTAGCGCTGAAACTCCCTGGTCCAGTGCCGGCGCCGCCCTCGAACCGACGATGGAGCCGGCCAGCACCGGATGGCGCCGCTCGCTCACCTCCGGCCTGCGCGGGCGGGCCGAGGTCCGCTCCCGCTACGCCGATCTGCTCGCTCCGGTCAGCCCGGCACTTCCGCCGACACCGGCCCGCCCCGGCGAGGTACCGGCGAGTGCCCCGCCCGATCCCTACGAGGGCGACCTCGACACCGAGCGGCCGCCGTCCCGGTCCTGGATACCGCCGTCGCCCGAGCGGCCGCTCCCGGCCGCCCCACCGGAGCGGCCGACGTCCGGCGAGCGCGCCGCCCCGCCGCCCGAGCCGCCGCCGTACCCGCAGTTCCGGCCGTCGGCGGCGTTGACCGACAACACGTTCGACGACCTTCCGGCGCTCGCCCAGGCGGCGGCCGCGAGCCAGGCCGCCCAGACGGCAGCCCAGGCCGGGTCCGCGGTCCAGGCCGCGCGGGCGGCCGAAGCAGCCGCCGAGGCGCGTGCCGTCGTCGAGGACCACGCGGCGGTCGAGGCCGCCTATCGCGCGGCACAAGGGGGTACCGACACCGCCGAGCCCGCCACCGACCGCCGCCCGGCACCCGAGCCCCCCGCGCCGGTCACGTACCGGGCGACCGCCGCCCGGCCCGACCCCCGGGTACCCGGCACCCGCCCGGCCGAGTTCCGCGCGCCGAACCACCCGCCCGGTGAGCCGCGACCGCCGCTGGCGATGCCGGGCGGTCCGCGGCCACCGGCCCAGGTCCCGCCGCCGGGGGAGCACGGCACCCGTCCACCGGGACCCGTGCGCCCGCCCGGCCCGATGACTTCGCCGTCCGGCCCGATGACCCGGCCGCCGGATCTGAGCCGGCCCGGAAACGACTCGCCGGAGTCGCTGCACCCGCCCACCGGCGGACCGGCCGAACCGCTGCGGCTGGTCGAACCGCTGCGCCCGGTCGGACCGCTGCCCCCGGCCGAGTCACTGCGTTCGACCGAACCGCTGCGTCCGGCGGCCCTCCGCTCGCTGGGCGAGCCGCTCGCCGGCGCCTCGTCCCCGCTGCCCCAGCGCATCCCGGCCCCGCCCGACGTACCGGAGGTACCCGACGAGGAGCCGGACGACCAGTACGTCGAGCAGGGCGAGCGGATCCGGTCCGGGCTCGCCCCGCCGGAGCTGGCCCGCATCGCCACCCACCTGCGCTACGACGAAGATCTGGAAGAGCAGGCGACCGACCGGCCGGACGGCTTCGACGTCGATACCGTGCTCTCCGCCGTGCGGCTCGTCCCCGGCGTCCGCGACGCGCAACTGCGCCCGAACCCGGGCGGCGTGCACACACTGCGGCTCGACCTCGCCGACGGCGCCGACCCCGGTCAGGTCAGCCGGCTGGTGGCCCGGCTGCTCAAGCAGAAGATGGGGCTCGCGGCCGAGCCCCGGCGCCAGGGTCCCAACCGCCCGGCCGGACCGCCGGCCCTGCCCCGCGACCCCGGCCTGCCCAGGGACGCGGTGATCCCGGGGGTACCGCCGGCGCCCGTCTCCCGCCCGGCCGACCAGCACAGCGGGCTCGTACCGGCCACCGCAGCGCACGTCGACGAGCGCTCCCGGCACCGGGTGACGCCCATCCGCACCCGCGAAGGACATGCCGAGGGCGAGGGGCGCCGGGCGGCCCGCCCGGGTACCGTCCCGCGGATCGTCATCGACCAGGTCCAGGTCAGCACGCTCGGCCTGGACGCGACCGTGGAGGTCCGACTGACCAGCAACGGGGCCCCCGCGTACGGGGTGGCCAGCGGACCGGCCGTCGACGGCTACGTGCTGCGCCTGGCCGCCGTCGCCGCGACCAATGCGATCGACCAGTTGCTGTCCACGGCCGAGGGCGGCGAGCGGCAGGGCCGGTCGTTCGTCGAGCACGCCACCGTCGTACCGTTCGGCAGCTGCGAGGTCGCCGTGGTCGTGCTGCTGCTTGTCTACGGCGGCACCATCGAGCAACTGACCGGTTCGGCGTTGGTGTCCGGCGACCCGCGACAAGCAGTCGTCCGGGCGACGATGGCCGCCGTCAACCGCCGGTTGGACTCGCTGCTCAGCTGACGCAACTGAACTCTTGGCGCTCGCCTTCGCTCGCGCGGCCCCGGGCCTCCCCGGGGCTGATATCGCCTGGAACGGTGATCGGGCACACTTGTCCCATGCAACCTGCCGTCATCGCGCCGCCGGACTCCGTTTCCCGTACGGACACTCTGCCGTCGCGGTGGCCTGGCCGGCCGGTGACCCTCGACGGTTCCGTCACGTACCTCCGGGAAACCCCCGCGACCACCGACCACGCCGAGCCGGCCCTGTACGTCCACGGCCTGGGCGGCTCCGCGGCCAACTGGACCGACCTGGCCGGCATGCTGGCGCACCGGCTCGACGGCCAGGCCATCGACCTGCCCGGCTTCGGGCGCAGCGACCCGGCGCGCCGGTACTCGATTCCGGCGGTGGCCAACCGGGTGACCCGCTGGATCGAGCACAGCGGGCGGGGACCGGTACACCTGTTCGGGAACTCGCTGGGCGGGGCGATCGTCGTGCGGGTCGCCGGTACCCGGCCGGACCTGGTCCGCTCGCTGACGCTGATCTCGCCGGCGATGCCGTTCCTGGATCCGCGCCGCTCGGCGCACGGGCGGATGATCCCGCTCCTGTGGATTCCCCGGGTGGACCGGCTGGCCCAGCGGCGGCTGCACGCCATCGAACCGGCCGAGCTGGCGCGGCAGGTACTGGAGCTGTGCTTCGCCGACCCGAGCCGCATCCACGAGCAGCGGATGGCCGAAGCCATCGAGGAGACCCGGCTGCGCTACGACGTGCCGTGGTACATGGACGCCTACGTCCGGACGCTGCGCGGGCTGATCGGCTCGTTCGTGCGGGCCTACCTGCCCGGCGCCGGGTCGCTCTGGCGGGTCGCCGCCCGGATCCAGGCGCCGACCCTGGTCATCGGGGGAGCGCTGGACCGGCTCGTGGACGTGCGGGTGGCGCCGCAGGCCGCCCGTACCATCCGCGGTTCGCGGCTGCTGGTGCTGCCGGGCGTCGGTCATGTCGCCCAGATGGAGGTACCGGAAATCGTGGCGCGCGCAGTTGTGGCTTTGCTCGATGAGGCGGCGGCGGATGTGGCACGCTGATCGGCGATGCCCAGAACGCCCAGCCGGGTCCGGCGTCGCCGGCTCCGGCCGATCGCGCTGACGGTCGCGGTGTTCGCGCTGCTCGCTCTCTGTACCTCGACCGCGCTCGGGTTGCGGCGCGGCCCCTCGGAGGTCTCTCGGCGCTCCGATGCTGGCGGCCCCCGGCCCAGCACCGCTGCGTCCCCGCACCGCAGCGTCGGCGAATCGGTGCCCGCGGAGTTCCCGCACGCCGGGCCGGGCACATGGCGGTACGCGTGGACGACCGGGCCGGTGTACGGCACCGCCGGGCCGGTGCGGCGGTACCGGGTGGCCGTGGAGTCGGGCATCCCGTACGAGCTGGCGGCCTTCGCCGCCAAGGTCGACGCGGTACTGGGTGACCCGCGTGGCTGGACCGCCGGCGGGCAGTTCCGGCTCCAGCAGGTACCCGGCAACGCGCCGGCCCAGTTCACCGTGTACCTGGCGACCCGGCAGACCACCACGACCATGTGCAGGGCCGGTGGCCTGCACACGAACGGGTACACGTCGTGCCAGACCAACGCACACGTGATCATCAACCTGGACCGGTGGTTCGACGCGGTACCCGAGTACGTCCGGGCCGGGGTACCGCTGGACGTCTACCGCGAGTACGTGATCAACCACGAGATCGGGCACCAGCTCGGCCATGGCCACGAGCTGTGCCCCGGCCCCGGCCGGCCCGCCCCGGTCATGGAGCAGCAGACGCTGGGCCTGCACGGCTGCACCGCCAACGCCTGGCCGTACCTGGGCGGCGAGCGCTACGTCGGGCCGCCGGGCCAGTACTGATGATCGAGGGCTCCCGTACCCGCGCGCTGTTGCAGCGGCGCCGGCGCCGCCGGCAACGGATGCTGGTGGTGGCCGGCGTGCTGGCCGTGGCGGCGCTGCTGGCCGTCGCCGGCCTGGCCTACGTCGACCGGGCGCATTCGCCGATACCGGCGGCCGAGCCGAGCGGCAGCGCGGCCGCGAGCGCCCCGGCGCCGGAACCCGCGCCGACCGGGCCGGCGCCCAGCGTCCCGGTCAGCGGCCCGAACAGCTTCGCCTACGCCGACGCCTCCGACCAGCTCCTCGGCAGCGGTACCGCGGACCCGAAGAAGTACCGGGTGGCCGTGGAGAACGGCAGCGGCCAGGACGTGGCGGCGTTCGCCGGTGCGGTCGGCCGGATCCTGGGCGACCCTCGGGGCTGGACGGCCGGCGGCGACGTGCGGTTCCAGCAGGTGGCCAAGGACGCCCAGAAGGTGGACTTCACGATCCTGCTCGCCACCCAGGCGACCAGCGAGAAGCTCTGCTCGGTCGGCGGGGTGCACACCGACCAGTTCAGCTCGTGCCGCCTGCCCGGCCAACTCGTGATCAACCTGACCCGCTGGCTGACCGCGATCCCGCGGTACGGCGCGCCGCTCGACGAGTACCGCGCGTATGAGATCAACTACGCGGTCGGCCGCGAACTGGGCCACGGCAACGAGGCCTGCCCGAGCCTGGGCCAACCGGCGCCGGTGATGCAGAAACAGGTGCTCGGCCTCAAGGGCTGTACCCCCAACGGCTGGCCGTACCGCGACGGCAAGCGGTACTCGGGCCCGCCCGTCCCGTGAGCGCGGTCACCGCCGGGAAGCAGCGGTACCCGGCGCCGAGTTACCGTTCACGTATCACCGAATCGTCTCCGGAGGATGCCGTGTCGCTGCCCCCGCTCGTGGAGCCCGCGTCGAGCCTGTCCATCGACGAGGTTCGCCGGTACAGCCGCCATCTGATCATTCCCGACGTGGCGATGGACGGGCAGAAGCGGCTGAAGAACGCCCGCGTGCTGTGCGTGGGCGCCGGCGGGCTCGGCTCGCCCGCCCTGATGTACCTCGCCGCGGCCGGCGTCGGCACGTTGGGCATCGTCGAGTTCGACACCGTCGACGAGTCCAACCTGCAGCGGCAGATCATCCACGGGCAGTCCGACATCGGCCGGCCCAAGGCCGAGTCGGCGCGCGACTCGATCCGCGAGATCAACCCGTACGTCGACGTCGTCGTGCACAACGAGGCGCTGTCCAACGACAACGTCTTCCAGATCTTCGAGCAGTACGACCTGATCGTCGACGGCACCGACAACTTCGCCACCCGGTACCTGGTCAACGACGCCGCGGTACTGCTCGGCAAGCCGTACGTGTGGGGCTCGATCTACCGCTTCGACGGCCAGGCCAGCGTCTTCTGGGCCGAGTACGGCCCCTGCTATCGCTGCCTGTACCCGGAGCCGCCGCCGCCCGGCATGGTGCCGTCCTGCGCCGAGGGCGGAGTACTCGGGGTGCTCTGCGCGAGTGTCGGCTCGATCCAGGTCACCGAGGCGATCAAGCTGCTCACCGGGATCGGCGAGCCGCTGGTCGGCAGGCTCATGGTGTACGACGCGCTGGAGATGACGTACCGGACGATCAAGGTACGCAAGGATCCGAACTGCGCGCTGTGCGGGGAAAACCGGACGATCACCGGGCTGGTGGACTACGAGGAGTTCTGCGGCACCGTCTCCGAGGAGGCCTCCGCGGCGGCGCTCGGCTCGACGATCACCACCCGCGAGTTGAAGGACTGGCTCGATGCCGGCAAGTCGATCGACCTGATCGACGTCCGGGAGCCCGCCGAGTACGAGATCGTCAAGATCCCCGGCTCCCGGCTGGTACCCAAGGGGGAGATCCTCTCCGGCGACGCCCTCGCCGGCCTTCCGCAGGACCGGCAGATCGTCCTGTACTGCAAGACCGGCGTACGGTCGGCGGAGGCGCTCGCGGCGGTGAAGTCGGCCGGGTTCCGCGACGCCGTACACGTCCAGGGTGGGGTCGTCTCCTGGGTCCGGCACGTCGACCCGTCCCTACCGATCTACTGAGCCGGGTACCACTGGCCGGCAGGCCGACCTTGACGGCCGGGACCCGGCGGTAGCCTACGGCCATGGCGGACATCGACGGCGCGATCGGGTACGTCGTTGCTCACGGCGATCCCGTGGACCGGGCTCGGCTGTCCTACCTGCGCTCCGGGCTCGCGCCGCCGGCCGACGTACTGGCCAAGGCCGAGATGGGTCAGGCGCCCGGCGGAGGCTGGCCGGCGTTCTGGGCCGGTGACACCGCCTCGGTCGACGCGACCTGCTTCCGCCTGGCCGAGCTCGACGACCTCGGCGCCCTGCACCGGGAACCGGCCCGCAGGGCGCTCGCCTGGCTGGCCGGCCGGCAGCGCCCGGACGGCTGCTGGGAGGAGGATGCGGCGCTGGCCGACACGGCGCCGGACTGGGCCCGGCCCGGCGACCCGGAGGCCCGGCTCTACCTGACCGCCAACGCCGGCTTCTGGCTGGCCGTCAGCGGATCGGAGGGGAGCGACGGGGAACCCACGCTGAACCCGCACGCGGAGGTCGTCGCGCGGGCCACCCAGGCGTTCCGGGCGGCGATCCGCGAGGACGGCAGCTGGCCGTCGTACCTCGTGGCCGGCTGGCTCGGTGCGGCCCTGCTCTACCACGCCGGCTGGTTCTACGAGGCCGCGCAGATCCAGGTCATCCTCGCCGACCGGGTGCCGGACATGACCCCGGCCGAGGTCGCCTGGCTGGCCGCCGCACTGCGCCGGGTGGGCATGGCGACCGACGACTGGCTGCTGACCGCCGCGCGCAAGCGGCTCACCGAGACCCAGCGCAGTGACGGCCGATGGCCCAGCGATGACGGCCGGGCCTTCGACGTCCACACCACGCTGGCCGCGATCCGCGCCCTGCGGTAACTCTGGCGCTCGCTCCGCTCGCGCGGCCCCCCGACGCTCCTCAGGCGACGTCTTCCCTCGTCGCTGCGCTTAACGTGTGTGGCCGGCCCCGGTCATCAGGTACTTCGTCGAGGTCAGCTCCGGCAGCCCCATCGGGCCGCGGGCGTGCAGCTTCTGCGTCGAGATGCCGATCTCCGCCCCGAACCCGAACTCGCCCCCGTCGACGAACCGGGTCGACGCATTCACCAGTACCGCCGCGGCGTCCACTGTGGACGTGAAAGCCCGCGCGGCGGCCAGCGACCCGGTGACGATCGCCTCGGAGTGCCCGGTCCCGTACCGCCGGATGTGCTCCACGGCCGCCTCCAGTGACGGAACCACCGCCGCCGACAGATCCAGCGACAGGTACTCCGCCGCGTAGTCCGCGTCGGTCGCCGGATCGACGGCGACGCCGCACGCGGCCCCGGCCGAAACAACCGAAGGCGAGCCGTGCACGGTCACCCCCGCATCCCGCAACGCCGGCAGGGCACGGGAAAGGAACGCATCCGCGACGGACTCGTGCACGAGCACCGACTCGGCCGCGTTGCACACCGACGGGCGTGAGGTCTTCGCGTTGAGCAGGATCGACAGCGCCATGTCCAGGTCGGCGGCCGCGTCGACGTACACGTGGCAGTTGCCGACCCCGGTTTCGATGACCGGTACCGTCGACTCCTCCACCACCGACTTGATCAACGAAGCGCCGCCGCGCGGGATCAGGACGTCGACCAGCCCCCGCGCGCGCATCAGCTCCTTGACCGAATCCCGGGACGAGGAGTCCAGCAACTGGATCGCGTCGGCCGGCAACCCGACCGAGGAGGCGGCGTCACGCAGGATCGCGACGATCGCCGCGTTGGATCGCGCCGCCGACGACGACCCGCGCAGCAGCACGGCGTTGCCGGACTTCAGGCACAGCCCGGCCGCGTCGGCGGTGACGTTGGGCCGCGCCTCGTAGACAATGCCGACCACGCCGAACGGTACCCGGATCTGGCGCAACTCCAGCCCGTTGGGCAGCGTCGAGCCGCGCACGACCTCGCCCACCGGGTCGGCCAGAGCCGCGGCCTGCCGCAGCCCGTCGGCCATCCCGGCGACCCGGTCGGGGTTCAGCGAGAGGCGGTCCACCAGCGCCGCCGCGGTGCCGGCTTCCCGGGCCGCCGCCACGTCCGCCTCGTTCGCCGCCACCACCGAAGGGGTACCGGCGACCAGCGCATCAGCCATCGCGAACAGCGCCCGGTCCTTGACCGCCCGGGTCGCCGTCGCCAACGTGTTCGCCGCCGTGCGCGCGCGCCGGGCGGCGTCGGCGACAGAGGTGTCGGTCACCCTGTCGATGCTATAGAAGGACGAGGTCGTCGCGGTGGACGACCTCCTTGCCGTACCCGGGACCGAGTTCGACCGTGGTCCGGCCGAGCAGGTCGGGCAGTTCGGCCGCGTCGTAGTTGACCAGCCCGCGGGCGACCGGCCGCCCGTCGGGGTCCACCAGGTCGACCGGGTCGCCGGCCGCGAACTGCCCCTCCACGGCGGTGATCCCGGCCGGCAGCAGGGAGGCCCGCCGCGCGACGATGGCGTGTACCGCACCGGCGTCGAGGTACACCCGGCCGCGAGGCTCGGTCGCGTGGGCGAGCCAGAACAGCCGGGCCTGCGGCCGCTCCCGTACCCGGTGGAACAGCGTCCCCACCGGCTCGCCGGACAGCGCCGCGGCCGCGAGCGGCGCGGCGGTCAGCACGACCGGGATACCGGCGCCGGTCGCGATCCGCGCCGCCTCGACCTTGGTGACCATCCCGCCGGTACCGAGGCCGGCCCGGCCGACCTTGCCGATCGCCACCCCGGCGAGGTCCGCTTCCGACCGGATCTCGGCGATACGCCGGGCACCGGGCCGGGCCGGGTTACCGGTGTAGAGCGCGTCCACGTCCGAGAGCAGCACGAGCAGGTCGGCGTGTACCAGCGCGGCGACGAGCGCGGCCAGCCGGTCGTTGTCGCCGAACCGGATCTCCTCCGTCGCCACCGTGTCGTTCTCGTTCACGATCGGCACGGTCTTGAGGTCGAGCAGCCGGCGCAGCGTGCGGTACGCGTTGCGGTAGTGCGCCCGCCGGGTCACGTCGTCGACGGTGAGCAGGACCTGGCCCACGGTGCGGCCGTGCCGGGCGAACGCGTTGGTGTACGCCTGCATCAGCAGGCCCTGCCCTACGCTCGCGGCGGCCTGCTGGGTGGCCAGGTCGCGGGGGCGCCGGGGCAGGCCGAGCGGCGCCAGCCCGGCCGCGATCGCGCCGGAGGAGACCAGTACCGTCTCGCCGGGCCGCTCGGCGATCGCGTCGACCAGCGCATCCACCCGGGTACGGTCGAGCCCGCCGGCCGCCGTCGTGAGCGCCGACGACCCGACCTTGACAACCACCCGGTGCGCACCGGTCACCGCTTCCCGCACCGGCCCATTATGGTTGGCGCTCGTGGACTTCGCGGAGGAGGTGTTGAGCCTCGTCGAGCGGATCCCGCTCGGTCGGGTCATGTCGTACGGCGCGATCGCCGAGTACCTCGGGCAGGGCGGACCGCGGCAGGTGGGCACCGTGATGGCCCGGTACGGCGGCGGGGTGCCGTGGCACCGCGTGGTCACCGCGGCCGGCCGGACCCCACCCGGGCACGAGATCGAGGCGCTGCGTCGGCTGCGGGCGGACGGTACGCCGTTGCGGGGCGACCACGTGGACATGTCGCGCGCCGCCGGGTACCCGCAGTGAACTTCCGCGCGGCATACGACGCCGTACTCGCCAAGTGGCCGGTACCCGTCGAGCCGGTCGGCGTGCCTTCGGCGTTCGGTACCACGCACCTCAACGTCTGCGGGCCGGCCGGCGGGACGCCGCTCGTGCTGCTGCACAGCGGCGACGCCGGCCGCAGCGTGGCCGACGGCCGGCCGATCCGGTCGCGCGAGGACCTCACGGCCTGGCTCGACGCGCTCCTGGGCGGCCTCGGGCTGGACACGGTACGGCTGTGCGGCCACTCGTACGGCGCCTGGCTGGCCCTGAGCTACGCGCTGCACGCGCCGCACCGGGTGGGTCGCCTCGCCCCGCTCGACCCGACGACCTGCTTCGCCGGCCTGAACCTGACCTACCGGCTTCGCGCGGTACCGCTGTTCGTCCGGCCCAGCGCCGACCGGGTACGCGCGTTCATGCGGTGGGAGACCGGCGGCGCCCCGATCGATCCGGCCTGGCTCGAGGTGACCGCGCTGACCGCCGATGCTGGCGGCGGCCGAGCTCAATGCTCGGCTGGGTCGCCTCTTTCCGTAGCCAGCATCTGGCCGGCGCCGCCCCGGCGCGGATCGCCGGCGGCACCCGCGTGCCCGACCGCGCTGACCCCGCCGAAGTAGTGGCTGAGGTGGTCCCAGCGGTTCACCTGGTACCCGGCCTTGGCGACCGCCTCCAGCTCCTCCTCGGGGTACCCCGGCTCGGCGTGCACCACGTCGTCGACCACGTGGAACCGGGCCCGGTGCACGGCTTCCCGTACCGACAGCCCGTCCAGCAGCACGTTGACCAGCGTGTGCACCAGGGCGCTGCGGATCCGGGAGGCACCCGCCGACCCGGCCGCGAGGACCAGCTCCCCATCGTCGTCGATCACCACGAGCGGGCACATCATCGACGACATCCGCCGACCGGGGGCGAGGTCTTCGGTGATGAGCTCGCCCTCGCCGAGCATCGAGTTGAGGTGCACGCCGAGGCCTGGCAGCCACACCGCGGAGCCGAGGCCGAGCGTGGTGGTGATGACGCAGGCGTTGCCGTCGGGGTCCACGACCGAGATGTTCGTGGTGTCGCCGACCTTCTGGCGCCCGTACCCCCGCAGCGCGTCGGCGAGTGCCACGGCCCGGTCGCCGCGCGACAGGGCGGCCACCGACTCGGGCAGCCGGCCGAGCGTGTCGATCAGGCCGCTGAGGTCGTGCCGGGCGAAGACGTGGTACCCGGCCAGCGGCGCGTGCCCGACCGGGAGTTCCAGGACGCGGTACCCGGCGAGGTCGGCCGGCCCCATGGCGCCGCCGCCGGCCCGCACGGAGTCGATCATGAGCTGCCCGATCCGGCCGGTGTAGAACACGTCCGGCCCCTCCTCGGCGAGCGCCTGCAGCGCGATGTCCAGGCCGGGGTGGAACAGCAGGTCGCCGCCGCCGAGCAGCCGGCCGTGCGGCTGGTAGATCTCCGCGCCCGCGCCCGGTACCAGGGCCGGCGCGACCGACGCCAACGTCCGCGCCTGCTCGTGCGGCAGGGCCACGCCGCTGCGGGCGAGCGTGATGGCCGGCTGGACGACCCGGTCCCACGGCAGCCGGCCCCAGCGCCGGTGCACCTCGGCCACGCCGGCCGGTACCCCGGGCACGCCGACGCTCGCGCCGCCGATCGAGTAGCTGAGCGGTACCCCGCCGAACTCGATCTGGATCGGCACCATCGGGTCGGCGTCGCGGTCGCCGTCGGCTCCCGGTACCGAGCAGAAGAAGTCCAGGCAGGTGACCTCGCCGGTACCGGCGTTGAAGTAGGTGGCGAAGCCGCCGCCGCCGATCCCGGTCAGGATGCTCTCCGCCGTGCAACTGGCCAGTGCGGCGGCCACGGCCGCGTCCGCGGCGGAACCGCCCCGGGCAAGGACGGCCAGGCCGACTTCGGTGGTGGCCGGGTGGCCGGCCGCGACTCCGGCGGGCACACGGACCTCCTGTGGGACGGGGCGCCGTCGGCGCCGGCGCGGTGGCGACTGGCCGGCCAGCGCACTAGTGGTCACGCAGCGCAGCGTAGCGGATGCCTCCATAGGGTTAAGCTGGCCGCGTGGGCGAGTTGCCGGGCGTGCTGGGCGAACCGATCCGGTTCGTGCTCAACTGGGGCCGGCGGTACTCGCTCTGGGTCTTCAACTTCGGCCTGGCGTGCTGCGCGATCGAGTTCATCGCGACGTCCATGGGCCGGCACGACTTCATCCGGCTCGGCGTGATCCCTTTCGCGCACGGTCCCCGGCAGGCCGACCTCATGGTCGTCTCCGGCACCGTCACCGACAAGATGGCTCCGGCCATCAAGCGCCTGTACGACCAGATGCCCGAACCCAAGTACGTGATCTCCTTCGGCGCCTGCGCCGACTGCGGCGGCCCGTACTGGGACTCGTACTCGGTCACCAAGGGTGTCGACCAGCTCATCCCGGTCGACGTCTACGTGCCCGGCTGCCCGCCCCGGCCGGAGGCCCTCCTGCATGGCATCCTGCGGCTCCAGGAGAAGATCGCCGGGGAGCGCTCCGGGATCGGTGGCGTATCCCGCCCGGATGCGGCCGCCCTGACCGCACCGCCGGTCCGCCCGCCGCGCTAGCCGCGCAGCTTGTCGGAGCGGCTACCAGTCAGCGCTCGTCAGCCGCGCAGCTTGTCGGAGCGGCTACCAGTCAGCGCTCGCGCAGCTTGTCGGAGCGGCTACCAGTCAGCGCTCGTCAGCCGCGCAGCTTGTCGGAGCGGCTACCAGTCAGCGCTCGTCAGCCGCGAACCGGCACACCGGCCTCCAGGTAGCCGATCGCCTCGGTCAGCGACCCGGCCGTCGGGCCGGTCCACGCTTGCTCGTTGTTGAACTTCAGGTGCCCGGTCAGGTCCGGCGCGGCCAGCCGGACCGCGGTCATGCCGACCGAGCGGGCCCCGGACAGCTCCTGGCTGCCGCCGTCGCCGATGTACAGGCACTCGCGGGGGTCGACCGACAGCCGCCGGCAGGCGGTGCGGTAGATCTCCGGGTCGGGCTTGCAGACGCCGACCTCGATCGAGTACACGCAGGTGTCCAGCAGCGCCGCGACCGGCAGCTGCGGCAGGTACCCGGGCAGCTCCGGGCCGCAGTCGCTGATCAGGCCGGTGTGCAGGCCGCGGGCCTTCAGTTCGCGCAGCACGGGTACCGCGTCCTCGCGCAGCCTGGTGTCCGCCTGGACGGCGGCGACGCGCAATGGCTGGGCGAGCGCGAGTTGCGAGCGGGTCGGCCGGCCACCGACGGCCTCGGTGATCCGCCGCAGCGCGTTGGCCGGCGGTCCGTACCCGCCCCGGGCCCGTTCCAGGAAGGTCTGGTTGAGCGCGGCGGTGAAGGCGCGCGGGTCACAGCCCAGCCACCGGGCGATGTGGTTATGGGCGCGGCCGCGGGCGACGGCTCCCGTGAGGGTGCCGAAGAAGTCGAAGAGCACAGCACGGTACGGGGTCACCGGGCGGGCTTACCCCTTGGACTACATTAGGTAAACGGACTGTCACCAAAAGTCGCGGTATCTGAACATGCCACGATAGGAAACCGTGCCGCCCCGCCCGACCATCGGTGTACCCACCCTCGCCGCCCTCGTCGTCGCCGTCTTCGCGATCTCCCTGTCCGGCCCGTTGATCGCCTACGCGGCCGCCGCCGGCCTCGCGATCGCCTGCTGGCGCAACATCTTCGCGGTCGGCGCGCTCGCTCCGGTCGCCGTGGGTACCCGCCGCCGCGAGCTGGCCGGACTCGTCCGGCGGACCGGTCGGCCGGTCGCCCTCGCGAGCCTCCTCGCCGGCCTGGCCCTGGCCGTGCACTTCGCCACCTGGGTACCCGGCGTCAAGCTCACCGGCATCGCCGCCGCCACCGCACTCGTCGCGACCCAACCCGTGTGGCAGGGCCTGATCGCGCTCGGCCAGGGGCGGCGGCTGCCCGCGGCCGTCTGGCTCGGCATCGGGTTCGCGGTCGCCGGCGCGATCCTCGCCACCGGTGTCGACATCGGCTTCTCGGGGCGGGCGTTCGCGGGCGACCTGCTGGCGCTGACCGGCGGGATCGCCGGAGCGGTCTACACGGCGTTCGGCGAGCGGGCCCGGGCCGGTACGAGCACGACCACGTACACCACCGTCTGCTACACCGTCTGCGCGCTGGTCCTGGTCGGCGTCTGCCTCGTCGCCGGGGTACCGCTCGGCGGGTACCGCGGCAGCACGTGGCTCGCGATCCTCGCCATGACGGCCGGTCCGCAGCTGCTCGGGCACTCGATGTTCAACTACGCGCTCGAGCGCGTCTCGGCCACCACGGTCGCGGTACTGCTCCTGCTGGAGGTACCGGGTGCCGGGCTGATCGGCTGGCTGTGGCTGGGTCAGGCACCGCGGCTGAACCAGCTACCCGGCATCGCGCTGCTGGTACTCGGGGTTGCCGTGGTCGTCCTCGGCGCCGCACGGGCACCGGCCGCCCCGCGGTTGGCCCCCGCCGACGAGCTCTAGAGACCGACCGCGGCCGCGCCCGCCGCCCACAGGGCGGCCGGGTCGGCCGTGATGCTGGAGGGCTGCCGGAGCTGGCGCTTGACGTAGCACGTCGATCCGCGGGTACGCCCGGGTCAGTTCCTCGGCGAGGCGCCGTACCTCGGCGAGCACCTCGAAGCCCGCCCGGAAGCCGCGTGGCGGCGCGTCCGGGCCGGCGGATGCCCGTACCGACGAAACGGCGGCATCGAGGCGGCCCGCATCCCGCCCGACCAGGGCGACCTGCGCCCCTCGCCGGCCGAACCCCTCGGCCGCCGCCGGCCCGATCCTGGAACTCGCCCCGGTCACCACTACCGTGAGGTGGTTCACTGCTCCGGCCACGCGCGCCGGCTACCGTACGCGCAAGTAACCGAACGATCGTTGAGGAGTCGATGCCCGATGGGTGCCGCCGGACACGCCCGCCGCTCCTGCCTCGCGGTGCCAGGTTCCAACCCCAAGATGCTCGACAAGGCCCAGGGCCTGCCGGCCGACCAGGTGTTCCTGGATCTTGAGGACGCGGTCGCACCGCTGGCCAAGCCCGGCGCGCGCAAGAACATCGTGGCCGCGCTGAGCGAGGGGAACTGGACCGGCAAGGCGCGCGTTGTCCGGGTCAACGACCTCACCACGCCGTGGACGTACCAGGACGTCATCGAGGTGGTCGAGGGTGCCGGGGCGTACCTGGACGCGATCATGCTGCCCAAGGTGCAGGAGGCGGCGCACGTCCAGTGGCTGGACCTCACGCTCACCCAGCTCGAACGCACGCTCGGGCTGCCGGTCGGCGGGATCGGCATCGAGGCGCAGATCGAGAACGCGCGCGGCCTGGTGAACGTGGACACGATCGCCGCGGCCTCGCCCCGGGTGGAGACCATCATCTTCGGGCCGGCCGACTTCATGGCGAGCATCAACATGAAGTCGCTCGTCGTCGGCGCGCTGCATCCCGACTACCCCGGCGACCCGTACCACTACATCCTCATGCGGATCCTGATGGCCGCCCGTACCCACGACCTGCAGGCGATCGACGGCCCGTACCTGCAGATCCGCGACGTGGACGGGTTCCGCGACGTCGCCAAGCGCAGCGCGGCGCTCGGCTTCGACGGCAAGTGGGTGCTGCACCCCGGCCAGATCGACGCCGCCAACGACGTCTACTCACCGGCCCAGCCCGACTACGACCGGGCCGAGCTGATCCTCGACGCGTACGAGTACTACACCTCGGAGGCCGGCGGCAAGCTCGGCGCGGTCATGCTCGGCGACGAGATGATCGACGAGGCGTCGCGCAAGATGGCGCTGGTGATCGCCGCGAAGGGGCGGGCCGCCGGGATGGCGCGGACCGCCACGTTCACGCCGCCGGATCAGGTGTAGTTGGGTGTCGGATAGTTGCTGTAGTTGTCCAGGGTGTTCTTGAACCAGAAGATGAAGTAGAGGTAGATCCCGAGCGCGATCAGCCCGGCCAGGACGGCGATCCAGCCGATCGCGATACCCGCGACGGCCATCCCGCCGCCGTCCTCGCCGCGCTCCTTGGTCTGCCGGTGTCCGACGTGGCCGAGGATCGCGCCGACCAACCCGATCGCGATACCCGGGATGCCGTAGCACGGGCTGCTGAGCAGCCCGACGATCGCCACCACCATGGCGGCGATCGACATGCCGTTGGTACGGCGGCTGGGCACCATGACCGGCGGCGCGTAGGGCTGGTAGCCCTGGTACTCGTAGCCGGGGGCGGGGCTGTACGGCGGCTGGGCCGGGTACCCCATCGGCTGGCCGCTGATCGGATCCACGTAGGCCGGCTGGCCGCTGGCCGGGTCGACGTACGCCTGCTGCCCGCCGGCCGGATCCTGCCACCCGCCGACCGGTTGGCCCTGCCAGGCGCCGCCCTGCTGGTCCGGCCAGCCGCCCGGCTGCGGGGGATAGCTCATGCTGATCTCCGTCACGTCAAAGGGGTGCCGCCAGGGTACCGGTGCGACGCCCATAACTCTGGCGCCCGCTCCGCTCGTACGGCCCCGACGCGTCCCGTGCCGGTCGTTGCCCGGCTTGCCCGAACCGGGCAGGATCGTCAGCATGACAAGCGCCGCTTCCTCGGCCGCCGGGGCTGCCCCGCACCCGGCCGACCGGCTCGACGGCCGGGTCGCCCTGATCACCGGGGCCGGCAGCCCGGACGGGATCGGGTACGCCGCCGCGCGCCGCCTCGCCGCGCTGGGCGCCGAGGTGGCGATCGTGTCCACCACGCGACGCATCCACGAGCGCGCCGGCGAGCTGGGCGTCACCGGGTTCGTCGCGGATCTGACCGTGGAGGCCGAGGTCGGCGCGCTCGCCGACGCGATCAGCGAGCAGCTCGGCCAGGTCGACGTGGTGGTGAACAACGCCGGCCTGGCGAGCAAGGCCAGCCCGGAGATCCTGCGCCCGGTGGCGCAGCTGAGCCTGGAGGAGTGGCGGGCCGAGATCGACCGGAACCTGACCACGGCGTTCCTGGTCAGCCGCGCGTTCGTGACCGGGATGGCGGAGCGCGGCTGGGGTCGGGTGGTCAACCTCTCGGCGACCGCCGGTCCGGTGAACGCGCTGCCCACCGAGGGCGCCTACGCCGCGGCGAAGGCGGGGGTACTCGGGCTGACCCGGGCGCTCGCGATGGAGCTGGTCGCCGACGGGGTCACTGTGAACGCCGTCGCCCCCGGCATCATCCACACGGCGGCGTCCACCATAGTCGAACTCAAGCACGGGCTGGGCAGCCCGATGGGCCGGCCCGGTACCCCCGACGAGGTGGCGGCGGCAATCGCCTTCCTCTGCTCGCCGGGGGCGTCCTACATCACCGGGCAGATCCTGGTCATCGACGGCGGCAACAGCGTCCGCGAGGCCGACTACCGCTGACCCCGGTCAGTACGTCGTGGTGGTCCCGTGGCTTGCCAGAACCGCGACCGCGATGATCCAGATGCCGCAGGCGACCACGGCGATCGCGCCGAAGACGTAGCTGAGGATCAGGCCGGCGGTGGCCAGCCCGCTGCCCTGCTCGTTGCGCTCCCGGATCTGCTTCTTCGCGATGTGCCCGAGCACGATGCCGGCCGGCCAGAAGACGAACGCGAACACCAGCGACAGGATCGCCATCACGTTGGTCTGTCCCGAACTGCTGGGCGCCGGATAGCCCTGCTGTGGGTACTGGTACTGCGGCTGCTGCTGGTATGGGTACTGCTCGGGCTGCTGCTGCTGGTAAGGGTCGTTGTAGGACATGGTTCTCCCTCTCTGGCTCGCCCTGACCGTACTCCCCGTGAGGGGGCTCACAGCATCGGTATCGGGGAGCGGGAGATACTGCCTTAACTACTGTTAGGTACTCCCCCGGAGGCTCTCGTATGGCCCGCCTTGCCCGGACGCCCGGCCTGACCGACCTGCAGCAGGACATCCTGACGGCGGTCCGCGAGTTCGTGGAAAAGGAGATCATCCCGCAGGCCCAGCACCTCGAGCACGCCGACGAGTACCCCGAGGAGATCGTGGCCGGGATGGCGGCCATGGGCCTGTTCGGGCTGACCATCGCGGAGGAGTACGGCGGCCTCGGCGAGTCGTTGCTGACCTACGCGCTCGTCGTCGAGGAGTTGTCCCGGGGCTGGATGTCGATCTCCGGGATCGTCAACACCCACTTCATCGTCGCGTACCTGATCGCCCGGCACGGTACCGCCGAGCAGCGCGAGCGGCTGCTGCCCCGGATGGCGACCGGTGAGCTGCGCGGCGCCTTCTCGATGTCCGAGCCGGGCTGCGGTTCCGACGTGGCCGCCATCCGCACCCGGGCGGTACCGGCGGCCGCCGGCGACGGGTACGTCATCAACGGCCAGAAGATGTGGCTGACCAACGGCGCCCGCGCCGGAGTGGTCGCCACGCTGGTCAAGACCGAGCGGGGCGCGGACACGCCGTACGGCAACATGACCACGTTCCTGCTGGAGAAGGAGCCGGGCTTCGGCGAGACCGCGCTCGGCCTGACCATTCCCGGCAAGATCGAGAAGATGGGGTACAAAGGCGTCGAGACGACCGAGATGGTGCTGTCCGACCACGTCGCCCCGGCGTCCGCGGTACTCGGCGGGGAAGCCGGGCTCGGGGTCGGCTTCCGCCAGATGATGGACGGCATCGAGGTCGGCCGGGTCAACGTCGCCGCCCGCGCCTGCGGCATCTCGATCCGCGCATTCGAGCTGGCCATCGCGTACGCCCAGCAGCGCGAGACGTTCGGCAAGCCGCTGTACGAGCACCAGGCGATCGCGTTCAAGCTGGCCGAGATGGGCACCAAGATCGAAGCGGCCCACGCCCTGATGGTCAACGCCGCCCGGCTCAAGGACTCCGGGCAGCGCAACGACGTCGAGGCCGGGATGGCCAAGCTGCTCGCGTCGGAGTACTGCGCCGAGGTCGTCCAGGAGTCGTTCCGGATCCACGGCGGGTACGGCTACTCCAAGGAGTACGAGATCGAGCGCCTCATGCGGGAGGCGCCGTTCCTGCTGATCGGCGAGGGTACCAGCGAGATCCAGAAGACGATCATCTCGCGGGGCCTGCTCAAGGAGTACCGCCGATAAGGCTCAGCTGGCTCAGCGCACGCTCGACCGCTATGCAGTGGTCCTCGACGTAGTCCAGCCCGGCCGCCTCGGCGATCGCCCGGGCCTCGGCGGAGGCGATGCCCTGCTGCAGCCACAGCGCCTTGGCGCCGATCGCGACCGCGGCCCGGGCCACCCGTGGCGTGTCGGCCGACGGGCGGAACACGTTGACGAGGTCGACCGGTTCGGGGATGTCGGCCAGCGAGTGGTAGCAGGTCTGCCCCCAGATCTCGTCGGCGAACGGGTTGACCGGGATGACGTGCCAGCCGTGGCGGAGTATCTGTCGGGGTACCGTGTGGGCCACCTTGTCGGGGTTCCGGGACGCGCCGACAACGGCGATCGTGCGGGATTCAGCCAGGATCTGAGCGGCAGTCCTCATTGTTATGACTCTATCCGCTAGAGCAGCGTCAGCTGTTCCATCTCGGGCGGCTCCGGCTGCTTCGGCGGCGTCACCTCGCGTGCGGCGCCGGGCGCGCTGACGCCGATGCGGTGCCGGTCGGCCGCTGCCCGTACCCGGTCGCACACGTCGCGCTGGTAGGCCTGCGGCGAGTAGGAGCCGCCGCGGAACAGGGCCCGGTAGCGGGGGACCAGCTCCGGTCGGGTGCGACCGAGCCAGCTCAGGTACCACTCGCGTGCGCCCGGCCGCAGGTGCAGCGGTATCGGCGTGGCACTGCGCGCACCGGCCGCCGCGATCGCCCCCACGGTCGCCTCGATCGACTCCTCGTCGTCGGAGAGCCCCGGCAGGATCGGCGCGACCAGTACCCCGACCCCGAACCCGGCATCGGTCAGCTGCCGTACCGCGTCGAGCCGGCGCCGCGGCGCCGGTGTGCCCGGCTCGACCGCCCGCCACAGCGTCTCGTCGACGAAGCCGATCGACATGGCCAGCGAGACCTTGGTGACCTCGGCGGCCTGCCGTAGCAGGTCGAGATCGCGCAGGATCAGGGTGCCCTTGGTGAGGATCGAGAACGGGTTGGCGAAGTCGCGCAGCGCGGCGAGGATGTCGCGCATCAGCCGGTACCGGCCCTCGGCGCGCTGGTAGCAGTCGACGTTGGTACCCATCGCGATGTGCGCGCCGGACCAGCGTGGCGCGGCCAGCTCCCGGCGCACCAGCGCGCCGGCGTTGACCTTCACGACGACGCGGCTATCGAAGTCGTGCCCGGCATCGAAATCAAGATAAGTATGAGTATTTCGGGCAAAACAGTAGGTGCACCCATGTGAACAGCCCCTGTACGGGTTGATCGTCCACTCGAACGGGACCCGCGAGGCCGCCGGTACCCGGTTGATGATGGACTTGGCCCGGACCTCGTAGAACGTCATCCCGGCGAAGCCGGGCGTGTCGAAGGTCCGGGTCACCGCTCCGGGCAGCGCGAGCGGCAAGGGTGGTACCGCTCGCGCCGCGCTGGCGTCGGACTCGTTGGCCGAGAGCTTGTCCCAACGCATGCCCCAGCTTAGAACATGCGTTCGAAGATGGCCAGAACTACGCGGTCTGCGCCGCTACCTGGCGGCGTACCTCATCCATGTCCAGGGCGCGTACCTGGGTGATCAGCGACTCGAGCGACTGCTCGGGAAGGGCGCCTGGCTGCTCGAAGACGATCACGCCGTCGCGGATCGCCATGATCGTCGGGATCGACCGGATGTCGTACCGGGCCGCCAGCTCGTACTCAGCCTCGGTGTCTACCTTGCCGAAGACGATGTCCTCGTGGCTGCCGGAAGCCTTCTCGTAGATCGGCCCGAACACCCGGCACGGTCCGCACCACTCGGCCCAGAAGTCCACCAGCACGATGCCGTCGCCCCGCGTGACCTCGTCGAAATTCGTCGCGGTCAGCGTCTTGGTAGCCATTGCGTCAGATCTCCGATCGGTCGGTTGATTACGTCTGCGTCAACGAACCGGGCGCGAACGGCATTCCTCCGTGATCAGGGTGAGCGGAGCCACTGCATAGGTGGTCCGGTACCAGCCATGATGAGTCCGTGAAGCAGGGGATCGCCGTACTGTGATCACTACATCACGTCTCGTACAAACTAGTTCACGGTTGGGTAACTGTGACCTGTGTCTCTGTCTAATGTTCCGAGGCTTCCTCACAATTGGTGACATCACAGCGTGGGCGGCGGGTGCCGGGGAGGGCCCCGCCGTTCATTGCGTCCCGGGTATGGGGTTGCTTCCTTGATGGGAAGGTCTGACGCTGTGCAGTTCGGTCGGTACTTCGAGGAGTTCGAGGTCGGCGCGGTGTACCGGCATTGGCCGGGTAAAACCGTCACCGAGTCCGACGACCACCTGTTCTGCCTCATCACGATGAACCACCATCCGTTGCACCTGGACGCGCACTTCGCGCAGAGCGCGACGCAGTTCGGCCGCAACGTGGTGGTCGGCAACCTCATCTACTCGCTGCTGCTGGGCATGTCGGTCGCCGACGTGAGCGGCAAGGCGATCGCCAACCTGGAGGTCGAGTCGCTGCGCCACGTCGCGCCGACCTTCCACGGGGACACCATCTACGGCGAGACGACCGTGCTGGAGAAGAAGGAGTCCGGATCCAAGCCGGACCGCGGCGTGGTCACCGTGGAGACCCGGGGGTACAAGCAGGACGGGACGCTGGTCTGCGTGTTCCGCCGGCGGGTGATGGTACCGACGAAGGCGTACGCCGGGCCGGAGCTGCCCAGCTTCCCCGCGCCGAAACCGGCCTGACCAGCGCTTTGCCGGGCATATGCTGGCCATGGGAGGTCAGTTATGTCCAACCAGCCTGCCATCCGGCAACGGACCGAGCTGCCGTTCAGCCGGGCCGAGTGGAATCTGCTGGTCAAACTACCTGGACGGGTGGTGGTGGCGGCCACCTCGGCGCAGGCCGACCCCACCCGTCGTACCGTCGCCGAGGGTCTTGCGGGGATCGATGCGATCGCCGCCGGCCGCGCCTCGGCCAGCCGCCTGGTTCGGGACATCGTGGCGGCGATCTACGACGAGCCGGACGACGACCGGCCGGCGGCCGAGCAGTTCGCACACCGGGCGGCCGGCATCGCCGGGGTACTGGAGGCCTGCCGGTTCGCGGCACAGCTGCTCGCCGAGCGGGCCGGCCGGGTCGACGCCGACGCCTACCGGCACTGGCTGGTCGCCATCGCCACCCGGGTCTGCCACGCCGCGCGTACCGGCGGTGTGCTGGGTCTGGCCGGCGCGGCGGTAAGCCCGGCGGAACGGCGGTTCCTCGCCGAACTGGAGGCGGCCCTATCCAGGTAGCCGGGTAGCCTCTGGACGTTGTGGAGGAAGTTGGGGTCGGGCCGTGGGAGGGGCCGTGGCCCGACGACCCGCGGTACGACCCGGCGCTGCTCGCCGAGGGCGACCGGCGCAACGTGGTGGACCGGTACCGGTACTGGCGCCGCGAGGCCGTGGTGGCCGACCTGGATGCCCGCCGGCACGAGTTCCACGTGGCGATCGAGAACTGGCAGCACGATCTGAACATCGGGACGGTCGTGCGAAACGCCAATGCGTTCCTCGCCGCCGAGGTGCACATCGTCGGCCGGCGTAAGTGGAACCGGCGCGGCGCAATGGTCACCGACCGGTACCAGCACATCCGCCAGCACGACACGATCGAGCAGTTCGTGATCTGGGTGAAGGCCGCCGAACTGGCCGTGATCGGCATCGACAACCTGCCCGGCGCGCGGCTGCTGGAACAGGCGCGGCTACCGCGCCGGTGCCTCCTGCTGTTCGGGCAGGAGGGTCCCGGATTGTCCCCGGCTGCCCGGGCGGCGTGCGACGAAGTCCTCTTCATCGCGCAGTTCGGCTCCACCCGGTCGATTAATGCCGGAGTGGCGAGCGGGATAGCGATGCACGAGTGGGTACGCCAGTGGGCTCACTTTCCCGATTCCCTTGACGGCCAGCCCCTAGGGGGACGAACGTAATCAACGTGGGCGTAGCGGTGAGTTGCCCCCGGTGCGGCGGTCCGGTGCGACCGCCCGACCTCATGTCCTCCGACTGGCGGTGCAGTTCCTGCGGGCCGGTACCCCCGCTGCACGTGGCCGAGCACATCAGCGCGGAGATCGTTGAGTCGGTGACCGTGCGGTCGAAGGACATCCCGGTGTGGTGCCCGTGGCCCCTGCCCGCCGGCTGGATGGTCACCGGGATCGGGTGGGCCGGCGACGACCGGGACGGCACCCGGGCCACCGCGCTGGCCTGCAGCGGCCCCGGGCCGCTGGGCGGGCCGGCCGACATCGTGCTGGTCGCGGAGGAGCCCGGGGTGGGCCTGGGCAACCGGTACGCCGGGCTGCACGGGCCGGATCCCGGCCCGTATCTGCAGGACGCGCTGGAGAGCACCGCGGCGCACGCCAAGGTCAAGGCGGCCGGCTGGCCGACCGCGCTCTGGGCGGTGCGCACGCCATCGGACGACCGCAGCGCCTACGTCGGTGAGGCCAAGGGCGTCTGGCTGTACGCGATCGCCTTCCCGGCCAGCGCCGGGTACCTGCTGGCCGAGGACCTCGTCCTGCATGACCTCACCGAATGGGTACCGGCGGAACTCGTCTACGGCGCGCCGTCGCCATATCTGCACGGCGCCGCCTGAATCCGGGCTACTCTGGATCTCCGCACCGACCGTGCCGAGACCGTACGGTATGCCGTAACCTGTAAATACCAACCGCACTTATACGTTCAGTGCCGCCGAGGCGACCGTCCGGCGTCGTGGGGAGGGGATGGCCCGACATGCCGAAGAAAATCCTCACGTGGGGTCTGATCGCTTTCCTGGTGTTCTTCATCGCGTACCGACCCGCCAGCGCCGCGACCGTCTTCAAGCAGCTGGGTAACAGCCTTGTGGACGTCGCCAACGGCATCGGCGCGTTCTTCTCCAACCTGGTCGCCTGACGTCTATGGCCAGCGACGACCCCCGCCGGCCGGACGACCAGGGCGAGCCCCCCGGGCCACCGGACCGCGACTCCGGGCGCACCCCTCCGCCGCGCCCGGAGAGCGCCGGTGAGTACGACGAAGGGGACACCGCGGAGTTCCTGCCACCGGAGATCCGCGAGGAGGAGCTGATCGGCCTGCGCACCGGCGATGGCCTGCCGGTCGGGCCGCGCGGTGTGCTGCCGCTCGAGGAGGAGGCCAGCGGGCTGGTCTCGCGGTACCTGTTCCCGACGGAAAAGTTCCGCGGCGAGTGGAAGAAGCACTGGATCCACCTGCTCAACCAGATGCTCACCGGGGCCGGAGCCACGTTCCTGCTCGGCTGGCTGGTCGGTTGGCTGGCCAAGCACAAGCAGGCCGGACTGGTCACGGTCACCGTGCTGATCTGGGTGGCGGTGATGGGCTGGGTCGCCTGGCGGGTCGCCGACTGGTACATGGACCGGTTCGTCCTGACCAACAAGCGGCTCATGGTCGTCAACGGCCTGGTCACCCGCACCGTCGGCATGATGCCCTTGATCCGGGTGACGGACATGAAGTACCAGCAGTCGCCGCTCGGGCGGATGCTCAACTACGGCACGTTCGTGGTGGAGTCGGCCGGCCAGGACCAGGCGCTGCGCGAGGTCAAGCCGCTGCCCAACCCCAGCGAGCTGTACCTGCGCATCGTCGAGGAGATGTACGAGCCGGAGGCGGTCGAGGCGCGGCTGTCCCGGTCGATCGAGGATGAAGAGGCCATGAGCGGCGACGCATAACCGCTCATGCGCATCGACCTGCATACCCACTCCACCGCCAGCGACGGGACGCTCACGCCGGCCGAGCTGGTCATCGCCGCGGCGGCGGCCGGGCTGGACGTCGTCGCGATCACCGACCATGACACCACGGCCGGGTGGGCGGCGGCCGAAGCGGCGTTGCCCGCCGGGCTGACCCTGATCCGCGGGGCGGAGCTGTCCTGCCGCTGGTACGGCGCGTACGCACATTCCGGCTCCCGGCCTGCGTCGGGGGACCCGGAACAGGCGCCCCCGATCTCGCTGCACCTGCTCGCCTACCTGTTCGATCCGGCGGACGCCGCGCTCGCCGCGGAGCTGACCCGGCTACGGGCGGGTCGGGAGCGGCGCGCCGAGGCCATGGTCGACCTGCTGCGCGCCGACGGGATCGACGTCACCTGGGACGAAGTCCGCGACTATGCCGCGGGCGGTAGCGTCGGCCGGCCGCACCTGGCGCACGCGCTGATCGCGCGGGGCCTGGTCGGCACGGTCTCCGAAGCCTTCGCGCCGGACTGGCTGGGCCGGCGGTACCGGGTACCGAAGCCCGACATCGACGTCTTCCGGGCGGTGGAGCTGATCCGCGCGGCCGGCGGGGTACCGGTCTTCGCCCACCCGCGCGCCTCGGTCCGTGGCCGCATCGTGCCGGACTCGCTGATCGTCGAGCTGGCCGCGGCCGGGCTCGCCGGCCTGGAGGCCGACCACGAGGACCACACACCGGAGCAGCGCGCGCATGTCAAGACGCTGGCCGCCGAGCTGGGGCTGTTCGTCACCGGCTCGTCGGACTTCCACGGCACCAACAAAACCGTAAAGCTCGGTGCGCAGACCACGGCGCCCGAGGCGTACCAACGGATGCTCGCCGCCGCCCGCGGCCTCGCGCCGGTGACGGCATGAACGCAAAGCTGTTCGGCGAGGCGTTCGTAACGCTGTTCGTGATCATGGATCCGCCCGGGAGCGTACCCATCTTCCTGGCGCTCACCGGCGCGATGGCCCCCTGGGACCGGCACCGGGCCGCCTGGCAGGCGGTCGCGCTGGCCGGTGGGGTGATCGTCGTGTTCGCCGTGGCCGGGCAGCAGATCCTGCGGTACCTGGGCATCGACCTGCCGGCGTTGCAGGGCGCCGGCGGGCTGCTCCTGGTACTGGTCGCGCTCGAGCTGCTCACCGGCAAGGCGGAGGACCCGGGCGAGGCGGCCACCACGAACGTCGCCCTGGTACCGCTCGGTACCCCGCTCCTGGCCGGGCCGGGCGCGATCGTGGCCACGATGCTCTTCGTCCGGCGCGCCCACCACCTGGCCGACTACCTGGCGATCGCCGCCGCCATCGTCCTCGTGCTGGCGGCGGTGTTCCTGGCGTTGCGGTTCTGCGGGCTCATCGTGCGGGTCCTGCGCCCGAGCGGGATCGACGTGCTGACCCGGATCTCCGGGCTTCTGGTGGCCGCCATCGCGGTGCAGCTCATCGCGTCAGCGGTCGGCGACTTCGTGACGATGTACCTGCACTCAGCCCACTGAGTCGCTGTCCTTCTTGGGACGGATCACCGCGACGTTGTTGTCGAGATCGATCCCGGCGCCGTTGGCCACGTCGATCCGGCGCCGCTTGCTCTCCTCGATGTGCTCCGTCTGCTTGTGCTTCGAAGGCCGGAACAAGCCGTCGATCTCGGCCAGGCCCGCGGAGATGGCGCTGGCGGCGGCCCCGTTCTCGTCGCCACCACGCAGCCAGCGCAGCAGTCCCATCGCGTCCACTCCTCGACCGGGTCCGGCGACGCGGGCGCACCGCCATCGTTCAGTGTCGCACCCGGATGGGAGGATCGGCCACGTGCGAGATTCCCGAGCCGCCGCTGACCCCGCCGCCCCGCGCCGGGTTTCCGCTGACCCCGCCGCCCCGCCCAGGGTTTCCGCTGACCCCGCCGCCCCGCCCAGGGCCAACCGGGCACCGGGCTCACGGGGTACGCAACCGGAGCAACTGGGCTTCGACGGCATGCCCGAGCGGCTGTTCGTGTGCACCCCGAGCAAGCTGTCCACCTTCGAGGACTGCCCGCGGCGATACCGGTATGCCTACGTGGACCGGCCGGCGCCGCCGAAGGGGCCGCCCTGGGCGCACAACTCGCTGGGCGCCAGCGTGCACACCGCGCTGCGCAACTGGTACGGGCTGCCCGACGGGCGGCGCCGGCCGGAGGCGCTGCCGGTGCTGCTGAAGGCCACCTGGGTCAGCGAGGGCTACCGCGACGAGGGCCAGGAGCGGGCCGCGTTCCGGAAGGCGCTGACCTGGCTGGAGGACTACGTCGCCGGGTTGGATCCGCACGACGAGCCGATCGGAGTCGAGCGGGTGGTGGCGGCGAAGACGCCCACGCTGGCCCTGTCCGGCCGGGCCGACCGGATCGACCGGCGGGGTGACGACCTGGTGATCGTCGACTACAAGACCGGGCGGGCCGGACTGTCGGTCGACGACGCGCGCGGCTCGCGGGCGCTCGCGCTTTACGCGTACGCGGCCGAGAAGGTGTTCCGGCGCCGGTGCCGCCGGGTCGAGCTGCACCACCTGCCCAGCCGCACGGTCGCCGCGCACGAGCACACCGACGAGTCGCTCGCCCGCCACCTGCGCCGGGCGGAGGACACCGCGGCCGACGCCGTCGCGGCCGAGCGGGCGGTGGCCGCGGGTACCGACCCGGACGCCGCCTTCCCGACAGTGCCAGGCCCGTGGTGTTCGTGGTGCGACTTCCGCGGCGCGTGCCCGGCCGGCGCGCGGATGCCGGCCAAAGAGCCTTGGGCCGGGCTCTTGCGGGAGGCCGGGTAGGCGGGGGAGGATCCGGCAAACCCGAATAGATTTCAGGTTCGGAGGGCCTCCGTGGAGAGCCGCAACGTACGGGCCCGCGCCGGGGTTTCCGGCGCCTACTTCGTCCAGGGACTCTGCTTCGCCGGCCTGCTGACCCAGGTGCCGTCGCTCAAGGACAAGTTCGCCTTCACCGACGACGACCTGACCCTGGTACTGCTCGCGGTACCGGTGATCGCCGGGCTCGGCAGCGTGCTGGCCGGATACCTGGCGCCCCGGGTCGGCAGCGCGCTCGTCCTGCGTATCAGCGGTCCGCTGGTCGGCGTCACGATGACCATGGTCGGTCTGGTACCCACCCGGGTCGGGCTCTACCTCGCGGTCGGGGCGTTCGGGGTGTTCCTCGGCGCGGTCGACGCGAGCATGAACATGCAGGGCGTGGCCGTGCAGCGCCGGTACGGGCGCAGCCTGCTCGCCTCCTTCCACGGCTGGTGGAGCCTGGCCGGCATCCTCGGCGCCCTCGCGACGGCGGGCGCCAACAAGATCGACCTTCCGCTCCCGGTCGCGCTCGGTACCGTCGCGCTGGCCGGCATCGCGGTCGCGCTGTCGGTCGGACCGCTGCTCCTGCGCCGGCCGGAAGAGGTCACCGCGATCCCGGCCGGGGCGGACGAGGCCGGCCCGCGCATCCCGTGGGGGCCGATCGTCCTGGTCGGGCTCGCGGTCATGCTCATGTACATCTCCGACTCCGCCACCTCGAACTGGAGTGCCGTCTACCTGCATGACGCGCTGCACGGCAGCAAGAGCATCGCGGCGCTCGGACTCGGCGCATACCTGACCTGCCAGGTGCTCGGGCGCGCCGGTGCCGACCGGCTGGTCCGGCGGTTCGGGCCGGTCCGGGTCGTGGCGGCCGGTGGGCTCATCGGTGCGGCCGGCATGGCGGTGGTCGCTGCGGCACCCCGGCCGGCCGTGGGGGTACTCGGGTTCGCGATCGTGGGAGCGGGACTGTGCGTGGTCGTCCCGCAGTCGTTCTCCGCGGCCGGTGCGCTCGACCCGACCGGGAGCGGAGTCGCCATCGCCCGGGTCAACCTGTTCAACTACATCGGCTTCGTGGTTGGGGCGGCGCTGATCGGCGCCGTGGCCAAGGGAGCGAGCCTGCGCTTCGCGTTCGTGGTGCCGGCGGTACTCGCTCTGGCGATCGTCGCGCTGGCGCCGTCGTTCGCGGTGGCGCGGCGGATTCAGCCGGTCGGCGCGCCCGGCACCGCCGATCCGGCCCCGGATGCGGCCGCCGCCGCCCGGGACATTGCAGCCCGGTAGATCGGGCCCTCGTACAGCCGGCTCGGAATAGCCGCGAGCAGGCGGCGCAGCGCCTTGGCCGACAGCGCGGCGGACAGGTCCGTGGTGGGCAGGCCGGGTAGTCCGTACAGGCGCCGGGCCCAGGGCGGCAGGAGGCCGATGGCCAGCGCGGCGATCCCGCTGTACACGAGACGGACCGGGGTCAGCCCCAACCGGTACGGCAGCGGCGGCGCAGTGAGGAACACCGCGGTACCGGCGGAGTCGCGGGTCAGCGCGAGCTCCGGACGGATCCGCTCGTAGTACCCGTCGACCTCGGCCGCCGAGCCCGGTACCGTCGCCGGATCCAGCCCGACCAGTTCGGCGGCCCGCCGCTGTTCGGCGTAGTACCCGTCGATGTCGGCCGGGGTGAGCGCGACGCCGGCGCGTACCGCGGTCGTGAGGAACGACTCCACCTCGGTGACGTGTACCCAGCGCAGCAGGTCCGGATCGTCTACCCGGAACAGCTCACCGGTGCGCGGATCGACGGCGCGCAGCCGGCCGTGGATCGCGCGTACCCGGGCACCCGCCGCGTTGGCCTGCCCGGTCGTCCCGTAGATCACCGCGCCGATGTAGTCGCTGGTTCGCAGCAGCCGCCGCCACGGGTCGCGCTTGAAGTCGGAGTTCTGCGCCACGCCGGCCATGGCCCGGGGATGCAGCGCCTGGAGATACAGCGAGCGGAGCCCGGCCAGCCACAGGATCGGCTCATCGTGGATCTTCCAACTGACCGAGCCCGGGCCGAACAGACCAAGGTCAGAGTCAATCATGGTTTCGCAGGCTCTGGCAATCCGGGCACAAGCCCCAGAAGGTCACCTCGGCCTCGTCGATCTCGTACCCGACCGCGGTGTCCGGGTCGAGGCAGGGCGCCGAGCCGACCGTGCAGTCGATGTCGCCGATCTGCCCGCAGGCGCGGCATACCACATGGTGGTGGTTGTCGCCGGTACGCGCCTCGTATCGGGCCGGGCTGCCAGCCGGTTCGATCCGCCGGGCCAGCCCGGCGCGGGCAAGGGCGCCGAGGACGTCGTAGACGGCCTGGGTCGACACCGAGTCGAGGCGGGCGCGGACCTGGTTGGCGATCTCGTCGACCTCCAGGTGGCCGCCTTCGCCGAGGATCTTCAGCACGGTGAGCCGCGGCCGGGTGACGCGCAGTCCCCGCTCGCGTAGCCGCTGCTCAGTGCCGTCCATGATTGCTATTGCACCACGCAAGCTGGAATCCATCAAGAAAACGTCGGCCTTCCCTCGCCGATGGCCAGGTGCCATGATCGTTGCGTGGCAATCTTCGAGACGATCACAGGTCTCCCGCTCCACCCCCTCGTGATCCACGCGGTGGTAGTGCTGGTGCCGCTGCTCGTCCTCGCCGGACTGGCGTATGCCCTGGTACCGCGCCTGCGCGGCCGCATCGCCTGGGTCACCGTGCTGCTTGCCCTCGCCGGGGTGGGATCGACGCTGCTCGCTAAGCTGTCCGGGGACGCCTTCCGGCGCCGGATCGTGCGCAAGCACCTTGCCAGCCAGGAGATCCTGGTCAAGATCGACAGTCACCGGAGCCTCGGCACGACCACCCTTTACCTGACCATCGCGCTCGCCGTGGTGGTACTGGCGCTGGTCCTGCTCCGCAACGTGCCACGTGGAGCCTCGGTGGTACTGGCCGTGCTCACGGTCGGGCTCGGGCTGGTGACGGTGTACTACGTCTACCGGACCGGCGACGCCGGAGCGCGCATCGTCTGGACCGGGTACTAGAACAGCGCCCGGCCGCACAGGACGAGCAGCACGACCAGCAGGACCGCGCCGGCGACCATGCCGATGCCGTAGGTGATCGTGCGCGCCTCCCGCTCCTGGGCGTCGAGCGCGTGCATGTCCTGAGCCGGAAGGTCGCGGGGTGGCGGCGGCTGGATGAGCAACTGCGGTCGCCAGTCCGGCGGCGGCGGCGCGGTGGGCGGCGGGCCGGTGTACGGCGGCGGATCCGTCGGGCCGGTCGGTACCGGTGGGCGGCCCGGCGTCGGGCCGCCATCCTCCGGCGGGCGGCGCCACTGCAGGTCGTCGCTGCCGCGAAGGTCGCCGGTCACGAAATGGACGCTACCCTACGGGCATGGGCAGGTACCCGTCGGACGAGGAGCGCGAGGTCCCGCTCGACGACGAGGAGCGGGCGGCGCTGCCGGAGCAGACGCGCGACGACACCGACCAGGGTTGGGGCGAGCGCCCGGCCGGCAACGACGAGCGCCTGCTCGACGAGCGGCCGCCGCACTGGGAGTGACTCAGGCGGCCGGGGCGGCCGCTTCCTTCTTCGGCGCCGCGGTCGGTGTCTCGGTCTTCGTCGAGGTGTCCTTGGCCGGCGCGTCCTTGCCGGGCGTGTCCTTGCCGGGCGCGTGCTTGCCGGCCGTGTCCTTGCCGGGCGCGTCCTCGCCGGCACCGGTACGGGAGTCGGTCCGGTAGAACCCGGAGCCCTTGAAGACCACGCCGACCGAGGAGAACAGCTTGCGCAGCCGGCCCTCGCAGGCCGGGCACTCGGTCAACGGCTCGTCGGCGAAGGACTGCACCGCCTCGAGCTGGTGCCCGCACGCGGTACAGGCGTACTGGTACGTCGGCACGGCATCCTCCTGGCACTCTCGTACTCTGAGTGCCAATAGTGCGGCATCATCGGGCCTTTCGTCCAGCGGTACCGCGTCACAGCCGGGCCAGCCCGGACGGCATGGCGACAGCGTTGACCCGCACGTCGTGCGGGTCGGCCGGCAGCACGTCGACCAGTTCGCCGTCGTAGAGCGCCGCGACGACCAGCGTGCCGGCCGGTACCCGGGCAAGGGCGCGGTCGTACGAGCCACCGCCGCGGCCGAGCCGGACGCCCTTGCGGTCGACGGCCAGGGCCGGCACCACGACGAGTTCGGCGGAGGCGATGGCGGCCGGCCCGAGCCGGGGCCCGGCCGGTTCGCGCAGCCCGAAACCCGCGCGTACCAGGGCACCGGTGTACTGCGCCCAGTCCAGATCCAGATCGGGGCGCACGACCGGGAGCAGGAGCCGGCTGCACACGGCGGCGAGCGCGTCGGGAAGTTCCGGGCCGCCCGGCTCCAGGCGCAGCGGCACGTAGGCCGCGACGGTACCGAGGCCGGTCGCGAGGGCGGCGAGCGTTGCGCGTACCCCCGCATCGGCGTTGACCAGATCGGTGCGGGACCGGCGGGCGGCGAGCAACCCACCACGCACGCCGGCCTTGGACTGGTGTGAGAAATCGGACAGGCCGCCAGTATACGAGAGGGGAAGCGTGACGCTCCGTGTTCGACTGACCGCGGCGTTCCTTGCCGTGGTTCTCGGCCCGGTGCTGCTCGGTGCGGTCTTCGTCGGCATGACGGTGACCGCGGTGAACCGCGCCCGCGCCGTCGAGCGGCTGGACCGGGCCAGCGGCGCGGTGCGCGGCGCGCTCGACGCGCTCTGCGCGCAGCTGCGGGCCGACGCGACCACCGCGGCGCTCGCGGGGCAGCGGCCGTCGGGCTTCACCGTCGCGCTCCGCGACGCTGCGGACCGTCCGGTCCGGACCGGCGACGGCACGCCCCCGCCGCCGTGGGCGGTGTGCGGGCAGTCCGGCCGGCCCGGGGCGTACACGGCGCTGGCGGCCAGGGCCGAGCTGCACAACCCTGCCGGGCGCCTGGTCGGGTACGCGTATGCCGTGCGGCCGGTCGACGACGCGCTGCTCGACCAGCTGACCGACGTCACCGGGGGAGCGGCGGTGACCGCGTCCGGGGCCGGCGGTCCGTACGAGCGGCGGGTGGAGGGGCCGTTGCCGCTGGCCGTGTCGGTACCGGTGCCGACCACGCCGGTGCTCCTGCCGGTCCTGCTCGGCGTCGTCCTGGTCGCCGCGGTCGGGGCGGTCGCGGCGGCCTGGTGGCTGGCCCGGGGCACGACCCAGCCGCTGGCCGAGCTGGCTGCCGCCGCTGACCGGGTCGCCGAGGGGGACCTGTCGACGCGGGTACCGGTGCGCACGCGCGACGAGGTCGGCCGGCTCGCGGCGACGTTCAACCGGATGACCCGGGAGATGCAGTCCTACGTGGCCGCGCTGACCGCGAGCCGCGACCAGTTGCGCGGCCAGCTCGGGCTGCTCGGCGACACCCTGTCCAGTACCCACGACCTGCAGCGGATCCTCGATGTGATCCTGCAGACCGCGCGCGCCGCGACCGGCGCGGAGTCCGGCGCGGTCCTGCTCCTCGACGACGAGGAGCTGGTCGGGCCGGGCATCCGGATCCCGGTCGGGGTAGGGCTGCTCGGCTCGGTCGCGGGTACCGGCGTCGCCCGGCGCGGCCGGGTGGGGCGGGACGGGCCGATCCTCGCCCCCGGCGAGCCGGCCTGCCGGACCTACATGGCCGTACCGTTCAGCGTGCCGGACTCGGTGAAGGGTGTGCTCGCCCTCTACGACCGGGTGGGCGACGACGAGTTCGACGACGCCGACCTGGTGACCCTGCGGACCTTCGCCGGTCAGGCCGCGATCGCGGTGGAGAACGTCCGGGTACACGAGGAGGCGCAGCGGCTGTCCCACACCGACCCGCTCACCAGCCTGTACAACTACCGCACGCTCAAGGACTCGCTGCGTCGCGAGGTCGAGCGGGCCAGCCGGTTCGGGCACCGGCTGTGCGTGCTGGCCCTGGACCTGGACCGGTTCAAGCAGGTCAACGACTCGTACGGGCATGCGGCCGGGGACGTCGTGCTGGTCGAGTTCGCCCGGCGGGTCCGGTCGGTGATCCGCGAGGTGGACCTGGCGTTCCGGCGCGGCGGGGAGGAGTTCGTCGTGCTGCTGCCGGAGACCGACGCGCTCGGCGGGACCGTTGTCGCCGAGCGGCTGAACGCGGCGATCCGCGCCGCGCCGATCGCGGTACCGGCGAAGGCGGCGATCCCGGTGACCGTCTCCATCGGCATCGCCGTCTATCCCGAACACGGCGGTACCGGCCAGCAGGTGCTGGAGGTGGCCGACGACGCCCTGTACCAGGCGAAGGCGCGCGGCCGCGACCGGTACCGGCTGGCGGAGCCCTTGGTCGCGGCCGGGGCCGGCGGCGCGTCGGGCGGGCCGCAGCCCGCACTGCCCGGCGCCGGCCGATAGCCTGACGGGATGCCGGAGTTTCCGACCCCCGACCTTTCCGGGCGCGCCCGCAAGGCGGTCATCCCCGCGGCCGGGTTGGCCACCCGGTTCCTGCCCGCCACCAAGGCGGTGCCCAAGGAGCTGTTGCCCGTCGTCGACCGGCCGGTGTTGCAGTACATCGTCGAGGAGGCGGCGGCCGCCGGGATCCACGACATCCTGCTGGTCACCGGTCGCGGCAAGACCAGCATGGTCGACCACTTCGACCGGCGCCCCGACCTGGAGCAGCGGTTGGAGGCGAAGGGCGACACCGAGCGGCTGGCCGCCATCGTCAAGCCCAGCGAACTTGCCGAGATCTACACCTGCCGGCAGCCCGAGCAGCTCGGGCTCGGCCATGCCGTGTCGTACGCGGAGTCGCACGTGGGTGACGAGTCCTTCGCGGTGCTGCTCGGCGACGAGTTCACCGACGAGTCCGACCCGTTGCTGCCGGACATGCTCGACCTGCAGGCCCGTACCGGCGGCATCGTGCTTGCCCTGCTGGAGGTCGGCAAGGACGAGGTGTCCCGGTACGGGATCGCCTCGGTCCAACCCTCCGAGGTCCCGGCCGGCGGTGCTGAGGTCGTCCAGGTGACCGCGCTGGTGGAGAAGCCCTCGCGCGAGGAGGCGCCGAGCAACCTCGCGGTGGTCGGCCGGTACGTGCTGCCGAACGCCATCTTCGACGCGATCCGCCGGATCGGCCCGGGCGCGGGCGGGGAGATCCAGCTCACCGACGCCATGGCGCTGATGCTCGAGGAGGGCACACCGGTGCACGGGGTGGTGTTCCGCGGGGTCCGGTACGACACCGGCGCGCCGCTCGGGTACCTGCAGGCGGTCGTCGAGCTGGCCTGCCGGCGCGAGGATCTCCGCGCGTTCCGCGGGTGGCTGGTGGACTTCGTGGCGACCGAGCTGGGAGGCGGGCCATGACCGCGACGGCTCCGCATCCGTCGCCGGAGTCGCTGCTTCCGCTGGCCGACTACCTCGGTACCGTGCTGCGCGGCCTGCGTCCGCTGCCGGCGCTGGACCTCGACCTCACCCAGGCGTACGGCAATACGCTCGCCGAGGACGTCATCGCGCCCGGCCCGCTGCCGGCGTTCGACCACGCCGCGATCGACGGGTACGCGGCCCGGTGCGAGGACGTGACGCCCGCGACGCCGAGCCGGCCGGTACGCCTCAACGTCGTCGGCGACCTCACCGCGTCGAGTTGGCGGCCGGTGCGCCTGACCGCCGGTACCTGCTTCTCCGTCGCGGCCGGCGCCCCGCTGCCAGCCACCTGCGACGTGATCGTGCCGGCGTCGTCGACCGACCAGGGCATGGCCGCGGTGGAGATCTACGGCGCGCCCAAGAAGGGCCACGGCGTCCGGCGGGCCGGCGACGAATTGCCGGCTGGTGCGGTACTCGCCGGCGCCGGTACCTACGTCACGCCGGCGCTGGTCGCGATCCTCGCCGCGACCGGCATCGGGCACGTCGTGGTCCGGCCCTGCCCGCGGGTGGTCGTCGTGGCGACCGGCGACGAACTGGTCGACGCGGGCCGGGCGAGCCAGCCCGGACAGGTGGTCGACGTCAACTCGCACGCCTTGACCGCGGCCGCCGCCGAGGCCGGCGCGCACGCCTACCGGGTGGGCATCTGCGACGACGACCCCGAAGCCGTGCGCGGGGTACTCGACGACCAGACGCTGCGGGCCGACCTCATCATCACCACCGGGGGTACCGGTACCGGGCCGGGTGACATGGTGCGGCGGATCCTGTCGCGGGGGACGGTATCCTTCACCGACGTATCGGTGTATCCATGCTCGTCACTGGGATTCGGTACCATCGGGGGCGCCGAGGTACCGGTCGTCTGCCTGCCCGGCGACCCGGGTTCGGCGCTGATCGGGTTCGAGGTGCTCGCCCGGCCGGTGATCCAGGTACTGGCCGGCGCCGAACCGGTCTTCCGGCCCAGCGTGCGCGCCCACCTGCTGGAGACCGTGCACTCGCCGACCGGGCTGCGCGAGTTCCGCCCGGCCACGGTCGCCGAGCGGCGCGGCGGCGGGTACACCGTGCAACCGATGGCGGGTGGCCCGTACACGCTGTCCGGCCTGGCCGACGCGAACGCGCTGATGGTGCTCGGCGAGAAGGTGACCAGCGCGCCCGCCGGCTCCACTGTGGACGTGCTGCTGCTGGACCGGAGACGGTGATGCTGGCGCCCGGGTGGCCGGCGGTGCTGGCGGACGGCCCGGTGACGCTGCGGCCCTACCACCGCTCCGACGCCCGGGTCTGGTCCGAGGTACGCCGCGCCAACGAGCAGTGGCTGGCCCCCTGGGAACCGACCCCGCCCGGATCGTGGTCCGAGCTCAACGCGCCGTCGGCATTCCGGTACGTGCTGCGCGAGCTGCGCCGCTCCGGGCGTACCGGCGAGGCGATGCCGTTCGCCGTCTGCTACTCGGGCCAGCTCGTCGGGCAGCTCTCCATCGGGAACATCGTGCGGCGGGCGTTCTGCTCCGGGTACGCCGGGTACTGGGTGGACCACCGGGTGGCCGGAAAGGGCATCATCCCGACCGCGCTCGCGCTCGTCGTCGACCACGCGTTCCACGCGGGCGGGCTGCACCGCATCGAGGTCAACATCCGGCCGGAGAACACCGCATCGCGCCGCGTCGTGGAAAAGCTGGGCTTCCGTGAGGAGGCGTACCACCCCCGGTACCTGCACATCGACGGCGCCTGGCGGGACCACGTCGGATACGCGATCACGGCCGAGGACGTGGCCGACGAAGGCGGCCTGCTGGCCCGCTGGCACCGGGTGAGCGGCCGTACCTGAGCGTGGCGTGCACTTTTGTTCACGACTGGGCCGTAACCTCGAATCACAACGTTGTGATTTCGTGACGGGGAAGGGGTACGGGTGCCGACCTCGGTGCTCCTTGCCGTCCTCGCCGCGGCCGGGCTGCTCGCGCTCGCGCCGGCGCTGGTCCGCCGGTACGACGCAACCGAGCGGCTGGCCGCGGAGCGGGCGCTGAGCACGGCGCGGGTCATCGAACGCCGCCGCCGTCCCCGCACCGTGCCCGGCCGCCGGCCGGTCAACCCGCCGCGCCTGATGATGGCGCTCGCCTCGCCGGTGTCCGCTGTTCCGGTGTCCGTCGTGCCCGTCTCGGCGCCTCCGGTGTCTTCTGTTCCGGTGTCTTCGGTGCCGGTTTCCGGGGCCGGCCGGGGGTCACGTTCGGGGCGTGCGCTCCAGGTCCGCCGGTCCTCGGGGCGCCGGCCGCACACCTCCGGGCAGACTCCGGCCATCTACCGCCGGCGCCGGGTACTCGCCGCCCTCGTCCTGCTCAATGCCAGCGAGCTGTGCGGGGTATGGCTGCTCGGGCCGGGTCTCTGGATCGGATCGGCACCGAGCCTGTTCCTGCTTGCCGCGTACCTCGTGCACCTGCGCAACCGCGCCCTGTCCGACCGCCGCTGTTTCCGGGCTGCCGCCCGGCGGGCCGCGTGGCTGGCTGCCCGCGAGGCCGAACTGCGCCGCGAGCAGGCTCTCCGCGCCGCCGCCCGACGCGAGGCACTCCGCCGGGCCGCAGCTGCCCGGGCGGCAGCGCAACGGGAGTCGGTACGGCTGTCCCAGCGGTACGTGCGCGGTCGCCCGTACGAGGCGCGGGCTGCCGGGTACTGACGCGTGTCGCGGGTGTACTGGTTCGCGGTACCCGGTGCCGACCTGTTAACCTAGGCGCCGGTCCCGAGGGCTTTCGGGACGGTCAGGGGCTGTGGCGCAGACCGGTAGCGCACCTCGTTCGCATCGAGGGGGTCAGGGGTTCAAATCCCCTCAGCTCCACCAGTACTTGCCTTGAACAGCGGAAACGCTGGAACAAGATCGCTAGGACCAGATCGGGACCAAATCAGGGCCGATCTTGGCTGTCCCTGATCCTTTGCGCCGCGCTCCGCAGTGCGGTCCCTACGACGTTGCGGCGGCGCTGCTTCTTGGGCCACCAGTGCACATAGGTTTCTAGTGTGATGCGCAGGCTGGAGTGCCGTAGCGCCTTCTGAACGTCGGTCGGGTCGGCGCCGGCCGTGATCAGCGCGGTGGCGTAGTAGTGCCGCAAGGAGTGGAAGGTCGCCTCTTCGGGCCAGCCGGCTGCCTTGCGCCACTGCTTCCACATGTCCGACCAACGCTGGTCGTGGATCGGGCGCCCCTGGTCGTCGGTGAACAGGAGCGCCACAGCGCGAACCTTCGCTTTCTTGCCGGGGTCGGGGGTGCCAGCGGTGATGTCTGGCAGGTGAACCGTCGTGGTCGGGTAGGCCAGAACGTGCTTGGCGAGCACTGCCGCAACCTCGTCGTCCAGGTCGACGTCACCGATCGAGCCGGCCTTCGGTGGTGCGAGGTAGAAGCCGCCGTAGGCGGCGCGGTGGAAGCGGAGCTGCTGAACGACGTGAACCTCGCTGTGGTCCGGGTCGAGACAGCGGGGTCCGTCCTCGAAGCCCAGTACCTCACCGAGCCGCATACCTTCACCCGCGCCGAGGTGGATCGCCGCGTGGTACCGGTCAGGCACAACGGCGAGTAAGGCAACGACGTCGTCCGTCGTGGGTACCCACTTGGGAGCGCGTGAGAAGCCTCGCAGGATTGCGGTCAGCCGGACGGCCTTACACGGGTTGTCTGGGATGACCTTGTCAACCACGGCCGCGTTCATGATGGCGTTGAAGACGTCGAAGTAGGTCTTGATCGAGGACTGGGCGACTTCTTTCTGCAGGAGCTTGGCGATCCATTCGAGTACGTCGGTGACGGTGATTGCCCGGATGAGGCGCTTGCCGAAGTACGGGTAGTGATGGTGGCGTAGGCGTGACTCGATGTGCCGTTGGTAGTCCAACGCCTGGGTGATGCCTCGTGACTGTCGCCAACGTTCCGCGTAGTCCCTGAAAGTCATCCGTGCCTCGCCTTGGTCGATTCGGGTTTCCGGAGCGGATCCGGCCCGGGCTTGCAGGTCGAAGGCTTCCGCGTCGGTCTTCCGCTCAAAGAGCCGGTTTCGTGGTTCGCCAGCCGCATCGACGTAGCGGACCCGCCACCGCTTGCCCCGGCCATGAATCTTCGACGGAAGCTTTTCGCCCTTCGGACCCCGACGAGCCAGGTACCAACGATCATCAATCGGCATTGTCGCCACCCTGGTTTGCGAACCATTCGCGCACGACAGCCGGGTCATAACGTAGATGTCGACCAACCTTCCCGGCCGGTGGGCCGGTTCGACGGTGACGCCATTGATAGAGCGTGTCGACCGACACCCGCAGGTACGCGGACACGTCATCGATCGTCCAAAGCGGGTCAACGGCCATGGTCATAGGCTTGCTCCTTCCTGGTGACGGTGAGGTAGATGCGGACGTGCCCGACCCGCCGGGCGGGACGGGTGGTTGTGGTGCAGCGGATGTTGTCGCCGAGCAGGGGTCGAACGCGGGTAGCGATGTCGGCGAGGATGGCTTGCGCGTAGCCGGTGGCCGCGATGACCCGGACCTGGAGCAGTGGTGCTGTCCCGGTCTGGTTGCTGGCCGTCGCGGTCTTCGCGGCGTACTTGGTGATGTAGCTGTCGGTGCTCATTACGGGTTTCTCCTTTGCTGGTATGAGGTTCCGGGCCGGTGGCCCGGAAATGTGTTGGCCGGCAACGGTTTCCTCTGTGGAGTTGTCAAGGTGCGGGTACGCGGTGGGTTGACACCTACGTGTCAAGCGGCCACGGGAAGCAGCGTCGGCGTGGTGCCGATGTTGGGTTGTTGGAGTTCGAGTCGGGCGGTTTCGGCGTACTCGCGGGCGTCGGCGGCGGCGGTGTTGGCGAGGATGGCGTCTCCGGTGCTGCGCCAGCCGGTGGCTTGGTAGCCGAGTTCGTAGATGACGAGTTCGGCCTGGTCGTCGTGCCACAGTTCGGGGTGGCCTTCGGTGCGTCGCCAGATGGCGCGCTGTTCGCGGAGGAAGCCCATGGTGACGGAGAACCGGCGGGACTTGGTGGTGATGTGGCCGCCGTAGCCGTATTGGTGGGCGTAGCGGCGTAGCCGCCAGTAGTCGGGGTGCTCGCCGAGTTCCCAGCAGGCGCGGACGAGCCGGCCGGGGTGGTCGTCGGGAAGGTTCTCCACGATCAGGTCATCGACCCGGCGGAGCTCCAGGCCGGTGACCTCGGTGCCTTTGGTGACGTACTTGGCGAGGTAGCCGGTTACCTGGGCGAGGTTGACCGGCCCGCCGGGTGCGTTGACGTGTTTGACGTCGAGCTGCGGTCCCCACCCGATGGGCCAACCGTTGCCGCCGTTGGCCGGGTGTGCCGCTGAGGTGAAGCCGGTCTTCTGGAAGGCGAGGCGGACGGCCTGTTCCAGGTCGCTACGGCGAACCGATGACGGCGGGGGGACGACCGCTTCGGGACAGTCAGGGTGGTACCCGTCCAGCCGGATGAGGGCGTGGTAGTGGATGGCGCCGCGTACCTGGAACTCGTAGACCTTCAGGTAGCGCCGTCGCAGGGTGACGCCCAGGGCGCGGCCGAGGTAGCGGATCTCCCGGTCGACCTGTTGGATGGTGCGTCGCCACAGCTCTGGGGCCTCGTGGTGCCACACGACGTGTGCGCGGTGGTCGTAGCAGTCCAAACACAGGGGTTGCCCGAGCCGCGCATCGGTCGCGCTGTGGCGTTGCCGACAGACGATCGACCCACCGTGGGGGCACGGGCGGCCGAAGGGTCGGCAGGTCTCGGCCCGGCAGGTACAGCCGTGCTTCTTGCGGCAGTCGGCGGCGTGAACCTTGACGACGCGGTGGTGGACCGGGCCGAAGCTGGGTGCGGTGGCGGTGACGAACAACGCGATGTGTTCGTTCAGTGGTGGGATGCCCCACCGGTCGCCTTGCAGCCCGGCCCGGATCAGGTGGTAGGTGTCCTTGCGGTAC
>WNGL01000521.1_pt1 | contig 58593 bp, 47 predicted proteins | sample 5400591 | NCBI WGS metagenome assembly WNGL01 (sample SAMN13153377, study PRJNA577476) | soil metagenome | isolation source: 80 cm soil or saprolite under Garry oak tree replicate 1 | place: USA:California | collected 2016-06-15 | reverse complement strand
CCATGCGATTGCCACGCGCTCTCGTCAGCTCGGCGTGAATGAAAATCGTGTCGCCCGGAAAAACCGGTTTGCGAAATTTCACCTGGTCCGCACTCATGAAATAGCCGACACGACTCGAAGTCTTCGTCAATTTGAACAATAGAATACTGGCCACTTGCGCCATCGCTTCTACTTGCATTACTCCAGGCATGACTGGATGACCGGGGAAATGCCCCTGAAAAAACGGCTCGTTAATCGTGATGGATTTTACGGCCGTAATTTTATTTTCGCCCTCGAAGCCGATGACCCGGTCAACCATCAAAAAAGGGTAGCGGTGCGGAAGGATCTTCATCACTTCGCGAGTGTCCAGACCGGAATCGCCTATTGGGATCGCGCGCGGTGCGCTCATCGCGCTTCTCTGCGTCTGTTCGCGGGCGATTGCCCGGGCCAGGTCTGCATTCGCAGCATGGCCGGGCTTTACCGCCACCAGATGACCTCGGATACGGCGGCCGACTAGCGCGAGATCGCCGATGATGTCGAGAATTTTGTGCCGGACGAATTCGTCGGCAAAACGCAATGGCTCCTTGCTGAGAACCGCCTCGCCGCGGACGACAATCGCATTTTCGAGACTGCCGCCCTTGATCAAATTTTTCTCCATGAGCGGCTGAACATCCTCATAGAAAACAAAGGTCCGCGCCGGGGCGATCTCGCGCTCGAAAGCGGCGGCCGTAACTTCCATCGATAGATATTGCGTGAACCGATTGTTTGGTCCCGCCTGGGTGCATGAAATGCGAAATTTCTCATCCGGCAGCAAAACAAGCAGCACGCCTGTTTTCGATTCCACGTACATCGGTTCGCGCACGTCGAAAAACTTTCGCGGCTCCTCCTGAACGGTCATCCCGGCTTTCTTGATCAGATCGACATAGGGCTGAGCGCTGCCGTCCCCGATCGGCGGTTCGTTTGCGTCCATTTCCACAATGGCGTTGTCCACGCCCATCGCTGAAAGAGCGGCCAGCACATGCTCGACTGTGTGCACCCGCATCGGGCCTTCGCCAATGGTCGTGGCGCGCTCGACTGTTTTGAGATTGTCGATCCTGGCGTCAATTGTCGGCTCGTCCTGCAAATCCTTGCGCTTGAATTTAATCCCGTGATCGACCGGCGCCGGGAGCAACTTCAGCGAAACTTTTTCGCCGGTGTGCAATGACGTGCCGCTTAGGCTGGCGGTCTTGCCAACGGTTTGTTGAAACTCGAACGTCGAAGCCATGTGTGACTAGCAATCGCTTGCGTTGTAGGGGTGCTTGTGTCAAGCACCGTTCTTTTAGTTTCGGCGGCCGAGCTAAGGGCGATTGGCCCCATCGGGCTGGGCGGTTCGGTGAAGCGCCGCTACCTATTTCAATTCGAACTCGCCGCAATCAAAAGCCATCATCTTATCGACGTTGGAGACGCGGAATTGACGAACGGCCGCGCCATCATCCTGCCAGACATCGACCGATTTCTCGCTTTTCTTTGTAATAAATCCGCGGACCAGGTTCGGCGTCTCGCTCACCGTGAATAACGGCAGCTCGTCGGTCGTTTTCAAATAGCTCCCGTCCCTATCAAATCCGATGCCAAGATCGACGATTAAGCGTTTGTCATTCGCCAGGGGATTTGGCATGAGCTTCACTTTTACGCTGGCGGTCCTGGAAGCATCATCGCCCACAACCGGAAGCGTGGACTGGCCGAGGTCCTCGACTTTAAAATGGCCAACGAGATAACCGTGAGCACGATATTTTCCAGCGGGTAAATCCCCACCGTCATCGTTCTTACCGTCCCATTGGGTTACGAGTGCATCCGCGCCAATTGTGAATTCGTTTAATTCAGCTTCCTGATGGAGAATGCGCACGAGCTTGCCACTCCCATCGTAAATACCCAGGCTGATGGTGCCTTCAAGCGGTGGCGGAAGGAAGCTGATGCGCACACGTCGCGCCGGTGACGCCAAAGCAGTTTGCTCCGGCATTGGTGAGGGTGTGGCAGATTCTTCCGGCGTGAGCGAAGGAGTTGGCGCCGGCGACTCTTGCGCGGCGGCACTACAAAACGTCGTGAGTACAGCAATGGCAAACGCGATCAAGCTTTTTGTCATTCCGAGCGAAGTTGCCTGCCGCGCGGTAACAACGCGAAGGCGGGAGGAATCTCTTACTGCTGTTGACTGCATTTCAAATAATAAGGGATGTCTCGACTCCGCTCGACATGACACTAGACGTAATAACGCCAGTTTACGTTTGGGAAAGCGTTATCGCGCAGTTCACAGTTGCGCAGAAATTCTTCATCGACGTCGTTTGCCGCAAACTGATCATGCAACTGATTGAAGCGGGCAAGATGATCCATCGTGCGTTTGGTCGCGTACTCACGTGCCGTTCCGGTTTTCATGAGGAACGCCCAGTCGCTCGATTGCGCGAGCAAGAGTTCGCGCGCCAGTTGCCTTAAGACGTGGTCTGCGAGTGGAGTCACATCGCCTGCATGTTTACGGGCGACGTCGCTCATGCGTTGCGCGGCAGCGTGGAGGTGCGGATAAATCCAGGCGTTGCTTGGGTCGAGCCAGACACTGAGATGACCGTTTTCGCCCCACGTCGAAGCCGCTGGCTGAATGCTTTGGAGGGTCGGGTGAGCCGCGAGGTATTCGCTCGGCGTCGTCAGACGAAGGTCTTGTTCGCTGGCGGCTTTGCGAATGAAACGTTCAAGAAAGCGTGGCCCTTCGAACCACCAATGGCCAAATAATTCGGCGTCAAATGGCACCACGATCACGGGATCGAAACCTAATCCGCTGATTTCGCGAATCTGCTGTCGTCGCTGTTCGAGAAAGTGCACAGCGTCCGTCTCCGCCGCTTTTTCCGCCGCTTCGCGATTATACAATTCCTTCTCTTCACCGCGCCCAGTGATGCGATGATATTTCATACCGGCGAATTTTCTTTGTCCGCGCGCGATTGGCCCCAAATGCTCCATCGGAAGGTCGAAACCAACGTCACGGTAAAATTCACGATAAGCTGGACTGCCCGGATAGCCCTCCTGGGCGCTCCACACTTGTTGGCTCGAATCACGATCACGCGCGAAAATGGCAGGGCCGGCTGGCGTAAAGCAAGGCGCATAAATCGCGTGCCGCGGAGGCGGTTTTCCAAGCATCAGACCGTGCGCGTCGAGAACGAACCAGCGAATGTTTGCTTCTTGTAGAAGCGATTCCAGCTCTGGCTCGTAAGCGCATTCCGGCAGCCAAAAGCCGATCGGCTCGGCGCCGAAAAGATCGACATAGACATCTCGCCCGATCAAAACCTGCGCGCGCGCGGCTTGAGGCGATTGCTGCTGAAGAATGGGAAGCAAACCGTGCGTGGCGGCGCTGGCGATGATTTCGAGCGCGCCCGCCGCGCGCAACTCGCGAAAAGCGGAAAGCAGATCACATTTCCATTCATCGACAAAGAAACGCCGGCTAACCGAAAAAATGTCGAAATAGAAGCCGGCCAGTTGTTGAAGTTCTTGATGATGACGATTTCGCCTTCGCTCGCGCGTGGCGAGATCGATTAAAAGATCGAGGTGCCGCACATAGCGCTCGCGCAAAAGTTCATCCTGGAGCATGGCGCAGAGCGTCGGCGTTATCGACATGGTGAGCTTGAATGGCACACTGTCGTTCACTAATCGCTGCATCATTTGCAGCAGCGGGATGTAACTCTCGGTGATCGCCTCGAAGAGCCAGTCTTCTTCGAGGAAATGTTCGTGCTCAGGATGCCGGACGAAGGGCAGGTGGGCGTGGAGAATAAGCGCGAGGTAGCCGGGCATTCCATAACATTTAGCGTGTCATTCCGAGCGGCGCGAGGAACCTCTCAAAAGGTTGTTCGATCACACAAAAAGGACCTGCGGTACATGATCGTGCGCACTAGCCGTTTTCGGTACAACTTCCCGCAATCTACGACTGTGAGGTCCCTCGTCGTCTGCGCGACTCAGGATGACGATGCTATAGCGTGCGGCAAAAATCCTGGAAGCGGTCGAGGCCTTTTTTGATCACATCGATGCTCGTCGCGTAGCTGAGCCGGATCGTTCGATCGTCGCCGAAGGCGGCTCCGGGAATGACTGCGACATTGGCTTTGCTCAACAAACGATCGGCGAAATTTTGTGAGCTCAGGCCGAGCTGGCTGATGTTGACCAGCACATAAAACGCCCCCTGTGGCTTGACTGCGGTCACGTTCTGAATTTTCGAGATGCGATCGAACATGTAATTGCGGCGCATATCGAACTCCTCGCGCATGTCAGCGAGCGGCTGTTGATCGCCCTTCAAAGCAGCGAGCCCGCCGTATTGCGAAAAAGAGGACGGATTAGACGTGGTATGGCTCTGGATGGAATCGACCGCTTTGGCCACCGCTTCTGGTCCGGCCAGATAGCCCAGGCGCCAGCCCGTCATCGCGTAGGATTTGCTGAAACCGTTGATCGTGATCGTCAAATCGTACGCTTCCTTGGAGAGCGACGCGATGCTCACGTGCTTTGCGCCGTCGTAAACGAGCTTCTCGTAAATCTCGTCGGACAAAATATAAATGTCCTCCTCAGCGGCAACATCGACAATCGCCTGCAATTCCTCGCGCGTATAAACGGCGCCGGTCGGATTGCCCGGGCTGTTCAGGATCAACATCTTTGTGCGCGGGGTCATCGCGTTTTCAAAATCTGACGCGCGAAATTTCCAGGAATTGCGCTCGCTGGTTGGCAAGATCACTGGGTCGGCGCCGGCTAATCGTACCATGTCGGGATAGCTGACCCAATATGGCGCTGGAATGATGACTTCATCGCCCGCCTGACACGTTGCGAGAATGGCGTTGTAACATGCGTGCTTTGCGCCGTTGCTCACAATGACTTGGGCGGCGCGATAGTTGAGATCGTTGTCGGCAGCCAGTTTTTCCGCGATCGCCTGGCGCAATTCCGGGATGCCAGCGCTGGGCGTATATTTTGTAAAGCCCGCCTCCAGCGCATTGATCGCTGCCTTTTTGATATGTTCGGGCGTATCGAAATCCGGTTCCCCTGCGCCGAAACCGCAAACATCGATGCCCTCGGCTTTCATTGCTTTAGCCTTGCTGTCGATCGAGAGCGTGAGCGAAGGGCTGAGCTGGGCGGCGCGTTCGGAAATTTCCATGGTCGTGGGACTAATTGTGAGGTTGTTCAAAATGGGAGCGCAAGCTATTGGCGACGGTAGAAGTTTTCAATCAAAGGTTTGAAGTTATTCTCTTCGGCGTCGATGATCGCCATTTCGCGTTTCGCGTTCTCGGCAGAATCGGACGCATGCGCGGCGTTGACCATGACGGTCTGGCCAAATTCTCTTCGGATGGAGCCCGGAGGCGCTTTCGCCGGATCGGTTGGGCCAAGCACGTCGCGAATTTTGCGCACCGCGTCCTCACCTTGATAAACAATGGCGATGGATTTTTCGCTGCCGGGAATGTCGCGTTCCTCCGTCGGACATTCGCTCGGTTTCCGTCCGGCCATAAATTCCACAATGCTTTCCCAGTTTTCGCGCCCGCTTTTTGCGCCCAGTTTCTTCTCAAGAACCGCCAGCACGGGTCCGTAAAACTCTTCCGCCTGCGCGACGCTCATCCGGTGGACCTTGAAGCCAATAATGTAGAGCCCGGACCTGGAAAAAACTTCAATGACGCCGCCTGGCCGCAAGTTTGGGAATTTGAAGTTATCCGGCTTAATCAGGACAAGTGTCTTCTCGATTTTCGCCTCTGTCGGGAAAGTGATGACTTGATCGAGGATTCCCCCGTCACGGTCGGAGAATTCCGCCCAGAGATTCAAATCGCGCTCGACTGCTTTGGGATCGAAAACCGCCAGCACTCCGGGCTCGAAGTAGGTTACCTTCCCGGAATCGTCGGTGATATAATCGCCGTACGTGTCGCGAATTGTCTCGCCGCTGGTACGCTCGTGCACGATGTGACCAACAGTCCCGCGAATCTTTTCCACAGCGTCCGGTCCGCGAAAGATAAGGAATAATACCCGCGGCCGCTGGCCGTTAATGCTCCCCGTGAAATTTTTCAGAATGTAATCGTGAATCAATTCCTGTGTTGCGCGATGACGTGCGTCAGTTTCCGTCACGATTGTCTCCGCGTAGCGCTTTGCGAGTTCTGAACTCGGCGCAAACATGCGTCCGCCAACCAGGTCGAGTCCGGTGCGCGAAATTAACCGGCCAACGATGCCACCGGTGCGCGACTTGCGCATCGAATAAGGAGTAGCGATGACGTAGGAAAGTTCTTCAGTCTGCATGGACTATACCCGCGGCTTATGATTAAACCGCGTCGAATGCAGAGAAACCGAAGCCGCCAGGCTGCAGGAACCTAGCTGTCCGCTGTGCGCCGCGTCAAATCCAAAGTGGCGTGAGCCTCTGGCCCGCCGTGGCGGGGCGGGACGCATGCGCTACTTCTCGCTAAAACGGCGATCCATTTCCCGCGGCGACGCACTTCGACGATGTCGATCTTGTGGCGACGTAGAGCGCGAAGGAATTCTTTCTCCTGGGCGCGCAAAACGCCGGAGAGCATCAGCCACTTGCTTCGCTTTAGTTTTGGCAGGATCTCGATCAGTAATCCGCTGGAGAGATTCGCGGTGACGATTTCGATCGCGCCAGTCGGCTTCCACCGGCGCACATCGCCCAATTGAAAATCGATATTGTCGATCTTGTTTAAATGGGCACTTGTCTTCGCGGTTGAGATTGCGGTTGGATCGACATCGATTCCAACGACGCGATGCGCGCCGAAACATTTGGCCGCAAGGGCGAGGATTCCGCTGCCCGTTCCAAGATCGACAACGAATTTCGGTTCTGTTCCTCGCGTCACTTCCTCGAGCAAGCGCAGCAACATCGCCGTCGTTGCGTGCTCACCCGTGCCAAAAGCCGCGCCCGCGGGAACAATCAGCCTGTGGGGGAAGCTGCCAGCTTCCCGTTTTGTCGGCGAACGAACAACTACCAGCCGTTTCCCGATTCGAAGCGACTTGGGTTTCTCCCTGTGCACAAATCGTTTTAGCCAATCGCGTCGCAATTTTTTGGCGCGCCCGTCAAATTCTTGCACGAGCTTCCGCGACTCATTTCGTGACGTGCACGCGATCTCGATCTGCACGTGCTTTCGTCCAGGCCGCGCGATGGTCGCGAGCGCACCGTGAGCGCGGGCTTGCAATCTTTCCTCGCGCACGCTCAGCCAGCACGGGCCCGCTGTCTTTCGCCACAGATACATTAATTCCTCTGGGGCGACGCGCTCTGTCTCTTCGAAATTACGATGTCGATCTTATTTTTTCTCGGGCGCTTTTCCGTCCTTCATCTGCGCCATTTTTTGGGCGAGACCAGCGGCGAATTTCTCGTATTGGACGTTGTCGATGGTGAAAGTCCCGAACATGTAGTTCGAGTTGTTCCAGGACCAATTCTGGTCGGCATCCGTGTATGTCATCTTTGAGGTGTGCCCCTGAGCATATTCGTGATGAATCGGGTCCGCTCCCGGCGGGTTCACGATTTTCGCGGAGCCACCCAAACCGCCTTCGATCGTATGACCGTGAAAAGTACCGTATTGCCCAATAGTGACCTGGTGCTCTTTGCCCTCAATCTTTCGGCTGATCGGAACATAACGAGTTTCGGTTTTCTTTGATGCTCCCGGCGTCAACACCTTTGCAGCGATCGCTTCCAATGCTTTGCGTTGTTCCGGAGTCGCTTTTTCGTCGATGTAATTGTAGGAAAAATTCCAGTTTCCGAACGATTCCATCATCGTCTGACCCTCGGGGCTCTGGCCCATAGCCGCGATGGCAAGTCCGTCGAGTTTCACTTTTCCGTAATTGCCTTTCTGAATGAAGAGCACCTGACCGCCACTACAGGTCATTTTTGTGGGTTTGGAATTGAACCAACATGGACAGGCTGCATCGCAGGAACAGGCTTCCTCGAGTTGGCCGTTAATTTTCCACGGGGTTTTGTCTTTAGGTTCAATTGCGCCTCGAAGAGGCGATCCAAGGAAGAGGAGGCCCGCAACAAGCGTACACGGGAAGAGGGGTGTGGTTTTCATAGGGCGGAGTGTATAGGCACCTGCGTTTCAGGACAAACCGATTTTGACGTTGGCTGCCAGCCGTAGCTGCGAGCGGGTCGACGGAGTCCACCTTCGCGCAAGGCTAGGGCGCGACGCTCCAGCCTTTGCTCTTCGCTGCGCTCTAAGCGAAGGCTGGAGCGGGTGACGAGGCTCGAACTCGCGACGTCCTCCTTGGCAAGGAGGTGCTCTACCACTGAGCTACACCCGCAATTTCAGGGGAAGCAATAATGTCCAGCGCGCCACGCCGCGCAACCTTAAATTGCCCTCGCCAGCTCAAATATTCTAGAAATAGCTGAATCCAAATCGAGCATTGACCGCATCTCACCTCCAAAGGATCACTATGAAAACATCACTTATTGTTTGCATTTGCTCGGTGGCGCTGGCGGCGGGCTTGTTTGCGCAGGCCCCGACAGCCTCGCCGATTCAGAGCGTGCCTGCGGCAACGGCGACTATCTCACCGGCTGCAACGCCCGGGAGCGAAATTGAGCAATCGATCAGGAAAAAACAGAAAAGGCATTTCAATTTCACAATAGGAAACCACGAAACCGACGCCGATCACGGAAAGTCGGGCGGGGATATTCCGGAGAAGGTGGTTCCAATCGTTCTTATCACCATGCTGGCCGTCTTTGGAATGCCAGTTCTGATTGTCGCTGTGATCATGTATTTCAGTTTCTCGAAAACCCGAGCACTTCAACGGACCGTTCGCTTGATGGTGGAAAAAGGGCAACCAGTGCCTGAGGCCCTGCTCAACCCTCCTCCCGCACAGCGGCAGCGCTCCGATATGCGGCGTGGTGTGGTCCTGGTGATGGTCGGCCTCGGTCTTATGATCTTCCTGGCCGCCGTGAACGATTGGGAGGGCGGCGCGTGGAGCATTGGGCTTATTCCTTTTCTGATTGGGGCGGGTTATCTGCTGGTGTGGAAGCTGGAAGGAAAAAAGGACAGTGCGCCGCCGGCACCGTAATCTGCGAGCGTGGAGCTGACCGATGCAGACCTTGTCGCGCGAGTTCTTGTCGATGATGATCAGCACGCGTTCGGCGAGTTGGTTCGACGGCACCAATCGAGTGTGCGAGGTCTGCTGCGGCAGCTCACCCGCACCGACGTTGCGCTCGCGGATGATCTGGCCCAGGAAACCTTCCTGCATGCCTACAAAAACATCCGCAGCTTTCGCGGTGAAGCGCGGTTTTCGACATGGCTATACCGTATCGCTTACAATTGTTTTCGAGAAAATGCGCGCCGGCGCAAGGAATTTGTTGGAATCGACGAAGAACAACTGCAATCCGAGCACGATCCGCAGGTGGCCGATCCTGGTCTAAGACACGATCTTATGTATGCGCTGAGTTTGCTTCCATTGCACGAACGTTCGGCGATTTTACTTTGCTGCCAAAATGGTCTTTCGCACGACGAAGCCGCACGGGTATTGGATATTCCGCTTGGCACGGTGAAGACGAACGTGCTAAGAGGACGAGAGAAATTGAAGCGTTCGCTCGCAGCATGGGGCTCTGATTAACATGGACGAAAAACAACAGGAAGATTCGCTTGATCGGCAATTGCGCGAAGCGGCGCCGTACATCGATGACGACGGATTTACTGTGCGCGTGCTGCGGCAATTGCCCCCGCCGCGGCGAGGTCGGGATTCGTTACGCGCTGTCATTCTTCTCGGAATCACCTTGCTCGCGAGCGCGCTGGCATACGTACTGTCGGACGGGGGACGTTTTCTGGTGATAGCTATGGCACGCTTGACCGCATTGCCAACTTTATGGCTCCTTGCCCTCGCGTTTGGCAGCGGCCTCCTATTTATGGCCGGTGGCGTCGTTGTCGCACTCTCCAAGGCAAGCGAACTGCGACCTTAGGTCGCACAAAGTTCGCGCGCCTGCCGAACATCGAGCTCGATCTGCCGGACAAGCGCTTCCAGGCTGTCGAACTTTCGTTCCGGTCTGAGATAGCGCACAAAGCGGACTTCAACATCTTCGCCATAAATATCGCGATCGAAATCGAGCAGATAAATTTCGAGCACGCGCTCGGATTTTCCGCTGCTGACCGTTGGCCGATAACCGAGATTGACGACGCCGTGATGCAAGGTTCCGTGGATCCGCGCTTCTGCTAAATAAACGCCATTGGGCGGGAACTGCTCGCTATGCGCGCTCAGATTGGCAGTAGGATAACCAAGTTTCTTCCCGAGATTATCGCCCGCCACTACTGTTCCGAGGACGGTGTACTCGCGGCCCAGCATCGCTGCGGCCGTCGCCAAATCGCCTTTCTCCACCGCTCGTCGGATGGCCGTACTGCTAACAACCGCGCCATTCACTTTCACCGGTGGAATGCCAACGACATCGAAATGAAACTGCGCACCAAGTTTTTTGAGAAGATCGAGATTGCCGCGCCGATCTTTTCCAAACGACCATTCGTGTCCGACGCAAATTTCGCGCAGCGGCTTCGAATGGGCGGCCAGTTGCTCGATAAAATTCTCCGGAGAAGTAGCGGCGAATTTCCTATCGAAGTTGATAACAAGGAGGTGCTCGACACCCAAATCGCGGATCAACGCGATTTTGTGCGGGGTGGCAGTGAGCAGATGCGGTGCGTCGTGCGGCCGTAACACTTTGAGCGGATGTGGATCGAACGTTATGACCACCGGCGTTCCACTCCCGAATTGTGCATGACTGGTTGAGGTGGAAATCACAGCTTGATGACCAAGATGCACTCCATCGAAAACGCCGATCGCCAGAAAAAGCGGTCCGGGCAATTGGGCAAGCTCGGAAACGGAATGCAGCGTTTTCACCAGCTGGGTTTCGTCATTTCCTTCATGCGCCACGCATGCGCGAAACTTCGGGAAGGGTAAGAAGGCGACCAAGGATCTCTTCGCACGGCGCATTTTTGATTTGATCAACACTGATCGCCTGAGCGACATCGAAACGACCGGACTTTGTGCGCCGCAGCGATTTCAAGTGCGCGCCGCAGCCGAGTTCGTCGCCGATGTCATGTACATACGTGCGAACATAAAAACCTTTGCTGCAAAGGACGCTGAAATCGATTTCTGGCAGCGCGATTCGATCCACGTTGTAACGATAAACATGAACAAGGCGCGGCTCGCGTTCGACCACTTTTCCCTGGCGCGCTAGTTTGTAGAGCGGCACGCCGCCGTGCTTTTTCGCCGAGACCATCGGAGGCATTTGATAAAAATCGCCGCGGAATTTTTCAAAGGTTGCGCGAATTTGATTTCCATCGAGCGGCGGCACATTGCGCTGATTGATAACTTCACCTTGTCGATCTTGCGTGCTGGTGGTCACGCCGAGCAGCAGGGTCCCGGCATACTCCTTGTCTTCGCTCATCAGCAAATCCTGAATTTTCGTCCCGCGCCCAAGGGTGAGCAGCAGCAAGCCGGTCGCAATCGGATCGAGCGTGCCGCAGTGACCGACTTTTCTAATCCCGAGCTTTCGCCGGACCAGCGCCACGACATCGTGCGAAGTCATCCCCTCCGCTTTATCGACAAGCAGGACACCGTCAGGAGTGGGATTCAAGGACGTCACCAATTTCCTCCAAGACTCTCTCTTCGACTTCGTCGAGCGTCCCACGCACGCGCGCGCCCGCCGCGAGAGTGTGTCCGCCGCCGCCAAACTTCTGGCAAATAGCACATACATTCACCACATCGCTTTTCGAGCGCATGCTGATCCGCACCTTGCCGTCGGCCAGTTCTTCGAAGAAGACGGCAACGATAACGCCACGAATCGCGCGCAGATGATCGATCAATCCTTCGTTGTCTTCGGGAAGAACACCCAGCTCGGTGGCCGTTTTTGAACTTAGGCTAAAACTCGCGACGCGACCTCCGCGTTCAAAACGCATGGTACGTAACAGTTCTCGCAAAAGTTCCAGCCGGCGGCGCGGATAATTCTCGTAAAGCTGCTGGCTTAAGCGACCGACGTCGAGACCGGCGCCAATAAGCTCTGCTGCAATCTCGAACGTGCCCGCGCTGGTTTGTGGATATTGAAACGAGCCAGTGTCGGTGGAGATTGCGGCGTAAAGATTCTCGGCGATGTCGCGATTGAACGGCAAGCCCTGGCTCTTGATCAGCCGGAAAACGATTTCTGCCGTGGCAGGCGCGGCCGGATCAACATAAACAACATCGCCGTAGCAGGGATTACTCAGGTGGTGATCGATATTGATCCAAATTTTCGCCGACCGAACAGCCGTGAGCGCGGTTCCGAGCCGGTTTTGAATTGCCGTATCGAGCGCGACGGCAACATCGACAACTTCCGGGGTGGAAGGTGGTTTGGTCAGCAATTCCGCGCGCGGAAGAAAGGAATACTTCTCCAGCATTCCATCTTCATTCCACACGCGGACTTCTTTTCCGAGTTGTTGAAGCGAAAGCGCGAGGGCAAGCTGACTGCCAAGCGCATCTCCGTCCGGCCGGACGTGACCCAAGATCGCGAAGCGTTGGTGCTCGCGCAATATCCGGCCGATTTCCTCGAATTTTGAATTAGTCATTGAAGTCTGGAAACGCGCACGTGCAGATTGGAAGATGGCCTCCAGGTTGTGTCGGCCGGCAGGCTTCTAGCATGCCGTAAATCCGCAGGCTGCAAGCCTGCTCCCAGAGACAGGCCGGATGCCTATCCTCCTTCACCTGGCTTCTTCGCCCTGCGGTGGAGCGATTTTCTGAAGAATCTCGATAACGCGAGTGCCGCGTTCGATGGAATCGTCGAGATGAAAAATGAGATGCGGCGTATATTTCATGGTGACGTGACGGGCAAGCTCAGCTTGCAATGTTGCACGATGCGAAGCGAGTTTCTTCAACACACTTTCTCCGATGTCCGATCCAAGGACGCTCACAAACACGTGCGCGTTTTTTAAATCGGAGGTTACGTCGACGTGATTGATGCTGACCAGCGCGCCTGCAAAACTCATTTCTCGCGCAATGATTCCGCTCAGCTCTCGTTTCACAACTTCGTTGACGCGCAGCATGCGGTGTTTCATAACAAGAGATGGAGTGTTGGAGTGCTGGATCAGCAATGAGCGGTTGCATTACTCGAATACTTCATCACTCCATTACTCCATGGCTTAGAGTTTCTGCGCGACAGCTTCAAGTTGATAGCATTCGATCACGTCGCCGACCTGATATTCGCTGAAGTCGCCCAGCCTAATCCCGCATTCGAGACCTGAACGCACTTCTTTTACGTCGTCCTGGAAACGGCGCAGCGTCGAAATCCCGCCGTCGTAAACCGGTTGCCGTTTACGGAGCACGCGGGCGCGCGCAGCGCGGGGCACGCGGCCATCGGTGACCAAACAGCCTGCGACAATGCCTCTGCTCAATTGGAAAACCTGTTTTACTTCCGCGTGTCCGATGACGGTTTCCCGATGTTCGGGCTCGAGCAAACCGGCCATCGCTTCTTTGATTTGATCGAGCAGTTCGTAAATGATGCTGTAGAGTTTGACCTGTACGCTTTCGCGTTTCGCGACTGGCACCGCCATGGCCTCGACTTTGACGTTGAAACCGACCACGACGGCATCGGACGCGCTCGCCAGCAGAATGTCCGATTCCGAAATCGGTCCGACCGCGGAGTGGATGATCTCGAGATCGACTTTTTTGCTTTCGATCTGTTGCAATGCACCGACCAGTGCTTCGAGCGAACCTTGCGCGTCGCACTTTAAAACAATTCGCAAAACTTTTTTCCCGTCAGCCGCTTCGAGCAAACTCTCGAGCGTGGCCCGCTGCGGCAGAGTTAACTTGTTCGCACGTTTCGCCTCGAGACGCTCGTCGCTTAAGGTTTTCGTCGAGCGTTCCGACTCCATAACGAGAAGTTCGTCACCGGCATTCGGCAGGCCGGTAAAGCCTAGCACTTTTACCGCCGTGGACGGACCAGCTTCCCTGATCGGCTGGCCGCGATCGTCCAACAGCGATTTCACTTTGCCGCTGTAATCGCCGCAGATGAAGGGATCGCCGGTTTTTAAAGTTCCCATTTGCACGATGACCGTGGCAGTGGGACCACGCCCCGCTTCGACTTGCGCTTCGATCACAGTGCCGCGCGGTGTGGCGGTAGGCGATGCTTTGAGTTCCATCACTTCCGCTTGCAACGTCATCATCTCGAGCAGTTGATCGATTCCCGTACCCTTGGTGGCCGAAACCGGACAAACAATCGTCTCGCCACCCCAATCTTCTGGCGTAAGCCCGTGCCCCTGGAGTTGTTTCTTCACCCTGTCGATATTTGCTCCGGGAAGATCGATCTTGTTAAGCGCGACCATGATTTTCACGTGCGGCGCGGCTTTGGCGTGATTGATTGCTTCGATCGTTTGCGGCATGAGGCCGTCGTCAGCTGCGATAACGAGCACAACAATATCGGTCACGTTGGCGCCACGCGCGCGCATCGCGGTGAAGGCAGCGTGACCTGGTGTGTCGATGAAGGTAATTTTCGCTCCGTTGCGATCGACGCTATATGCGCCGATGTGCTGCGTGATCCCGCCGACCTCGCCGGCCGCCACGCGCGTCTTGCGGATCGCGTCCATAAGTGTGGTCTTACCATGATCGACATGCCCCATGAACGTGATAATGGGTGCGCGGGGCTTTAACTCCTCTTCCTTTTCAATGACTGGCGGCGGAGGCGCTACGACCACCTGTTCGATTTTGTGAACGCCGCCGCCTTTTTCACGGCGCTCTTTTTCGAGGACAAACCCGTGGCTTTCGCAAATTTTGGACGCGATATCGGGCTCAATGGTCTGGTTGATATTCGCAAAGATGTTGTACGTCATCAGCTCCGCGATGACCTGATGCGGTTTTAAGCCGAGCTCGCTTGCCAATTGCTTAACCACAATTGGCGGCTTGATAAGGATGACTTTCTGGGTCTCTGCTGCTTCTGCTTCAGGAGCAGGAGGCGCCGCCGCAGTTGTGCCATCGGCAATAACGCCCGGCGCTTCTTTTGGAGGTGGTGGCGCGGCTTCGGTCTTTGCTGGCGTCGCAGGTTTTGGAAGAGCAGCCGGCGCCCCCAGCGATGCTCGGATGCGTGAAATGGGGGGTAAAACGTCGCGCTTCGTTTTTACTTCGCCGTCTTCTGCCTTCTTGCGCGGTTTTTTCTTGTCGATCAGGGATACGCTCTCAGCTTCGTGGCGCACGGCTGGAGCAGTTTGCGGAGCGACTGTTGTGGACGACGGCTCGGCATCAGTCTTTAGCCTTTTCTTCGGGACCTTGGATGCCGGTGCGGCCGCTGGCTTTTGGACGGCAGCAGTCTTGCGTGCGGCTGGCTTGCGCGCCGCAGTTTTGCTGCTCGTCTTCGTTGCCATTGTTGTTCCTCTAAAATTTCGCTCATGGCTCGAGCGCGTTAACCCAGAGCCATATTACTGCACAAGCTCTTTCTTGTGCACCGCTTCGTGAATCTCGCCCGCCTTTGTCTCGTCGACCGCGAGAATATCCACTAAATCCTGCACATCCGCATCGCGTAATCCTTCCAGGTTAGTAAAACCGGATTTCACAAGTGTGAGCGCCTGTTCCTCGGTAATTGGCAGAGCACTGGCGAGCGTCTGCGCCGCTTGCGCCACTTTTTGCTCGACCGCGGTTGTAGCTGATATGTCCTTTCCGATATTAATCTCCCAGCCGGTCAGTCGCGCAGTTAATCGTGCGTTTTGTCCCTTTTTCCCGATCGCGAGCGAAAGCTGATCTTCATCGACAGAAATCTGGACGCTCTTTTTTTCCGTATCGAAAACCAGGTTCTTCACCTTCGCCGGTTTGAGCGTTTCCAGAACGTATTCCTTCGGATCGGAACTCCAGCGAATGATGTCGACCTTTTCGTTATTCAATTCGCGCACGATATTTTTGACTCGTGAGCCGCGCATTCCGACGCACGCTCCCACCGGGTCCACTTTCTCGTTCGCGCTCCAGACCGCTATTTTGGTGCGATAACCTGCCTCTCGCGCGATGCCACGAATCTCCACGGTGCCATCGGCAATTTCGCTGACTTCCAACTCAAAGAGGCGACGGACGAAATTCGGATGACTGCGCGAAACGATGATCTCGGGACCGCGGATGCCGTTTTCGACCGCGACGACGTAAGCACGGAGCCGGTCGCCCACATTATAATCCTCCACGACTACGCGCTCGCGTTGTGGCATGATGGCTTCAAATTTTCCAAGATCGAGAATCACATCCGAACGATCGAAACGGCGCACCGTCCCGCTAACGATTTCGCCAGCGCGATCTTTGAACTCCTCGTAAATCATTTCCTTTTCGACCTGGCGAATCCGTTGCATCATCGCCTGCTTGGCGGTCTGCGCGGCGATGCGGCCAAAATTTCTCGGCGTCACTTCCACTTCGACGGTGTCTCCCACGTTGACGTCCGGTTTGATCTTGCGCGCTTTCGAAAGCTCGATCTCATCCTGCGGATTGCCGACCTGATCCGCCACCACCAGATTGGCGAGAGCGCGGATTTCACCTGTCTTGGGGTTGATATCGATACGCAGTTCCCGCGATGCGCCGACGCTCTTTTTCGAGGCCGAGAGCAGGGCGTTCGAGACCGCCTCGAGCAGGATTTCGCGTTTGATCCCGCGCTCCCGCTCCAGATAATCGAGCATGGCAATAAATTCCGCGTTCATAAAAACATGTAGCCCGCAGACTAAAAAGAGTGGGATACCAGTTCCCACTCCGATCAGCGCGCGGACTAGACGCTTAGCTTAACTTCGTGAAGCCTTCCCGTCAAGTCACTGCTCGGCTTGATTTGACGTAAAAACTTAACCTTCGGCATCCAACATCCAATGAATTCGCGGCCCCTAGCCTTGGTTGTTGTTCTTCTCGTCTGGGCCGCAATTTATCTTCCGGCGCTTGGTTCGCTTGAGATCAAAGGCGAAGAGGGACGGCGGATTTTGCCGGCGGTGCAGATGATCGAGACCGGCGACTACATTGTGCCGAGAGTCGGCAGCGAACCGTACTTGCGGAAACCACCGCTGATTAATTGGCTCGTCGCCGGGTCATTCAAGATTTTCGGGCAACGCAACGAATGGACAGCGCGCTTGCCTTCGGTGCTTTGTGTGCTGGCAGTCGCGCTCGTGTTTATCACCGTTGCGCGCGTGAGCCTCGGTGCGACCGGATCGACAGTCGCCGCGTTGATCTGGCTAACAAGCTTTGGCATGATTGAGAAGGGCCGCTTGATCGAGATCGAAGCGCTTTACGTGTCGCTTTTCGCGATTGCTTTCGTCTGCTGGCTGAGCTGGTGGGAAGAGGAACGATCACTGTGGCTCAAATGGATCGTGCCCTGGATTTTTCTCGGGCTCGGCTGGTTGGCGAAAGGGCCGACGCATCTTTTCTTTTTCTACGCGATCGTGATAGCGGTTCTGTGGCGCTCGCGTGAACTGCGAACCATTTGGAATGTCCCGCATCTGATCGGCTTTATTATAATGATCTCGATCTTCGCCGCGTGGGCTATTCCCCTAGTGAAAATGACGCACGGAGGTCATGTCGCGCAGGTTTGGTCGCGGCAGTTTTCTGGGCGACTCGCCGGGGTGGGGTTCCATTTTGGCGGTTGGGTGCTAAATATTCCGCGCAGTCTTGGCTACTTTTTACCCTGGCTTTTTTTTGTGCCGTTGCTCGCTGGAACGAGTTTTCGCGCCGACGGTAAAAGCGATATCGCCCATGTAGGCCGGGATCACCGATCCCGGCTAGAGCGTGCTGCATCGCGAAGGATCGACGTGGTGTGTGGTCTAGTTTGGGGAATCGCGATTCCGCTCGTAATTGTCGATCTAATCCCCGGATCGCTGCCGCGTTACACGATGCCGCTGCTCGCGCCATTCGCGTGGTTGCTCGGCTCGATTCTGACTGCCGAAACTGTGAAGTGGCCGCGATGGCTCGGCGGAAGAACTTTCTCCCTGAAACGGCGACAACGCGCGATTGCTCTTCTCGCGATTGCCACTTGTGCGGCTGTTTGCGCTTACGCCCTGGCAATTGTTCCGCGTTTGCACGCGCGGCAAAATGTGAAAACTATCGCAGCGAAAATCGAGGCCGTTGTTCCCGGACCGGACCGCCTGTACGCGGTGGATCCCGATTATCAACCCTTCCTCTTTTACGTTCGCCGCCCGATCGTTTACGTAAGGCGCGTCGCCGATCTGCCGCGCGATGCATCCTATTTTTTAGTGCAACCGAATAACGAAAGCGCAGCGGAAACGGCGCGCCAATGGCTGCCGGCATTTCCGCGCCGCGTGCTCTCGATTCAAGATTACCGGGGTCGGAGAGTTTCCATTTTCGCCATCGACAAGCGGTGAGGCCCACCTCAACTCCGTGCAGTTGTAACCGGGATCGCTGATCCCAGCCGGTGTCACCGACACCGGCTACAAGGCCGCGCGACGATTTACGGGTTTGACAGACATAGAGAAGGAGAATTGGTTAGCATGCTAACCAATTAGCTCTGCGATGATATCTGACTGGGAAACGTTCGGCCCATTGCTCCACGGAACCGCTCGTGCATGGCGGCAAAAGCTGGACGAACGCCTCAAGCCAATGGGCCTGAGCCAGGCAAAGTGGCGTACGCTCCTGCATCTGTCTCTTGCGCAAGACGCACTTACTCAGGCCGAGATTGCAGGACGTCTCGGCGTTGAAGAGCCCACTGTTGTGACCCTGTTACATCGACTGGAGAAAGAAGGCTGGATCACACGCAGGAGTTCCACGCGCGATCGTCGTTGCAAAATGGTGTTGCTCGGACAGCGCGCCCAGCGTGTCATCACGCGGATCAACGCGACAGCAGACGAGCTTCGGCATGAATTGCTTGCCGAGATCCCAGCGTCTGAACTGCAAACCTGCATCAAGGTGTTGGCCCGCATCCGCCAAAAAGCGGAGAAGTACGATAAAGTCTCGAGAAGCGCCGTGTCATCCGTTTCTGTCAGCCACAACGGCCAGAACGGGGATCGGCATCCGATTTCGAGGAAAAAAGCGCTCCGAAGCGCCGCAGGAGAACCAAAATGAAACGCGCACGTCGCACGAACCAAACTGTTCCTCGCTGGGCGTATCTGCTTTTTGTCGTGCTGGCCGCTTTTGTCCTGTATCGAATCTTTCAGCACAAGGCCAGCGAGGCCAAAGCGGCGCAGCCACCAGTGCGACCGGTTCTTGTCGCGAAAGTGATTACAAAGGATGTGCCCCTTTATCTCGATGAAATCGGCACTTGCGCCGCGTACGAAACTGTCCAGGTGCAAGCGCAGGTCAGCGGGCAGATAATCGCGCGTCATTTTCAAGATGGCGCTGATGTGACACAAGGAGATCTGCTTTTCGCAATTGACCCGCGGCCCTACCAGGCGGTGCTCGATCAGGCGCAAGGTCAGCTCGGGCAAGCGAAAGAGAAACTGGTGCTCGATCAAATAACGCTGAAGCGCCAGCAGGAGTTGCGAGCCAGGAATGTGATCTCGCCGCAAGATCTGGACACTGCTCAAGCGACGGTGAAAAGTGATGAAGCTACCGTGAAAACGGCGGAAGGCGCAGTGGCGGCTGCGCAGGTGAACCTCGATTATTGCAACATCCGCTCGCCCATCAACGGCCGGGCAGGACTGCGACTTGTTGATGTTGGGAATATCGTGACGGGCGGAAACGGCGGCGGCGGCGGCGCAGTGCTGCTGACGATTCAAAGGCTCGATCCGATCTACACAGATTTTACCGTCTCCGAAACAGACCTGCCGCTGGTGCGCCGTTATCTGGGTGGCTCAAATGTGAAAGTGGAAACGCGTTCTCCGGACGGCAGCATGCCGCCGCGCATGGGTGACCTTTATTTCATCGATACTGCCGTTCAGCCGGGCGCGGGCACAGTGAAAGCGCGCGGCGTTACCCCGAACCCTGATCATGCTCTTTGGCCGTCGGAATTTGTCCGTGTGCGCTTCATTCTCGATAACTTGAAAGATGCCAATCTGGTACCATCGCAAGCGGTGCAAATCAGCCAGGGCGGGCCATTTGTTTTTGTCGTGAAGCCGGATAACACAGTCGATCTGCGCCAGGTTAAACCGGGTCAGCGCCAGGATGGTGATACCCAGGTTATTGAAGATGGCCTCAAAGCGGGAGAAACGGTTGTCGTCATTGGCCAACTGGCACTGGCGCCAGGAACAAAGGTAGAGCCAAAACCATACAATCCCCCGGCGGCACCCAATGGCGGTCAGGTTGCCGCCAAAGCTTCGATGTAGAATCGCATTTCCGATATGGATAGAGAAAAGCAACACGACGGAGAAGGGAATCATGAACATGATTCCCCACATCGTGGCAGGGATCGGGCGAAACCGGTAACGGGAGCCGCTGCGCCGACATCACCGCCAGAGGCTAAGCTGGTTCAAGTTAAAGGCTCTGGGCTTTCCGGGCCGTTCATCCGCCGACCAGTGATGACCGTCCTGTTGACGCTATCGGTCATCGTCGCCGGCATCGCCACTTACGGCAAGCTCGCGGTCAACGATCTGCCTGCGGTCGATTATCCGGTTATCCAAGTCACGTGTTCTTACCCCGGCGCGAATCCGACCACCATGGCGAACAACATCGCCACGCCGCTGGAGAAACAATTCCTGCAAATTCCAGGGCTCGACATTATCACGAGCCAGAGCACGCAGGGAAATACGTCGTTCACACTCCAGTTTGTTCTCAGCAAAAGTATCGTGGACGCAGCCACAGACGTGCAGGCTGCGATCCAGCGCGCAACGGGGAAGTTGCCGCTCGATCTGCCCAGCCCACCGACGTTCACGAAAACAAATCCAAACGATCAGGCGATTTACCTGCTCGGTTTGCTCTCAGACACGCTGACCGATGGCGACCTTTACAAGTATGCGTCCACCGCCGTGGCGCAGCGCATCGCGATCTTGCCTGGTGTGTCCCAGGTAAATATTTATGGCGTCCAGGGCGCGATTCGAATCAAAGCCGATCCCGCGGGGCTCGCTTCGCGCGGATTGACCGTGGACGATCTCGCGAGCGCGATCAAAGCAGGAACAGTTTACTCTGGCGCTGGGCAATTCGACGGGGCGCACCGTACATTTGTTCTTCTCCCAAACGGGCAAATCGATCAGGCGGAAGGATATCGCAATCTGATTGTTGCACGGAACAGAGATGGCTCGCCCGTTTATCTGCGCGATGTGGCTGACGTTCGTCAGAGCGTGCAGGACGAACGGATCTCCCGCACATTTTGGATGCGCGGTTTTAATCCGCCGGGCTCCGTCGTCGTGCTGGCCGTCTCGCGACAAGCGGGCGCAAATGCGGTCGAGGTTGCGAACTCGGTCAAAGCGCTCTTTCCCGAGATCCGCGCGAGTCTGCCGGGATCGATCACGCTCGTCCCAGTATTCGACCGGTCCCAGAGCATCGTTGATTCCGTTCACGATGTGCAATTCACGCTCATGATTGCGTTCATCCTGGTCGTGATCGTCATCTACATCTTCCTTGGACGCGCCACGGATACGCTCATTCCCGCGGTCGCGCTTCCCTTGTCTCTGCTGCTCACAGTCGCGGTCATGTACATGCTCGACTATTCCATTAACAATTTGACCCTGATGGCCCTTACTCTGGCCATCGGATTCCTCGTCGATGACGCGATCGTTTTCTTGGAAAACGTCGTGCGACGCGCGGAGCACGGCGAATCGATTCTAAAGGCCGCGTTTAATAGCGCTGGCGAGATTTCCGTCACCATCATGTCGATGACGCTGTCGCTGGCCGCCGTTTTCATTCCTCTGGTGTTTTTGCCTGGTTTGCTCGGTCGCATCTTTCGTGAATTTTCGGTTACGATTATCGTTGCCATTCTCGCTTCGGGACTCGTTTCCCTAACCCTCACTCCGCTTATGTGCGCGCGCATTCTGGGCGAACGCAGGGCCGGACATAAGCGCGCACGCATGGAAAGATGGACCAGCGATTTCATCCAACGCGTGATCGCAGCCTATGGCAGGGCTCTGGACAAATTTCTCGATCGCGCCTGGCTCACGGTGCCGATCCTCCTCGCGTGCTGTTTCGGGCTGTGGTTTTTCTTTACCCATTTGCCGTTCACATTGCTGCCGCCGGGGGACAGCGGCTTCGTGAGGGGCGTTTTCATTGCGCTAGAAGGTTCTTCGCCCGCGCAGATGCATGCCTATCAGCAACAGGTCAACCAAAAGTTGAAGGACGATCCAAACATCGCGCAGTTTTTCACCCTCGCCGGCTTCGCTGCTCGCACGTCCTCCTCGCAAGGACTGATTTTTGGTTTTCTTAAACCGAGAAGTCAACGCCCGCCAATCGAACAGTGCATCCCACAATTGCAGAAATCGATCAGCTCTATTCCGGGTATCACTGCCATTTTGCAACCGAACCCGGTACTCCAAATCAATGTCGGCGCGACCAGTCAGACGCAGGGGCAATACGCCTATACGCTCAGCGGCATTGTGCCCGATGAAGTTTATGCCGCCGCCGATCAGTTGATGACGAAGCTGAAGGATTTCAAAGGCTTCGCTTCCGTCCGCTCTGATTATTACAACAGCACACCGAATCTCACCGTCGATATCGATCGCGAGCGCGCTGCTACCTACGGTGTTTCTACTTCCGCCGTCCAGAGTTTGTTGCGCACGGCTTACTCCCAAAACTACGTCTATTTGATTAAACAACCCGAGGACCAATATCAGGTAATTCTCGAAGTGAAGGACAGCGAGCGCGCCCAACCGGCCGATCTCAATAATCTTTACGTGCGCAGCAATACCGGCGGCACGTTCAGCGCCAGCGGAGCAGGCGGTGGAACGATCGCGACCACTACTGGCACTGCGGCCAACCTCGTGCCGCTGCGCGCGGTAACCTCGACAAAGCAAATCGTTGGTCCGCAGGCAGTCAATCACTTCAACCAATTCACCAGCGTGACTATCAACTTCAACTTGCTGCCAGATGTTGCGATCGGTGATGCCACGAAATTCATCGAAGACAGCTTCGCGCAAGTGCATCAGCAAATTCCGAGTGTCCAAGCCACTTTCCAAGGGGAAGCGCTCGTCTTTCGCCAACTATTTCAGTCACTGCCACTGCTGCTCATCGGCGCGATCTTCGTCATGTATGTGATTCTCGGAATTCTCTACGAGAGCTACGTGCATCCGATTACGGTTCTCTTCCCCGCGATCGTGCCGGCTGTCGTGGGCGGTTTATTCACCCTGTGGATTTTTGGATCGAGCTTGTCCCTCTATAGCGTCATCGGATTGTTTCTTCTGCTCGGCATAGTCAAGAAGAACGGAATCCTGGTGGTCGATTTCGCGTTGAAACGAATTGATGAGGGATTGAGTCTGCGAGATGCCATTCACGAAGCCAGCCTCGAGCGTTTTCGCCCGATCATGATGACGACCTTCGCTGCTCTCATGGGCGCAGTGCCGCTCGCCCTTGGGTTCGGGCACGACGCTTCGGCGCGGCGTCCACTTGGTCTCGTGATCGTTGGCGGCCTCATTTTCTCGCAAATGGTCACACTTTTCGTGACGCCGGTGATTTATCTCTGGCTCGAATGGTTCCAGGAACACGTTCTCGACAGAGTGCCGTTTCTGCGCAGTGCGCACATGCATCACGAAGGTGAACTGGAGCCGCGCGGCGACGGCAAAGTGCGCGAGCCAGTTCCTGCCGGTGTCGCCTAGCGTAAACGTTCCGCTTGCGAAATCTTTCGAGCTTCGTCCTTCGTCATTTGTCATTTATGCTCAGACATGCGCGCGATGGTTCTGGAAAAGCCGCAGCACGCGCTGCAACTGCGCGATGTGCCAAAGCCAACTCTGGCGAAGGGACAACTGCTTGTGCGCATCGCCACATGCGCTGTTTGCCGGACTGATCTTCATGTTGTCGATGGCGAATTACCAGATCCGAAACTGCCGCTGATTCCCGGGCACCAAATCGTCGGCCGTGTCGAGCAAATCGGCACGGGCGTGGAAGGATTTTCCATTGGCGATCGCGTCGGGATTCCCTGGCTCGGCTGGACGGATGGAGATTGTCCATATTGTCGATCCAACCGGGAGAATCTTTGCGACCGGGCGCGTTTCACCGGTTACACAATCGATGGCGGGTACGCGGAATTTACCGTCGCCGATGCGCGATTTTGTTTCCAACTTCCTGACCTCTATAACGATGTCGAGGTCGCACCGCTGCTTTGCGCGGGACTAATCGGTTATCGCTCCTATCGGAAGACTGGAGAAGCGCGCCGGCTCGGCATTTACGGTTTCGGCAACGCCGCACACTTGATCGTGCAGATTGCGCTTTTCCAAGGTCGGGAAATTTTCGCGTTCACTCGACCGGGCGACAAGGCATCACAGCAAGCAGCGAGAAAGTTGGGCGCGAAGTGGGCTGGCGGATCCGATGAAATGCCGCCCGAAAAACTCGATGCGGCAATTATTTTTGCCTCGGTCGGCGAGCTCGTTCTCGTAGCACTGCAGGCGCTCGCCAAAGGCGGCATGGTTGTGTGCGGCGGGATTCACATGAGCGACATCCCATCGTTTCCATATGCCGATCTTTGGGGCGAACGCGTGATCACTTCAGTGGCAAACTTGACCCGAGGAGACGGGGAAGAATTTCTTGAGATCGCGCCACGCGTTCCAGTGCGAACGGAGACCGAAATCTTTCCGCTCGAAGAGGCCAACACTGCATTGGACCGATTTCGCTTCGGCCAGCTGAAGCGCACGGCGGTGCTGACGATCAGCACATAAGAATAACGCTGATATCCGGAACACAAACTAGCGGTGGAACGCGTTGTCCTCAATACGTTGGCAAACCAAATGCGGCTCTGCTACCTGACTTCGATGCGCGCGTGACGCAGGCTCGAAACGCATTCGCTGCGACCGCTGTTGCCGGTGTCGGCTTGTTACGCCGTAGCCATACGCGAAGGCGAATGACCCCGGCCACGCGCAAATATAGTGCAGGATAGTTCTACGGCGTGTTCGCAACCACTTTGGGCGCCGCATTAGTTGTCTCAATCTGCGCGGTCACCTTCTGAAGACCCGATGCCAGGTCTTCGATTTGCTTTTCCTGCTCCGCGAGCCTGGACTGAAAGCTCTTCTGCTGCTGCGCAATGGTTGACTGAAAATCTTTGCGCTGCTGCGCGACCGCAGCTTCCAATTTCTCTACCTTACCGTGCTCTTTTAGGAACTCGTTGAGCAACATCGCGTTCACCGCGTCGTAGCGCACAGTGTAGATCTCGCCGTTCTCGTCACGCACCACCAGGTCGGGGTTCACCTGGGCTACTTCCTCAGCGATCAAACCAAACTGCGGCGTGCCACTCTTATCGCTCTTGTAGTGGAAGGTCACCGGCTTGAGCGCTAGGACGGCTTCGCTTGCCTGATCCATGGGTTTAATCTCGTCCTTGAAACGCGCCGAGGAGGGTGCCACGCCAAGTTGACCGTTGCCGGCCACCACAACCGGTGTGCCCGTAACTGGTGCGGTGCTGATGCCGGCGATAAAGGTTGTTATATTTGCATTCACGGTGTCTCCGATGCGGATCGTGCTGGAGTCACCAGCGATACCGACGTTGCCGATATCGATATTGTCATGTCCCGTGGCGAGATTGGAGCCGGCATTAGAGCCCAAGGCGATATTGTTGCCGCCGGTAGTGTTAAAAAAAAGCGCACCCCCACCAATGGCCGTGTTGTTGTTGCCGGTGGTGTTGCTAAAGAGCGCCTGAGCGCCAATGGCCGTGTTGAGGCCGCCGACGGTGTTGAACTGGAGCGCAGCAGCACCGTTAGCCGTGTTGCTGATAGCGGTGGTATTGCTAGCGAGCGCATTAACGCCAATGGCCGTGTTGAAGCCGCCGACGGTGTTGAACTGGAGCGCACCATCACCGTTGGCCGTGTTGCCGTCGCCGGTGGTGTTGTGATAGAGCGCAGCAAAACCGGTGGCTGTGTTGGCGTCGCCTTCGGTGTTGAAATAGAGCGCAGAATAACCGTTGGCAGTGTTTTGGGTGCCGTCGGTGTTGTTCGCCAGCGAATAAGCGCCAGTGGCACTATTGAAAAACCCGCTGGTGTTGCTAAAAAGCGAATAAACGCCAGTTGCGGTATTGAAGCCGCCATTAACATCGCTATTCAGGGCTCGAAGACCCGTCGCCGTATTTTGGTTGCCGGACGTGAGGTGGTTAAGCGCCTCGAAACCGGTGCCAGTGTTCCAGACCCCAGTGGTTCGGTTGACGAGCACCCCGATACCTTCGCCATTGTTGGAGCCGGGTATGGTACCGTCCGTATCGGGACCCACCGCTTGCGCCATTGGTGCAAGCCCAAAGCAGGCAAGCAGCAGCGCGATGAGAAGTGGTGGAGTTGTTGTTTTGAACCGAGCTAATGGTTTCATAGGACTTTTTCTACAGCTTTCTTATGCCACGCGGCAAGCACTTCCGCTTCGCGTTCAGGCGTAAGACCGGCGCGCAACTTCGATTGTCGATCTCGCGGCTGTGATTTGAACCAGGCAAGAGTGTCGCGAGCCGTCTCTGCGAGCGGGCGGAACGTCAAGCCCTTCGCTAGTGCGCGATTGATCTTCGTTGGCGCCAGTCCGAGCTCGTCGCGCGCCCAGACGGGCATGTCCGACCACGCTTCCACCTTTTGTTGCGCGAGAAAATTGGCCGGCACCCAGGTAAATCCCGCATTTGAGTTAAGTGCACCTTTGATCTCACCAAACATATCGCCGATTCCAAGCGGCTTTGAGGGTCCGGTCGCGTTATAAATTCCCGTGTGCCGATTCTCCGCCATGCGAATGGTCCATTCAGCGAGATCGCGTGCGTCAATGAACTGGACTGGATCGTCTGGATTACCGGGCGCGAGCACTTCTCCGCCGCGGTCAATTCGCACCGGCCAATACGTGAAGCGATCAGTCTCGTCGCGCGGCCCGACGATTAGACCCGGGCGAATAATGAGTGTTTTACCGGGAAACCATTTGTCCGCTTCTTTCTCGGAGAGCGCTTTGAGCGGGCCGTACGTTTTGTAGCCGGACGCTTTCATTGCCTCGAGCGTCTCTTTGTACGGGTCGGGGCCGTCGTATTTCGCGAGCGGCGCGGTTTCATCGACATCTTTGCTTGTGTCGGCGTAAACCGAAATCGTCGAAGTGAACACGTAGCGCTCGACATTTCCTTTCAATATCTCTGCCGCGCCACGCACCCAAGCCGGCAGCGTTGTCGGGTTATCGATCGCGACGTCCCATTTGCGTCCTTTCAGCGCGTCGAGCTGGCCGTTGCGATCGCCGATCAATTGCTCGACTTCGCTCGGCAATTCCCCCGGATGCGTTTTACCGCGATTGAAAGTAGTCACCTTGTGTCCGCGACTGAGCGCGTAACGAACTTGATAAGGCCCTGTGAATCCGGTGCCGCCGAGGATGAGAATACGAAGAGGTTTCACGGACGGTTCACCAAATAACCTTGTCGATCTAATTCCTAATCCAAACGCTCCACTAGCGGCAGTGGAGAGTTTGATGAAGGTTCGTCGTGTGGTAGACATTGACTTGCATAATCGCTGCCGTTTCCATGAGTGCAATTCCTGGATGTCGCGCGTCTGTATGAGGTGCCGTCGGTTTTAGTTGGCGTTTCACAAAACGCCCTACAGTTTACCTACGTGACATTCATCGATACCAACCAATTGCCGGTGGTCGAACGCAAGCCCGGATGGAGAGGCCGTTATTTTGATTCTCCCAGCATGACTTTCGCGCACTACGAATTCGACGCAGGCTCGTCGATTCATGAGCATTTCCATCCTGAAGAAGAGGTGTGGCAAATCGTCGAAGGCGAACTGGAGATCACGATCGACGGCGTGACCAAGCGCGTGGGGCCCGGCTCCGTCGGAATCGTTCCATCCAACACACGAGATTCGGTCAAGGCGATCTCCAGCGGCAAGGCGATCATCGTCGACTACCCATTGCGCGAGCATCCGGATCGGCTCCTGCCTTTGCACAGCGTCGGCTTGGCCGGCGAGAGAGTCTCGCCCCGCCAATGACTGAAAATCTTACTCGCCGTGAAGCCGCGCGGTTGGTTACAGCGGGTGCGGCTGCTTTGGTTCTACCGATCGGTGTGTCGCGCATGCGTGCGGCAACCGAATCATCAACGATGTTGACGCGCGCGATTCCTTCGTCTGGCGAGAAACTACCGGTGATCGGCCTGGGAACGTGGCAAACGTTCGATGTCGATCTTACATCGGATGCCCGGCGGCAGCTTGAAGATGTTCTTTCGCTTTTTGTGAAGCTTGGCGGCCGGGTAATTGACTCGTCGCCCATGTACGGTCACGCCGAAGATGTGATTGGTGATCTCACGGCTACGCTCGGAATTCGGGATAAGCTTTTTGTCGCCACGAAGGTTTGGACCCGGGGCAAAGAGAACGGAATTCGCTCGATGGAACGCTCCATGGTGCGATTGCGAACAAAACGAATCGACCTGATGCAGGTTCACAATCTTCTCGATGTCCATATACATCTTGAGACGCTGCGGGAATGGAAAGAGCAGGGGCGCATTCGCTATATCGGGATCACTCATTACGAATCCGGGGCATTCGGTGAAGTGGAAAAAATTATGCGCAACGAGAAGCTCGATTTCGTGCAGATCAACTATTCGCTGATGGAACGTGACGCCGAAGAACGCGTCCTCCCGCTTGCCCAGGAACGCGGCATCGCGGTGATCGTCAACCGACCATTCGGAGGAGGCGACCTCTTCAGCCGCGTGCGCTCAAAGCCATTGCCGGAGTGGGCCGCCGAGTTTGAGTGTCGGTCCTGGGCCCAGTTTTTTCTCAAGTGGATCGTGGGACATCCTGCGGTGACCTGCGCCATTCCGGCGACGGACAAACCGCGCCACCTCGAAGATAACATGCGGGGAGGAATCGGGCGGCTTCCGGACGCAAAGATGCGTGAACGAATGGTTGAGATCGCTTCCTCGCTGTAGAACACATCTCGTAAACAGGAAATGCGACCGCCCCATCCGGGCGGACCAAGCGGTCGCACCACCCCAATCTGCCAGAACCATGGTTTGAGGTCCTGGGAGTCCCGCGAGCACGAAAAAATTACGATTTTTTCAAAAAAACCGCTTGCGGACGCAACCGATCTGTTCGATAGGACGCGCGCTTTATGCGAAAAATCTCCCCGCTTCTCGTTATCGGTCTCTGTTGCGTAGCATTTTACCCACATCCGGCTGCAGCATTGGTGATGTCAGCGCCGAAACCCAAGTTTGTTTACAAGGATGCTGCCGGCAAAAAGCAGTCGGTTGAAATCGTGGACAAATATCAGCCGAAAAAGATCGTGCACCCGTTTGCCGGGAACGATTCAAAGATTGATCCGAAATTGCGCCGCGCTGCGACGATCGCGGAGGAACGCGCCCGCGCACACTCCCTTTCCAAGTGCTGGCATTATGTGAAGGAAGCGCTCGTCGCCGCGGGCGTAGTGAGTTCGCGGCCGAAAACGCCGTTAGCGAAACAAGCCGGCCAGGAACTCGTTAGCGACTACGGTTTCAAGAAGCTCGCGGTCTCTAATCCCTACGAAGCACCGGTCGGCGCTGTGCTGGTTTATGGCGCTAGAAAGGCGGCAGGGCACGTCGAGATTCGTACTCCAGGCGGTTTTGTAAGTGACTTCCGTTCAAAAACGCCGTCGCGCCGGCCGCTTATCGGGGTTTTCGCGAAGAATTAATTTCCGTAGTTCGGCGGACTCTTGAGCGCGTCCGCGCCCTGCGATTGGCCGCGGACCGGTCACAGTCAGGCCCAAGTCTGGTCGGCATAACGCCCAGGCTGACAAATTCGATTGTTTAGAGCCATTTCTTTAAGCGCGGCCAAAACTCCGGCAGACTGACTTTTAGACCGCGGCAGAGATAGATATGCAGCTGTCGCTCGTAAGGCATCGCCCATGGGCTGCTCACGACCTGGCCCAGATCTTCTACGACAGCGAATTGCTCGCGTTCACGGTCAGCTCGCTCATCGAGCACCAGCACAACTTCGCCGGTGTAATCGCGCGGGCCCCACAGAAAATAATTTTGATGGCCCGAAATCGCCTGGGGCAGATTGAACTCTCGGCCGAAGAAATCAATCGCGCCGGCCTCCCCGTAGTTCTGGCAGAAAATGGCAGCGCGTTCCCGGTCTTCAGGACGCAAATGATGATAGACGTGCGCGACCGAGGCGACCATTTCTTTCCAGCCGAACTGATCGGCGAAAACCTGCGGCAGCGCAGCGGTGTGCAACGCCTCCGTGCGCGGCGGCTCGATATGAATCGCTCGCATGTACGCGACCAGTTTCTCCGGGGGAAGGATTGGCAGTGTTAGCGGGACGAGCAAGGCGCCCAGCGCGATAATTATGGCAAGCAGCGCGGGCTTGAGGCATTGCAAACGGGCAGCAAATACGCGCTCGACGGCTACGCTTCCCGCGGCAAATAGCATCGGATAAGCTGGCGCGAGATAATAACTCTTGCCATGCAACGCGATGAACTCGCCCAGCGTGACCAGATATGCGATCGCAAGCGCCCGGTAACGCCGACCCTCACGCGAGCCGAGCAACCAAATCAATCCGCCAAGCCACAGTGGAAGTGTGGCCGGATTCACGATCAAGATTTGCTGCAGGATAAATTGCACCGGGCTGAGCGCGACATTCTTGTTGCTGTGCGCGATGTTGCTGAGCAGTTCATAGGTGGGCCAGTGATGTCGCGCTTGCCAGAGCACATTGGGCAGCGCCATGGCGAACGCGACAAGGCCGCCGAGCCAAATCCATTTCCGGGCAAAGTGGCGGCGCTCAGGTGTCAACAGCAGCCCCGCTAAAATGCCGGCGGCGAAAAATGCCGTGGAGTGTTTGTTCTCAAGCCCGAGACCGAGAATTGCTCCGAACCAGAGCCAGAGCTTTCCCGCAACTGCGGGTTCATTGATGATGCGAACCAGTAGATAGATGCAGCCCATCCAACAGAGCGGCTCGAATGCGTTCATGGAAAAGAAATTTCCGACGCTCAAATAAAACGGCGCGCAAAGTGCAGCCGCACAACTGAGCGCGACCGCCCAGGCGCGACCACCGAGCTCGCGCGCGATCATGCCTGCGAGCGCGACTGTGCCAGCGCCCGCAAGCGCGGGAAATAAACGAATCGCAAACAGCGAGTCGCCGAAGAGAAGTTGGCTCAACCGAAGAAGCGCGATCGACAGCGGCGGCTGATCGACATAGCCAAAGGCGAGATGTCGCCCGCAGGCCATGTAATAGAGTTCGTCGCGAAAATAACCATAGCGACTGTTTGTGAGCAGGTGAACCAGCAGCGCCAACGCGCTGAAGCCGAAAATCAGCACCGAAAGCGTTCGGGGCTCGGTGGCAACTCGCTTGAGGTTACCTTCGGTTGGCATAGACGCGACATTACGACCAAATGGAGCTAGAAATGCAAATTCGATCTCGCGCTTGTTCCGCCTGCGCTAGAATTCTGTGCTCATGCCGCAAACCAAAATTCTCCGCATCGCCATGTGGTCGGGCCCGCGAAATATCTCGACCGCGTTGATGCGCGCGTGGGGCAATCGTCCGGATTCGGTGGTGATCGATGAGCCGTTTTACGCGTATTTCCTAAAGGCGACCGGCAAAAAACACCCCGGCGCGGATGAAGTAATTGCCACCGGCGAAACCGATTGGCGAAAAGTGGTGGCACGATTGACCGGCCCGGTTCCCTCGGGGAAGGGCATTTGTTTTCAGAAACAAATGGCGCATCATCTGTTACCGGAAGTGGATCGAGAATGGCTCAGCGGCGTAACGAATTGTTTCCTTATTCGTGATCCGCGCGAAGTGATTGCGTCATACGTCAAAAAACAGGAGGATCCGACGCTGGGTGACCTCGGTTTTGTGCAGCAGACAGAAATTTTCCGATGGGTGCGCGACCGCACGGGTACGGCGCCGCCAGTCATTGATGCGCGCGATGTGCTGGAAAATCCAAAGAGAATCTTGGAACTATTATGCGATGCGGTTGGCGTCGAGTTTATGGAATCGATGCTTTCGTGGCCGCCTGGCTTGCGCGAGACCGATGGCATTTGGGCGAAGCATTGGTACGGCGAAGTGGCAAGATCGACGTCATTCCAAGCGCATCGTGCGAGACGCCAAAACGTGCCAAGGCGTTTGCGTGAAATTCACGGCCGCTGCCGCGAGTGTTATCAACGGCTTTATGAATATCGCCTACATTAATCTGCGGCTAATACCTTGATTCGATCACGAGCAAGAGCATGAGCAAGAGTAAGAATTTTTATGCTCCAGCAATTTAACGAGAAAAACCGCGACTTGATGGTCAATATCAACGGGCAACTGATCCATCGCGACAAAGCCGGAATCAGCCCGTTCGATTCGGCTGTCCAGGGCGGCGATGCAGTCTGGGAAGGATTGCGACTGTACAAGGGGCGAATTTTCAAGCTCCAGGAACATCTCGACCGGCTGGAGCGTTCGGCGCGCGCCTTGTCATTCGCTGAAATTCCGCCACGCGAAAAAATCATCGAGGAAATCAAACGCACGCTCGCAGCAAACAGGATGCGTGATGCCGTGCATATTCGCCTCACGCTGACCCGCGGAATGAAGATCACATCTGGAATGGATCCCCGGCTCAACCAAAGCGGGCCGACATTGATTGTGCTCGCCGAACATAAGGCGCCTGTTTACGCGAAAACGGGCCTGACTCTAATTGTGAGCAAAATCCGCCGGCCGCCGCCCGAGATTCTCGATGCACGAATTCATCACGCGAATCTGCTGAACTCGATTCTGGCGAAAATCGAAGCGAATAACGCCGGCGCGGACGATGCTCTCATGCTCGACACGCGCGGTTTCGTCGCAGAAACAAACGCGACCCATGTTTTCATCGCACGCAATGGCGGACTCGCGACGAGTCGCGTCGTGGCGTGTCCCGAAGGAATTACGCGTGCGACGGTTATGGAGATTTGTGCAGCCGAAAAAATTCGTTGTGTCGAGACCGATTTGTCACTGGTCGATGTTTACGGCGCCAGCGAAATGTTTTGCACAGGTACGATGGGCGAGCTGGCCGCCGTCACGAAGATCGACAATCGCCAGATCGGTGATGGAAGAGCCGGCCCAATGACAAAGCGACTGAGCGATCTCTACGCGCAACGCACAGCAACCGAGGGGATTCAGGTTGTGGATCTGTAGCGGCCCCGAAAGCGTTCGGGGTCGCATTACTGCCCATCGCGCCATATTTGCTTTTGAAACGAAACCCGCCCCGATCCTTTTTCGAATGCTTCAAAGTGTTCCGGGTTCTGCTGGTAGTATTTCTGGTGATACGCCTCGGCCGGATAAAATTTCATCGCCGGCAGAATTTCGGTGACGATTGGTTTATCGAATTTGCCCGAGCGCGCGAGCTTATCCTTCGACGCTTCGGCAACTTTTTTCTCGTCATCATTTCCGTAGAAAATGGCGGCGCGATAACTTGAGCCGATATCGCTGAACTGCCCATCCGCCTGCGTGGGATCGATTTGCCGCCAATAAATGTCGAGCAATTGGTCGTAAGAAATCTTCGCCGGATCGTACGTGATTTCGATCGATTCGCGGTAGCGAGTCTTTTCTGAGGTGACCAACTCATAGGTAGGGTTTGTTTCCGTCCCGCCCGAATAACCGACGACGGTTTTGATCACGCCTTTTGCTTTGTCGAATGCTGGCTGGATGCACCAGAAACAGCCGCCAGCAAAGATCGCCGCCTTGGTTGCTGGAGGGGGCGAACTTTGGGCGCGACTAGGAGCGACAAGAAGCGCAACGAAGGCGCTTAAGAGCAGAGCAAGAGCTGGGATTCTTTTCATACTTGCCGATCTTAGACAATGCCGCTCGCCGTTCGTTCCGCTCTTTTTGGGCTTGTTGAGACGACCACTGCTTAGTTTTCTCCTCAGTGTGCGTGCGCGCGAGGTTCAATCGACTCACCGCCCCGAAAGCTTTCGGGGCTCTCCGTTAATCGAAGTCGATTCGTTGATCGATCGGCTTGATCTGGAGAAAATCTTCGGACGTCGAGCGGCGTTGCACGTCGACCTTGGCTGCGGTGACGGCTCCTTTTTTTGCGCACTTGCACAGCGCATACCGGGGAAGAATTTTCTCGGAATCGAACGTTTACTTGGTCGGATCCGCAGTGCGACGCGCAAAGCCGCCAGCCTTCCCAACGTAAGGCTGTTGCGGATGGAAAGTTCGTATGCGGTGCGTTATTTGCTCCCGGCCGAGTCTGTGGAAACATTTTATCTCTTGTTTCCTGACCCATGGCCAAAACGGCGTCACTGGCGGCGCCGGATCGCTACTCGAGATTTCTTGTGCGCAATTAGCCAGGCATTGGCTGAAAATGGAAGGCTACTCATCGCGACCGATCACGTTGATTACTTTAAAGGAATCACAGAGACCGCGCGAGGAAATCCCAATCTTGCGATTATTGAACCTGCTGATGTCGATCGTCCACTCACGAAATTTGAGCGGAAATTTCGAGCGCAAAGCATTCCGATTCACTGGCTCGAGCTGCGAAAAGTTTCGCCGGTCAGATAACTTTGCGCTTCCCAACCACCGCGGCGAAAGCGCAAGGTGACCGCGCCGGTCTGATCCTGGCGAAATAGCTCGATGCCGCGCGCTCGCACATTCTCGGTCCAGTTATCGCTGAGCCGTTCGTGCTCTGGAAAATCGCGCGAAGTAGCGATGATCAAGCGCGGCCGTACAGCATCGAGGAATGCCTCGGAACCGGACTCTCCGGAATGATGCTGTCCCTTGATCAAGATGTCGCTGCGCAAATCTGCGTTCCGACGAAGCAACTGATCTTCCGTTTTGATTCCGCTGTCCGACGTTAACAAGACGCGTGTTCCGGATGAGAGAACAAGCTGCAGTACGCATGCCTGGTCGTCAGCGATCGGCGCGTTGAAGCTCCGTGGCGGAAAAAGGACATGCGCAGTGACTTCGCGCGACAAACGGAAACTGTCTCCTGCGGCTAAATCGGCCGGCTTGATTCGGCGTTCTCGAAATAGACGCTGCAATCGTTGGTGAACAGTTGAGCGATCCGGCGCCGGATTATCCATCAAACGGACGCTCGGAAAATCGTGCAGCAATTCCGTCGCCCCGCCGATGTGGAGCGAATCGCCGTGAGTGAGCAGCAAACCGGAGAGCCGATTCACTCCAGCCCAGTGCAAATATTCGCGAACCACACGCTGATAACTCCGCTCGCTCCCGCAATCGAACAACCAATCCGTCCCTTCCGTTCGCAGATGAATAGCTGCGCCCGGGCCCAGGTCCAAAACTGTGATCTCCGCCGTGAGCTTTTCGGGCCACTGGGGGTGTTCAACATAAAAATGGCCGCCGGGAATTTGCGCGAACAGTTGCACGATCCCGAGAACAAGATGTGCCAAAAACCAGTTCGCATTATTGAAAACTACCGCGAGCCACGGCAGCAATGGGGTCGCGAGAAGCGATAGCAGCGCGATCGCCAGAATAAAGAAGGCAATCGGAACGACAACTAAGTTCGCAAACAATGAAATCGGCGTAACGATATAAAAGTACCAGAGGATGAATGGCAACGAACCGATCCAGGCTGCCAGCGAAACAGAGGCGCCGCGGAAGAGCCATTCAAAAGCAGCATGCATCAGACGCTTTGGCCCACGCAATAAGCTCCGTGGTAAAAAAGGATCGGGCGCGCCCCAGCGCTGCAAGAATCCAAAAAGAGGATCAGCAAACAATATAATCGCGCCCACGACCGCGAACGAGAGTTGGAAGCCGGTCGAAAAGAGTTCGTTTGTATCCCAGCAGAGAAGAAAGAAGGCGGCCGCGGCGAGACTGTTAAGCACGAAAACCTTGCGATCGAAAAAGAAGCCACCGAGCAAAATCGAAGCCATCACGGCAGCACGCACACTCGAAACGTGCAGTCCGGTTACTGCCGCGTAAAAAAAGAGTAACGGAATAATGAGCGCTGTTGCCCATTTGCGAGACAGTCGCGCGACCATGGCCAGCATCCATAGAAGTGTGGCGACAATTCCCACGTGCAGACCAGCGACAGCAAAAAGGTGAAGCGTGCCGGTTTGTTGAAACGGTTCCTCAATGTCTTCGGGTGTTTGGTGCCTGACGCCAAGCACGATCCCGCTGATAAAACCTTGCACCTCGGGCGCGCTCTCCAGTCCCCGGCAAAGCGCGTTTTGCATCCAAGCACGCGATTTCTGAGCCGCATGCAAAATCGGGTTCCCACCGCTGTGCCTGATCAGCGCGCCGTCCTCCAGATAGCGAACAAATAGAATGCGGCGAACGTCGCGGCGCGCGAGATAAGAGCGCATATCGAATTCGCCGGGATTTCGCGGAGGCGCGATTGCTTCCGCATTTCCGAAAAGCCTCAATTCATCGCCAAATTCTGGCGTGCCTTTCCAGCGCACCTGCCAAACCGCGCGCGTGGATTGTTTCCTGCCTTCGAGTTCAATTGACTTGAGCTTTAGCAGGAACGTCGCGAATCCGCTGGGCGCGATTTTTGGCTCACTGATGACGCACCCGGTTGCAGTGACGACTCGTGGCCGGTTGCCAAGCTCCTCAGCAAGCTGTTGGCCTTCGGTGTTGTTGGTTCGCAAACCGTGCAGCAGGAAAAAGCCAGCCCCTACGATTGCGTATGTCGCGGCCAATCTTGGCCAACGCAGCACAATGACACCGCAGAACGCGACAAGGATCGCGGTTGCGAGCAGCACATAAGGAGAGAGCCGAAAGAATTCCGCAAAAATGATTCCTGTTGCAGCCGCTGCCACCAAGCCGATGAATGGCTGACGCGGCGCATTCAATAACTTCATCGCCCCGCTTTTCGTTCATTTCGCGGCGGTAACGCAAGTTCTTCGACGGCCGCGCGCGCTCAGTTAAGCTCGATGAGCTGGCACAAGTAAAACCGGACGCTTGCTGTGCTTGAGCACACCTTTAGTCACGCTTCCAACGAGCAAGTTATACATCGCGCCATGGCCGTGCGTGCCCATCACGATCAAATCGGCGTGAAGAACATCCGCTTCATTCAAAATTTCTTCGGCCACCGCTCCGGTCGGCTCGTGTAAACTAACCTTGATGCCGTCTTGAGCGATTTCTCTTTGCCATTGAGCCAGCTTCGATTTCTGATCTTCATTCTCCGGAATTGGCTGCGGTATCGGGTCAAACACCGGAACCGTCACACCCGGCATCGGCGCGAGCTCGGGCATTCCCGTCAAGCCGTAACCAAAGGCACGCGGCGCTGCGGCAGCAATGAGTTCCCTCACGTGGACAAGATGAACCTCCGCGTCGAGGCCTTTGGCGAGTTGGCGCGCCAGATCGATCACTCTCGGTGTTGCATCCGAAAAATCGATTGGAACAAGAATGCGTTTCATGTTTGCGCTTTCGAACGTTAGCTGTCGGGGCGCTTAATCTCAAGACGCTGTGCAGAACTCTGAATTGTCATCGCCCGCTCGATTTTATGACCGCCGATTACCGATGGGAAAAAGCTTGTCTCTTGAAAATCAACACAAATCCCGATTTTCCCGCCATCCGCGATATCCGCGTAATCCGCGGTCGTCTCTGGAAATCTAGTGCAGAGTCTGCGTTCACACCGTAATTTCCCTCGTGCAGGATCTGTTCGACGGAGACAACGATGCCGATTCTTCAACGGGGCTTGGGACAAGCCTGGAGGCAGGCATGCCACTTGCCACGCGCATGCGGCCGCGCTCGCTCGACGAATTCGTCGGCCAGGAACACATTCTCGGACCAGGCAAGCTTTTACGCCGGGCAATTGAAGCCGATCGTTTGCCGTCGGTGATTTTCTCCGGTCCTCCCGGCAGCGGCAAAACCACACTGGCGCGGATCATTGCGGAGATAACCCATGCGAAATTCATTCGAATCAGCGGCGTGGAAAGCAACGTCGCAGAAATGCGCCGCGTCATCGCGGGGGCGACAAATCGCCTCCGCACTTCGGGACAAAAGACGATTTTGTTTATCGATGAGATCCATCATTTCAACAAAGCGCAACAGGACATTCTTTTGCCCGACGTCGAAACCGGAACTCTCCGCCTCATCGGCGCGACCACGTACAATCCATTCTTTTATGTAAATAGCGCGCTAGTCTCGCGTTCACAGGTTTTTCAGCTCGAACCGCTCCGCGTCGAGCAACTCGAACAATTGATCGATCGCGCGTTGACCGACAAAGAGCGCGGCCTCGGCAATTACAACGTGAAGATCGACAAGAACGCGCGCCGGCATCTGGCGAAGCTCAGCGACGGCGACGCGCGGAAATGTTTAAACGCGCTCGAGATTGGCGTCCTCACGACGCCGCCTTCTGTAGCCGGGGTCGCTGACCCCGGCCACCCTGATCCCGGAAAACTGGCTCGCCCTCCCATTACCGGGGTCAACGACCCCGGCTACGGCGCAGGCGTGATTTATTTCACGCTCTCCGTTGCCGAGGAAAGCATTCAACAAAAAGCGGTCGTGTACGATCGCGCGGGCGACGCGCACTACGACACGATCAGCGCGTTTATCAAAAGTATGCGCGCATCCGATGAAGAAGGCGCGATGTACTGGCTCGCGAAAATGTTGCATGCGGGCGAAGATTTCCGCTTCATCGCGCGGCGCATCGTCATCTTCGCCAGCGAAGACATAGGCCTTGCTGATCCAGAAGCGCTGCCGCTCGCGATCGCGACGCAACAAGCCGTGGAATTTGTTGGATTACCTGAAGCACGAATTCCGCTGGCGCATGCTACTGCTTACATGTGTCGCGCAAAGAAAAGCCGCGAAGCTTATGACGCGTTGAATGCCGCGACTGAAAAGATCGAGATGGAACAGACACAGCGTGTCCCGGAGCGCCTTAAGAACAAACATTTCCCGGTGAATCCGGAAACGTAGCGCCCGATCAGCCACTGTAGCCGGGGTCGGTGACCCCGGCCACCCCGCGTAAAAGGCTTCCTGGCTCTGTTGAAAACCTTGCCAGCGATTGGAGCACAGCCATCTTGGCTGTGGGGCACGCAGGCATCTTGCCTGCAGTTGGACGGGGACTCGACAGGCAAGATGCCCGTCGGCCCCACAGGCTGGAAGCCTGTGCTCCGGCCTCTGCGTCAGCTTTTCAACAGAGCTAGGCTTCCTCATTCTCCAAAAAGCCGGGATCCACCACCCGGTTAAAAAGGTCCTGAAAAAAATGGGCGAGTTTGCAACTTGCCTTTGATAGAATCGCGCGCCATCTGGCGGGTGTTTGCTGGTGATCAGAACTTGAGGCTGTGAGCGAGCCGCAAAGTGTTTGATTCTTATCTTGACTAGCTGGCGAGATTTTCGCAACACTCGGCGCCAAGAGTCGATCTGAACCAGACAGAGGACGCTTTTCCAGGCAGTTTCTTCTGCCCTTCTTCAGATCCAAACCACGCAGTCAATCGCCTGGAAAAAGAAAGGTTTGTTAAAATGAAAGCAATCGTTCTCTCTACAAAAAGTTCCATTCACCCGCCGTCTTTACGACGGGGTTTTCGTCTCATCCCGCTCGTGCTTGTCTGTTTTGGGCTTGCACCGATGGCGCAAGCGGTGGGTCCCGACACGGACGGTAGTATACCGGGATCCAACAACGGCGAAGGTATCGGGGTGCTGGTCAGCCGCACCACCGGGGTCTGGAACACGGGCACTGGTTTCGAGGCGCTTAACCACCTCACTGCCGGAAACCAAAATACGGCGACGGGTCTTCGAGCCCTGACTAGCGATACCAATGGCGGCTACAACACTGCCACTGGCGTGTATTCGCTCTTTGCCAACGCCAGCGGGTTTTTCAATAGTGCCACTGGCGCTTATGCGCTCGCCAACAACACAACCGGCAGTGACAACACCGCCAACGGTTATGGAGCGCTCTATCGCAACACCGCCGATAATAACACGGCCACTGGTTTTGGTGCGCTCTTTCGCAATACCACCGGCTCGGACAACACCGCGGTCGGCGATGAAGCGCTCTCCAACAATACTGATGGCAATTCAAACACCGCCTTGGGCTTTAACGCCGGTATGGATCCGGGCATCGGTAGCAACAACATCTATATCGGCGATGCCGGTTTTGCCGGTGACAATAATGTGATTGCGATCGGTGGGGTCTCTGCTACTGGAACCGCTTACACAGACTGCTTTATCGGCGGTATCTTCGGCAACCCCTCGCCCGGCAGTGCAGTTTACATCGCTGCAGACGGCCATCTCAGCACGACTGCCTCCTCGCGACGCTTCAAGGACGAAATCAAGCCCATGGACAAGGCAAGTGAAGCGATCTTCGCGCTCAAACCGGTCACCTTCCGCTACAAGAAAGAGATTGATCCAACAGGCATGTCGCAGTTCGGACTTGTGGCCGAGGACGTGGAAAAAGTAAGTCCTGACTTGGTTGCGCGCGACAGAGAAGGAAAACTCTACACCGTGCGGTACGACCAAGTGAACGCGATGCTGCTCAACGAGTTCCTCAAAGAACACCGCAAAGTGGAAGGACAAGAAGCAACGATTACAGAGCTAAGATCTGCTGCTGCAAAGCAAGAAGCCACGATCGGCCAGCTCAAGAAAGGGATGGAGACCTTCGTTGCCCGGCTCAAAGAACAGGCAGCGCAAATCCAAAAAGTGAGCGCCCAGCTGGAAGTGACCAAGGCAGCGCCGCGAACAGTCCTCAATAAATAATCCGTAATGCGATCGCAGACGTAGGCGGTTGAGTCAGATCTTCGTTTTCTTTGCTATCTTCTGTTTAGACCTTTCGAGGGAATCAATTTACAGAAGCCAACGAAGGAAACGAAGCGAGACGCTTAGGATTGGTTGGAAAATTACAGCGTCGAAGCCCGGTAGAGTGGCCGTCCTTGGCCCCTTCGACCTTCGTCAGCAGTTTACCCGCCGTGGCGGGTCATTCGCCTGCCGCGCCGTAGCTGCGCGAAGGTGGGTCATCTCTGCAAACTTCTGTCTTGACCAATGGGCGAGAATTTTCAAAACTCGGCCTAACAAGAACAAGAAGTCTACTAAAAACGAAGGACCACAATTCTATGAAATCATTAATTCAGTTCAAAACTACAATTCCAGCACTCCTCGTCCCGCTCGTGCTCATCTGTTTTGGGCTTGCACCGATGGCGCAAGCGGTGGGTCCCGACACGGACGGTACCATACCGGGTTCCAATAATGGCGAAGGTATCGGGGTGCTTGTCAGCCGCACCACCGGGGTCTGGAACACCGGCACTGGTTTCGAGGCGCTAAGCCAGCTCACGGCCGGCAACCAAAATACGGCTACGGGTCTCCGAGCCCTGATTAGCGATACCAATGGCGGTTTCAACACTGCCACTGGCGTTTATTCGCTCTTTAGCAATACCAGCGGATTTTTCAACAGTGCCACTGGCGCTTACTCACTCGCCAACAACATTAGCGGCAACAACAACACGGCCAACGGTTATGCTGCCCTCTATCGCAACACCGCCGGCGGCAACACGGCCAACGGTTATGCTGCGCTCTTTAGCAACACTACCGGCGATGACAACACGGCCAACGGTATTAATGCGCTCAATCACAATAATACCGGCAGCGACAACACGGCCAGTGGTGGTGCTGCGCTCTTTAGCAATACCACCGGCGACGTCAACACGGCTATCAGTTTTGATGCCCTCGCTTTCAATACCATCGGCGACCACAACACAGCCATCGGTTTTGATGCCCTCATTAGCAACACCGCCGGCACCTTCAACACGGCCGTCGGCGCTGCCGCACTCGCTAATAATACCGGCATTGGCAACACGGCGTTGGGCGCGGGCGCCGGCTCTGCTATCACCTTCGGCACTAACGTTATTGCTATAGGCAACGTAGGTGCGAACCTGGTCGGCGCCTGCTTTATCGGCAACATTCGCGGGGTGACAACAGCAAACAACAACGCCGTCAACGTAATGATCGACTCCGCGGGTCAGCTCGGCACGATCAGTTCCTCGCGCCGGTTCAAGAAGGAGATTAAACTGATGAACAAGGCCAGTGAAGCCATTCTGGCGCTCAAGCCGGTGACTTTCCATTACAAGAGCGATGCCACAAACAGGCCCGAATTTGGATTGATCGCCGAGGAAGTAGCCGAGGTGAACCCGGACCTGGTGGTGCGCGACGAGAACGGCGAGATCTACACGGTGCGCTACGACGCAGTGAACGCGATGTTGCTCAACGAATTTCTAAAAGAGCATCGCAAGGTCGAACAACAAGCTCGTGAAATGCAGGAACAGCAAGCGACCATCGCGCAGCAGCGAAAGGACTCCCAAGCAAAGAGTGACAAACTTGAAGCAACGATCGCGCAACAACAGAAGGAAATGCAAGCTGTGATAGCGCGTTTGAACGAGCAGGCAGCGCAAATCCAGAAAGTAAGCACCCAGCTTGAAGTGAGCAAACCTGCGCCGCGAACAGTCTCTAATAAATAATCCGTAGCGCGATCGCAGAGGTAGGGCCGTTGACTCGCTCCGTCGCCGTAGCTTTAGCGCGCAGGAGGCCCGAACCATCTCTCCCTTCCCTCGAAGATCTGCGGCATTGCATTACCGATGAACATTTGGCCTTCGTCATTAGGTCATTCCTTCGTCCTTAGTCATTCGCCTGTCGCGCCGCTCGCCACGGCGTAGCCCGTCCAAGGCGAAGGCGGGTAGCTGCGCGAAAGGCGAGTCATTTCTGCAAGTTTTTGCCTTGACCGATGAGTGAAAATTTTCAAAGCTCGGCTAACAAAAACAATAACTCTGCTAAAAACGAAGGACTACAATTCTATGAAACCACTAATTCTATTCAAAACAACAATTCGGCCTGCTAGAAAACCAATGAGTCCCGTCAGAGCGGGGTTTCTTATCCTGCTGCTGCTTGCCTGCTTTGGGCTTGCACCGATGGCGCAAGCGGTGGGTCCCGACACGGACGGTACCATACCCGGCTCCAACAATGGCGAAGGTATTGGGGTACTCGTCAGCCGCACCGGGGGGGTCTGGAACACCGGCACTGGTTTCGAGGCGCTAAGCCAGCTCACGGCCGGCAACCAAAATACGGCGACGGGTCTTCGCGCTCTGTTTAGCGATATCAATGGCGGCTTCAACACCGCCACTGGCGTTTATTCGCTCTTTAGCAACACCAGCGGGTTTTTCAATAGTGCCACTGGCGCTTACTCACTCGCGAACAACATTGACGGCAGCAACAACACTGCCAACGGTTACGCTGCGCTCTATCGTAACACCGCCGATAATAATACGGCCACTGGTTTTGCAGCGCTCTATCACAATACAACCGGCCACGACAATGCGGCTTTTGGTAATGGAGCGCTTGCGAACAACACAATCGGCTACGCGAGCGTCGCTGCTGGTCGTAATGCGCTCTTCAACAACACCGAAGGCACTCAAAACGTGGCCATTGGCGCTGGAGCGCTCTTCGGCAACACAACCGGCATCTTTAACATCGCCTTGGGGTGGGGTGCCGGATCAAATCTCACGACGGGCGATAACAATATCGATATCTTTAGCAACGGGGTTGCCGGAGATGACAGCACCATCCGCATCGGCATCGCCGGACTCCACACGGCAACGTATATCGCTGGCATCAGTGGTGTAACCGTTGCCGGAGGGATACCAGTTATTGTAGACGCCGGCGGTCATCTCGGCACGATAGTCTCGTCGCAGCGTTTTAAGGATCAGATCAAGCCCATGGACGAAGCAAGCGAAGCGATTCTCGCGCTCAAACCGGTGACCTTCCGTTACAAGCAGGAGCTTGATCCTAAGGGCATTCCACAGTTTGGACTGGTGGCCGAGGAGGTGGCCGAGGTGAATCCGGACCTGGTGGTGCGCGATGAAAATGGCGATATTTACACCGTGCGCTACGAGGCAGTGAACGCGATGTTGCTCAACGAGTTCCTCAAAGCGCATCGCAAGGTGGAGCAACAGCAAGCCATTATCGGGCGACTCGAAACGGCGGCGGCAAAGCAAGAAGCGACGATCGCAGAGCTAAAATCTACGGTGGCAAAGCAAGAGACAGGATTGCAGGCGATCACGGCTCGTCTTGAAGAGCAGGCAGCGCAGATTCAGAAAGTGAGCGCGCAGATTGAAATGAACGAGCCTGCACCAGGAACGGTCGCCAATAAGTAACAGATTCTGTAGCAGTGGTCGTTTCCGGGGAGCGCAGGCTGCCAGCCTGCAGGTTTCGGCAGCTTGCCGAAACCGGGCAATTCCGGCGTCACTTCAGAATTATGTTTGCCAAGATGTTGCCGGCAGGGCTGCCGGCAATTACAGGCTGGCAGCCTGTGCTCCCCAGAAAATGCCAGACTTGTATGCTATGTGGTCGGCGCTCATGATCGGGCCGTGAGGCCAGCATCCGATTTCGACCGAATCGCTTCGTATCTCGCCCTTTGGCACAGTTATGATCCAGCCGTTAAAGCCGAACTTTATTCGACATGCCTCCTGACTTCCGACGGTGCCTGCCTTATCGATCCAATTCCTTTGGAGAGCGAAGCGCTGGACGAGCTTGTCGGTTCCGCCCGCGTTGCGGGAATCATTGTGACGAGCTCGAATCACGACCGCGCTTCGTCTCGGTTTGCGGAGCAGTTCTCGGTTCCGATCTTCGCGCCATCTGAAACATTCCCTGATAAGACGCCACGCAAATTCAGGAGCGTTGCCGATGGCGACGAGATTTGTGACGGACTGCGCGTAATCGGCATCGAGGGCGCAGGACCGGGCGAGATTGCTCTTTATCATCCTGCTGATAATGGAACTTTGATCGTCGGTGACGCTCTAATTAACTTTGAACCTTACGGTTTCACTTTCCTTCCCGCGAAATACTGCTCGAACCAAAAGCAAATGCAGCGGTCATTGCGAAAACTTTTGGCTTGCAGGGCGGAACGAATGCTTTTCGCGCACGGCATCCCGATTTTGTCGGGAGCAAGTGAACGGCTGCGGGGTTTGCTGGACAGCGATCTTTGAATGTGACTTGCCGTGGACTCGAGAGATCGACAAGATGCCGGGACCGGACTTGGCGGACCCGTATCGAGATTTCTCCGGCTGATTCGCTTTTCCCACACAATTTTTGCTCTCCCATTTGCTCTCGGCGCGCTGGTTGTGGCCGCGAATGGTCTTCCGTCTTTGCGCACGTTTTCGTTGGTCGTCGTCTGCATGGTTTTCGCACGCACGGCAGCAATGCTTTTCAATCGATTGGTTGATTGGTCGCTCGATCAACGCAATCCGCGCACGGCTTCGCGTCACTTGCTCGTTTCAAAACCGGCGGCTTTCGTTTTGCTGGCGCTGAGTTCTGCCGGATTCATTTTCGCCGCCGATCTTGCGCCGCTGGTGCTCGGGGGAGGTGTGATTTGCTGGGTCGCGGGATTCGATCTGATTTACGCTACGCAGGATTACGATTTCGATCGGCGCGAAGGCATTCGGTCCCTCGTCGTAAAACTCGGGATCACGCGCACCCTGCGCCTGGCGCAAATACTGCACGTTGCCATGTTTGCCATGCTAATTGCGTTCGGCATCCTGGCACAGCTCGGGTTATTTTATTATGCGGGAATGCCCCTCGTCGTCGCCGCGCTTTTTTACGAACATAAGACCGAGAAACTCGATTTGGCTGGGATCAACCGCGCATTTTTCCAAAGCAACGGGTTTGTAAGCGCGGTGTTTTTGCTGGCTGTTTGCGTCGATCGATTAGCCAGATAGGGCCCTCAATCGCAAACTTAGAAGAGACTCAAGCCGCGCTGAAGGAACGCGCGCTGCCATTGTGACCACGCAGCGCGTTACACTTCGTGGCGATGGCCTTCCGAGTCGTAGTCGTAGGTCTTCCCGTCTTCCTCGTCCCTCGTTGCCTTGTGTGATCCGTCGCAGAATGGCTGGTTCTTGGATAGGCCGCACATGCAAATCCAGACCGATTCCTGCTGGGGTTTGATTTCGAGCGGCCGTTTGTCCGATTTCAAAACTCTGCGCATGGCAGAAGGTAGTCGGGGAAAAAAGGCAAGCAACCCCAGCGCCGACAACGAAGAGTAGCGTGTGCTCTCCTCACCGCACAGAGGTACGCGAGCTGAGCACGCGCGTCGGGGCTTGTAGTCCGTAGGGACGTAGTCAGCTTCCCGAAAACAGACAGGCTTTTTAGCGTCGAAATGACTGGCTAGATTGTTTACTGTGGTGATCACGGCTACACAGCAAAATGCCGGTTGTCATGCCATTCACTTCTGCCCGACGTAAGGCCTGGTTACGGATCATCATTCTAGCAGTCTTAGTGTCTGCGATGGCCGGCTGCGGGAAGTCTACGATTGTCGGTAAATGGCGCATGTCGGGAGGTTCGAACGCCACCGTGTGGGAGTTTTCGCAAAATGGCTCTCTCCTTATCGAGAACGTGCGCGGCAGATATAGGTTTGGCGACCAGGATCGAATCAAAATCGAAACGCCATTCGCCACGACAGTTTATCAGATCAAAATTTCCGGTGACCGGATGGTGTTGCGAGAACCCGGCGGTTCCAAGCTCGAGTTTACAAGGTTAAAGGAAACGCAGCGTTGATGTCTGGATTCGCTAAATGCCCGTTGGCGTGACGCGCGGTGAAGTTTTCGCGCTCGACTAGCTTCGATTCCGCGTTTTCTTGTTCGAGCGCCTGGTCGCCTTGTGCTCTTTTGCAACAGACGGGGAGGTCTTGTTCTTTTGTGAGTTGCCCGACGTTCCGGTAGCGATTGGTGGCGTGTGATGAAGCGCCAGCGCGCGGGCAAGATCTTTCTCGTCGGTGAGATCGAGGCGCAGCGGGGTGATTGAGACCCAGTTGTGCTCGACGGCCCAGCGGTCCGTTCCTTCCTCAGCTCCCTGCAGCGGCCTAATCGTAAACCAGTAGATTGGCCGGCCCATCGGATCTTTGCTGGCGACGACTTTGCCGTCGTAATGGCGCACGGACTGGCGCGTCCAGCGAATGCCTCGTGGTTTTTGTGGCAAATTCACGTTCACAAGAGGCATTGTTTTTTCTTCGAGCAATAAATCGAGTACCTTGGCGACATAAGGCTCGAGCGCGGAGAAATTCGGCTCTTCTTTATCACTGACGGCTGTGCTGAAAGCGATACCGCGCGAGCCGAGCAATGCGGCCTGTTTTGCAGCGGCGAGCGTGCCGGAGTGCCAGCAGGAATTACCGAGATTCAAACCGAGATTAATTCCGGAAAGAACTAGATCGATACGCTGCCAGTGATGTGTGCCGAGCGCGACGCAATCGGCCGGCGTGCCGTTTACCCGATAAGCCTCAAAATCGTCCAATCGAATCCGCTTGTATCGAAGCGGCCGTGAAGCTGTGATGGCGTGACCCATTGAGGATTGCTCGACATCAGGCGCGACGATGCGAACCTCGCCAAAACGCGACGCCACTTTTGCCAGCGCGGTGATGCCCGGACTGTAGATGCCGTCATCGTTAGAGATCAGAATTCTTATTTTCACATTAGTAAGAAACGTGCGTGAGATTGGTTTTGGCCGAATAGATTACGGATAAGGAGCACATGCGAGTTACCTTGATGCATAATCCAAAGGCTGGCGATGCCGAGCATGGAAGGAAGCAATTGATGGCGGCGCTGGCTGAAGCTGGGCATCACGCCACCTATCAATCGACAAAAGAGCGCGGTTTCAAGAAAGCTCTCAAGGAACCCACTGATCTCGTGCTTACTGCCGGCGGTGATGGGACGATTGCAAAGGTCGCCTGCCGGCTCGTCGATAGCGGTATCCCATTGAGTGTTCTGCCGCTCGGGACGGCCAACAATTTGGCGCGCGCCCTTGGCTTTGTCGCCTCTCCCGAGGAAATCATTGCCAGGCTCGACGGCGGAAAGAAACGGACCTTTGACGTTGGACTCGCCTACGGTCCGTGGGGTAAACGATATTTTTTTGAAGGCGCAGGCGGCGGATTGCTTGCGGATTACGTCCGCGCCGCAAAAAAAGAGCAGAAAAGAAACAGAAAGGTTGAGAAACTTTCCAAAGAACAGGAGATGGCGCGGCATAGTGCGCTGTTACGCCGGATGCTGCATGACTATCCGGCGCGTCAATGGAAGATCGAGATCGATGGAAAAGACATTTCCGGCCGCTACGTTCTTTGGGAAGCTATGAATATTCGGTCGGTCGGTCCTGCGCTTCATTTGGCGCCACGCGCCGTGACCAAGGATGGACAATTCGATTTTGTTTGCGCACGTCAGGCCGATTACGCGCTTCTGCTGGAACATCTCGACGCGCGCGTAGCTGGAAAGAAAAGCAAGTCTCCGCTGCCGGCGCGAAGATTCCACGAATTGCGGGTCGTTTGGAAGGGATCGACGCTCCATCTGGACGACAAACTGTGGCCGGAGAAGAAGCAGAGCGAGAAATCTTCCAACGAAATCAAAATCACGGTGAAGCCGTCAGCGCTGATCATTCTGCAGCCAGCTGCGGCCGTCAAAATCTAGGCCGCGGGCTCTCCCTGCGCGTCTCGTTGTAGCCACGGGCCTGTGGCCCGTCCACGCTCGATGCTCCCCAAGAAGACCGCTCACAGAGCGGTGGCTACAGTCTTCAGAAGCGGCATTACCGCGCAAGATCAGAATTCGGCGCTACCGGGCGTTCTGGCGAAGGGAATGACATCGCGGATGTTCGACACGCCGGTGATGAACATGAGCATCCGCTCGAAACCGAGGCCGAAGCCAGAATGGGGCACGGTGCCGTAACGGCGAAGATCGAGATACCATTTGTACTCGGCGGGATCCATTTTGTGCCGACGCATATTCTGCTCCAATACTTCGAGTCTCTCTTCACGCTGACTGCCGCCGACGATTTCGCCGATTCCCGGCACGAGCAAATCCATCGCGGCCACTGTTTTTCCATCGTCATTCGAACGCATGTAAAATGGTTTGATCTCCTTCGGATAATTGAAAACCGTCACCGGGCATTTGAAGTGTTTCTCGGTCAGCCAACGTTCGTGTTCCGACTGCAGGTTCAACCCATAGTCGATGGGGAACTCGAATTTTTCTCCGCTCTTCCTTAGAAGATCGACAGCATCGCTATAGCTGATCCGTTGAAATGCCCGCTCGACGACGAAATCGAGTCGGGCGAGCAACTCCTTGTCAACAAACTTGGCGAAGAGTTCCATTTCTTCGGGGCAATGTTTGCGTACGTCTACGATCAGATATTTCACGATCTCTTCGGCGAGATCCACGTTGCCGTTCAAATCGCAGAACGCCATCTCCGGTTCGACCATCCAAAACTCACTGGCGTGCCGGGATGTGTTGGAGTTCTCGGCGCGAAAAGTTGGACCGAATGTGTAAACCCTCGACAACGCTAGCGCGAATGCTTCCGCCTCGAGTTGGCCGCTCACCGTAAGATAAGTTTGCCGGGCAAAGAAATCCTTGGCGAAATCGATTTGCCCCTCATTCGTTCGCGGCGGATTTTTGCAATCGATCGTTGTGACGCGAAACAATTCTCCGGCTCCTTCGCAATCGCTCCCAGTGATGATCGGCGTATGAACGTAAACGAAACCGCGCTCATGAAAAAACTGGTGAATTGCAAATGCGAGCCGACTCCGTACTCGAAAGACACAGCCGAACAGATTCGAGCGCGGACGAAGATGCGCGATCTCGCGCAGGAACTCAGGCGTGTGTCCCTTCTTTTGTAGCGGATAGGTGTCATCCGCGCCGCCAACGATGTCGATCTTATCGGCGACGACTTCCCATTTTTGCCCTTTGCCCTGCGAAGCCACCAGCACGCCGCGCACGCTGATGGAAGCGCCAGTGGTTAATCGCTGTAACGCCGCGTAATTGGGCAATGTGTTCTTCGCGATGATCTGAAGATTGCGCAGACACGACCCATCATTCAGCTCGATGAAGGAAAAATCTTTCGAATCGCGCCGGGTTCGCACCCAACCCTGGAGCTGAATCGGCTCGATCGGCACCGTGCTTTGTAGTGCACCTTTGATCGTTGTTGGCGAAAGCTGCATCATGTTAAAAGCCGGCAAGTTTCAACGTTCAACATTCAACGTTCAAATCGCGGCCGCCACAGGAGGCTTAGCTCAACGGCACCCAATTGCTGGCTTGGGGCGGCGCTTTGGTGCCGTCAAGGGAAAGGTAAGTGTATTCCTGCAGGAGCCGCTCGTAGTCGGTGAGGAGTTTCATCGCCTCGTTCGGTTTCAGGCGATCGGTCTTGATTGCATCATCGACCTGCGACTTCAAGAGCCGCATCAGCTCGACTTTGTCCCACTGTGTCATCGACAAGACTTCGCCGATCGTGCTGCCCTCGATCACTTCTTCAATATACCAGCCGGATTCTTCGTCGGAATCGAGAAAGACGTGCACTTCGGTGACGCGACCGAACAAATTATGCAGATCGCCCATGATGTCTTGGTAAGCGCCCACCATAAAGACACCGAGATAATAGATCTCTCCCGGCGTGATTCGATGCAGCGGCAGCGTTTCTTTCACGTCCTGGAGGTCGATGAATTTCGAGACTTTGCCGTCGGAATCGCAGGTGATATCGACGATCATGCCGTTGCGATCGGGCGGGGTGTTGAGGCGATGGATCGGCATGATCGGGAACAACTGCCCGAGCGCCCAGTGATCGAGAAGCGATTGGAACACGGAAAAGTTACAGATGTATTGGTCTCCGAGTGAGATCTCGAGTTCTTTCACTTCGTCGGGCATATAACGCAGGCCGCGATGCATATTGACGATTTGATGTGCGAGCTGCCAATAAACGGTGTCGATTTTCGCTTTCGATTCGAGATCGAGTAAACCGAGATCAAATGTCTGCTGCGCTTCCTCCTTGATCTGCTGGATATCGTGCAGGCTCTCAAGGCGATTCCCGCGCTTTAAGCGCTGTTTCACGTCGAGAATGTCGCTCACCAGTTTATGATCCTTCTCGCCGGCTTCGACTTTAAGCTTGGGCGCAGTTTTCTCAATTGAGCTGAACGCTTCGATTACGAGCACAGAATGATGCGCGACAATTGCGCGTCCGCTCTCGCTCACAATGATGGGATGCGCGACGCTCTCGGAATCACACACCTCCATGATATTCCAGACAACGTCATTGGCGTATTCCTGGAGTGAATAATTGGTGGAGCTGTCGAAATCGCTGCGTGAACCGTCGTAATCAACGCCAAGACCGCCACCCACGTCGAGATACCTGAGATCAGGGTGTCCAAGTTTGCAAAGCTTCGCGTAATAGCGCGCCCCTTCGCGCACCGCGCGCTTGATCGTCGAGATGTCGGGCACCTGCGAACCGACATGGAAATGCAGGAGTTTAAGACAATGTGCCAGCCCGGCCTCTTTCAATATCTGACTGGCAGCAACGAGACTGGTTGTGTCGAGACCGAATTTAGCATTTTCGCCGCCGCTCGGCGACCATTTGCCGGAGCCTTTGCTATACAAGCGAGCACGAATGCCGATGTACGGTTCGACGCCAACCTCGTTCGAGGTGCGAATGGTTTGCTCGAGTTCTTCCAGCTTTTCGACAACAATGATGACCGACTTGCCAAGTTTGCGACCGAGAAGTGCGATGCGAATGAAAGCAGGATCTTTGTAGCCGTTGCAGATGATCAAACTCTCGGGGTCTTTGTGCATGGCCAGCGCGGCGACCAATTCCGGTTTGCTGCCCGCTTCCAGTCCAAAATGAAATTGCTGGCCTGCGTCGATGATTTCTTCAATTACTTCGCGCAACTGATTGACCTTGATCGGAAAAACGCCCCGATACTCGTTGCGATAACCGAACTCTGTTATCGCGGTTTGAAAGGCGCGATTAACCGATTCAACCCTGTGTCGCAACAAATCCTGAAACCGGATTACCAGTGGAAACCCAAGGCTTCGCGCGCGCGCTTCGTTAACAACTTCGAGAAGATCAATGCAACCGCCATTTTCCTTTAGCGGCTTCGCTTCGACGTTGCCCAAACTGTTGACGGTAAAGTAACCGTTGCCCCATCCTTCCACGTTGTAGGTGGCGATGGCGGACTCAACGTCCCACTCGGTTTTCATTTCGATTCGTCATGCGGCGGCAAGCCGCAAAGCGCACACTCAATCAGCTCATCGAACATGCAAGTATCTTCAAAAGAAAAACGCGGCCAACCACCAATCTGAGAGGGTCGCTTGTTTTTCATTATCGCGCACGTAGCGTTCCCGTGAATGAACAAAACGGTGATTGAGGTGCAAGTGCGGGCAGTATTGCCGACGAGCGGTGGGTGCGCGGTTTTTATCGGGAATAATGACAAGGTGTTCATCATTTACGTCGATCAAACGGTCGGCAGCGCGATCACGATGTTCATGCGTCAGATCACCAAGGAGCGTCCCCTCACCCATGATCTGATGGGGCATTTAATGACGGCCCTTGGCGCAAGAGTCGACCGTGTAATTATCAACGATTTGAAAAATGCAACCTACTACGCCCGGGTGATCATTCGCGTCGAAAACGAATTGCAGCAGAAAAAGATCGTCGAGCTCGACGGGCGGCCAAGCGACTGCATCGCGATGGCTACGCAGCAAAAGGCTCCTATTTACGTGAGTCAGGATGTCTGGGACGAAGTGGACGATATGAGCGATGTCTTGCGCAAGATGGAGGAAGAGGGACTAAAGCCTGACCCGGAAACCGAAGAGTAGGCGCTGCGTTAAAAGGTTAAAGGCGTTACAAAGTTAAAACGAGATCATCAACGACTTAGCATTGTAACTTCTAACCGTTTAACTTTTGAGTCCAGGCTCTAGCCCAAAAGATCGCCGTAGCGCTTGTCCGCTAATTCCAGGCAACGCGCCAGAACCTCCGATGGGGTGTTGAGCTTGAGCACTTCCTCGACAAGCTCCTGACATTCAGGGATGGCAAGACTTTGTACCGCGCGTTTGACCCGCGGCACGAGCGTCGCGCTTGCGCTCAACTCGTCGACGCCGAAACCCAGCAAAAGCGGGATGAGCGCGACGTCTCCGGCCATCTCCCCGCAAACACCGACCCAAATACTGTTCGCATGCCCGGCATCGGCAATCATTTTTAGCAAACGCAGTATCGCTGGATGCGTGGGTTCGTAAAGATGCGCGATCCTCTCGTTCACGCGATCAACCGCCAGCGTGTACTGAATTAAATCATTCGTTCCGATACTGAAAAAATCGACTTGGCGCGCGAGCACGTTGGCGGACAGGGCGGCGGCTGGGATTTCGATCATCGCACCAACCTCGATTTTTTCATCGATATCGATCTTCAAGCTGAGCAACTCTTCCTTGCATTCGGTGAGCACGGCGATGGCGCGACGCAGTTGGTCTGAGCCCGAGATCATCGGGAACATGATTTTTACATTTCCGGCAGCGCTGGCGCGAAGAATAGCGCGCAACTGCGTCTTAAAGATGTCGATGTTCTCCAGGCAAAAACGGATCGCGCGCCAGCCAAGGAATGGGTTTAACTCATCGGTGATGTCCACAGTGCCGGGAGCCAGTTTGTCGCCGCCGAGATCAAACGTTCGAATAATCAAGGGATCGGGACGCACGCACGCCGCCACCTTTCGATAAATCTCATATTGTTCATCTTCCGTCGGCAGAGTATTGCGATTCAAATAGAGGAACTCCGTGCGATAAAGTCCGATTCCCTCCGCGCCGTTGGCCTTAACTGCATCAACATCCTCCGGAAGCTCGATATTGGCCGAGAGGACAATATGGCGGCCATCGCGCGTGGTCGATCTTGTCTCGCGCAGCTCTCTCAGTTGCGCCACGACTCTGGCCCGTCTTGATTCGATCTTTGCGTATTGCGCAAGTGTCTCTGGCGTCGGATCGACAATGAGCAATCCATCCGTCCCGTCCAGGAGCACGTTCTGACCCGTCTCGAGTTTTGCGGTGATATCGTGCAAACCGACTATCGCCGGGATATTGAGCGAACGCGCCATGATCGCAGTATGCGATGTGCGACTGCCAAGATCAGTGGCGATCCCCAGCACCCGTTCGCGGTTCATGCTGGCAGTATCTGAGGGAGTGAGATTGTGCGCGATGAGAATGTGCGGCTCACTCAAACCAAGAAATGTTTTGGGAGCTTTCCCCTGCAGGTTCCGGATTACTCGCTTGGTCACGTCCTGGATATCGAGCGCGCGCTCGCGCAAATAGGGATCATCGATTTTGGTGAGGGTCTCGGCGTAATGCGTGGCGACTTCCTGAAAAACCCACTCGACATTGCAAAGGTCGGTCTCCAATTTCCGCAGCACTTCATCGATCAATGTGCGATCCTCAACCACGAGCAGATGAGCGTCGAAGATTGCGGCATCTTTTGCTCCGATCGATTCCGCAATGCGTTGTTGCATCTCCAGAATCTGCATGCGCGTTTGAATGAGCGCCGCTTCGAACCGCCCAATTTCGTCGGGGATTTGGGAAGGAGCGATGCGATAACGCGCCACGTCATCCAAGTCGTCTCGAACGACATGCACTTTGCCGTGGGCAGTTCCTGGTGAAACGCCCGCTCCTTCAAACCGGATTCCCTGCCGCGCCTTGTCGCTCATGCCAATTGTCAGACTAATGGCGATGTCAACTCGGGAAAGCTTTTCGCAAGGCAGCACCGCATAAGTCCTATAAGTCTTATGAGTTGTCTGCGACGAATCAATCTTCGTTGAAGCGTGCGTTGATTAGTTCCTCAAGCTCCTCCATGGCCTTGTCAGCGTCAGGGCCTTCACAGCGGATACGCAGCTTCGATCCCTGCCCGGCAGCTAGCATCATCAAGCCCATGATGCTTTTGCCATTTACCTCTTCGCCTTCTTTCGACACCCAAATTTCCGAGCGATAACGGCTCGCAATGCGCACAAACATTGCCGCCGGACGCGCATGGAGGCCAAGCCGATTCACGATTGAAATCTCCTTCTCGACCTTCTGGCCGGACATCGCGCGATTCGCTCTTCGATACAACAAGCCCATTTACGTCACTCTTTCTGCTCCATCAAATTGAGCAGCTTCGTGTTGAACTGGACGGCGCTGTTTTCGCCCAGGCCCTTCAATTTTTGATCCATCGCCGCAACTTCGATCAGACGCGCCATGTCGCGGCCTGGCCTCACCGGAATTGTCACGTGCGGCACCTGAAGTCCAAGAATTTCGTAAAATTCCCGATCGAGCCCGATCCGATCCACGGCTTCCATCTCCTGCCAGTCTTTCAGTGTGACGACAAGGTCGAGGCGCTTTTCGATTCGAATACTGCCAATGCCGAAAACGGAAGCTACGTTAATGATGCCAATCCCGCGAACTTCCATATGATTGCGGGTCAGTTCCGGGGCTGTCGCCATGAGCTCGCGTCCCTCGAGTGAAGTGATCCGCGCCACGTCGTCAGCTACGAGGCTGTAGCCACGCTCGATCAGCCCCAGGACGCATTCGCTTTTACCAATGCCGCTCGCGCCGCGAATCAAAACACCAACGCCCAAAATGTCCACCATGCTGCCGAACTCGGTCACCGTCGGAGAAAAATCGACTTCCAGCGCGATAGTCGCCGCGTTAATAAACTTCATGGTGATCATTGGCGTGCGAAACACCGCGATCTGTGCTTCCCCCGTCACGGCCAGCAACTCCGGCGCGAGGTGAAATCCGCGCGACATCACCAGGCACGGAATCTTGCGCTCACATAATTTCTGAAATCGCCTTACCCGCGCTTTTGCAGTCAAACTTTTCAAATAGGAATGTTCGGCCGCACCCAGCACCTGCACCCGTTTCTCCGCGAAATAAGTGTAGAAGCCAGATAGCGCCAGACCCGGACGGTTGATGGTGGGCTCGCGAATTTTCCGATGGAATCCCACCTGCGGCCCCTCCAGTTTCATTTGCAGCTTTTCGGCGTGCGAATTGTAAAAGCTCTCGACCGTGACAACTGGGACGCTCTTCTGGTGATCGCTCGTCGATGTAATCGTCTGGGTCCCGGGTTGCTCCGCCATTAGGATTAACTTCTAACGTGAATGGCGCGTATTTTCCAATACGCATCGCGCGTTACCGCAAGACTTAGCGTACAGCGCTTCGGTTGCGCGAATCCGACCCGACGTGTCGCAGGGGCGGATGTCCCCGTGAAAATTCATGTGCTGCCGACCGGAGACTCCTCGGTAGCAGTGCCCCATTTGCGCAAAATCCGAAGGTCATCTTGGACGGCCGATGGATCGGATAAGCCTGAAGCTGGCGCCTCGAAATGCGCGCGATGCATGTCAGCGAATGCAGTGAACGCGTTGCGCAGTGCGTTGATGCTCTGTTCCATCCAGCGACGAAGACGATTTGCGTAAAGGCTCAGAAACTCCAACAAAGCGCGATCGTATTCGGTTTCCAGTTTTCGCCTGACGTGCGATGTCAGCATGCCCTTGCCCAGCAGTGAAAGCATCGCGGGTTTTTCGATCACAATCTTTTGAGAAATTTCGTCAACGTCCACCATTGGCATGCCGGCCGGCTGCGGCAATTCCTCAGGAGCGGTCCGACCTGAAGCCGACGCAGTGAACTCCATCGCTTTTGCTAAGGCCTCGCGTGTTTGTTCGATTGAACGCAGAGTCGCGGCTACCGGTTCGGCAATCATTCGGGTAAGTGTTTCGGCAAAAATTGACGCCGTATCCACATCGTCGGACTCACTCAACGCGGCTCCAATGTGCTCCGCAGCCACATCAATGATCGCCCGCTGCATCTTTGTAATTTTCCGGGTAAGGAAAAAGCATTCGCCTTGTACACGTTCCAAAATGCGGTCGCCATTGCGTAAGGCTTCGGTAGCTTCGTTAGACAGGATGGCGCTCTCCCCTGAACCCGCTTCCGGCCCGGCTTGCAGCCTGCGCCCCAAGGCGCCGATGACGGTTTCGCGCAAACCGCCGATCTTGCGCTTTTGCGAAGTAATGGCGAGTTCGTGATGCTGGGCCAGGAAGGGCCGTAGTTCGCTTCCAAACCAGCGATCGCATAACGCCGCGTCCGCACCGAAGACACTGACGGCGTGCACGGGTGGTTCAACGCGAAGCTGTGTACGCAGATTCACTTTTACGTATGCAATCATTTGTTCTCGATCCGCGGACGTAAATAGATCGGCTTTGCTGATGAGGACCATGGCGCTCGCGCCCGCTTGGTAGAGCGCCTGCACCACAACGAGATCATCCTGTGTAAGGCCTGCACTCGCGTCGATCAAAACAATGCCAAGATCGCACCGCGGCAGATACGCGATCGTCTCCTCAGCACCGGCAACCGCGAGCGAACCAAGCCCGGGCGTATCGACAAACGTGACGCCTTCTGCCAAGCGGCCGGACGGCAGTTTAACGAATATGCGCGTGACGTGCTTTTTGTTCCCCGGATTTTTCTGCTCTGTCGCAAATTCAGGCAACTTTGACAATGGAATGATTTGCGGCTGCGCCTCGGCGAATTCAATTCCCGCCTCTGCTATCGGGCCATGGCTGATGCGCGTTGGAATCGCAGTCACGGGCGTGACGCCGATCGGGAGCACCTCCGTTTGCAAAATATAATTAAGCAGTGACGACTTGCCGGAGCTGACTCTGCCGAACACGCCGACCTCAAACGCTGCGCTTTCCATGCGATCAAGCAGCATGCTCAGCGTGCCGCGAAATTCCACGAGACCGTGTGCGGCAATGATTCTCTCGATTTCACTGAGTAAACGTATCTCATCACCTGTTTTGCCTAATTGCTGGAGCCGCTGTTGCAGATCGGCGCCGGCGCCTTTACCCAAAAAAGTTCGCAGCTTGGCCACCAATCCATCCAGCTCCGCGCGGATACCGTCCAATCTATCGGCAGCCTCAGAAGAAAGAGGTCCGTAGGCGCGCATTCGTTCCGGTGTGAGTTCGTTAAGCGAGATCGAGCAGAACATTAGATTGATGGCGGCAGCCCAAACTGCGCCGGAGTGCGGTTCAGACGGCGGAATGTTCAGCTCCTCCATCACGCGCCGCATTGCTTCGCGAATTCGGAGGATATAATCGTGCGTCACCTTGCGCTGAATCGGCGTGGTATCGTCCGAATGCATCCGGAAGGGCGATGGCGAACCGGCATCGGCCATGGTGTGCTCAGCCTCGGAAAGCAACTTGTCGATGTACTGGAACGTGGTGCGCACATGCCGCTGATGGAATTCGCTAAAGCCGTGTGCTTCTGTCTCGTCACTCATTTTTCATATCGCCGTTGTCTCCCACGTCCTCCACGCTTAACACCCGAATGCGCTTGCGATAGAGACGGCCCCACGCGTGCATTGCCTCGACTGATGGCTGGAAAAACTTTTGCGCGATCAGAGTCGGTATAAACGCGCTCAGGATCACGACACTGACAAGAATTGTGTATCGCCGCTGGTCGATGATTTTGTTTTGCAGACCAAACAACGCCGAGATCGTGCCGAAGGTCAGTCCGGTTGCCATTAGAAGCGTTGTATAACTCGCTTCGCGTTTTCCCATGTAGTGCATGCGCGCCAGCGGGAACACGCCAACAAGCTTCGTGATCATCTTCAAGAGCAATAGAGCCCCAATTATTCCGAGCCCGGCCCAGAGCTCCGGCAATGAAACGTAAAGCCCCGCCTTGATGAAATAGAATGGCGTAAAGATCGCGAAGGCGATACTGCGCATTCGGTTTACGAGCGTTTTGTCGCGCAGAAAAACGCCGGCCATGACAAGACCGACGAGATAGGCCGGTAAAACGGCCTCGCTTTTTGCTGTTGTGGCCAGGCCACCCAGAAAAAACAGGATAAAAAAGATGAATTTAACCTCCGGCTCACTAACGCGAGTCGCGCCGAGTCGCACGATAATGAACTGCGTCCACGTCGGCATAAACCAAAGCACCACGCACATCACGACCACGAATAGGACAAGCCACATGTTGAAGTTTGCGAACAAAACCCCGAGTGCGAGAACTGTGCCGAGGTCCGT
>WNGL01000282.1_pt1 | contig 58744 bp, 58 predicted proteins | sample 5400591 | NCBI WGS metagenome assembly WNGL01 (sample SAMN13153377, study PRJNA577476) | soil metagenome | isolation source: 80 cm soil or saprolite under Garry oak tree replicate 1 | place: USA:California | collected 2016-06-15 | reverse complement strand
TTGCTAATAGATTTGTCCTTACGGTAGGATGGACCGAGTGGGATTTGAACCCACGGCTTCCGCCTTGCGAAGGCGGCGATCTTCCGCTGATCTATCGGCCCAGCGCGTCGTGCACATCGGCGCGCGGCATATAGCTTTCGTCCGGAGAAGGTGCTCGACAATGGAGAACGAGGCGGCCCGCGCAAGATGGCCAAGGACTTAATAGCGCGGCTCCCGTGCTCGCGGTCGCGCGACGATGGATCTCCGGTTGTACAACACGCGGACGCGGAGGAAGGATCCGTTTTCTCCCCGCGTCCCCGGCGTCGTCAAGATGTATGTGTGCGGTCCGACGACCTACGACTTCAGCCACCTCGGCCACGCCCGCTCCTACGTCGACTTCGACACCGCGCGCCGCTATCTCGAGTCCCTCGGGATGCACGTGACGTACGTCCAGAACTTCACGGACATCGAGGAGGTGATCATTCGCCGCGCCGCCGCGGTCGGGAAGCCGCCGCTCGAGTACGCGCAGTTCTACATCGACGCGTTCCTCGAGGACATGCGCGCGCTAAACGTCAAACCCGCGGACCACTACACCAAGGTCACGGCGCACATCCCCGAGATCACCGCGGTGGTGCAGCGGCTCATCGACCGAGGGTACGCCTATCCGGTGGACGGCGAGGTGTACTTCCGCACCCGGAAGGCGAAGCATTCGTTCGGCATCCTGACACATCACAAGGTCGAGGACATCGTCGTTGATCCGTTGCCCCCCGGCAGCGGTCGAGAGGACCCGCTCGACTTCGCCCTCTGGAAGAAGTCGAAGGAGCACGAGCCGTCGTGGCCGAGCCCCTGGGGAGACGGCCGGCCCGGCTGGCACGTCGAGTGCAACGCGATGGCATACAAGTACCTCGGAGCGCCGCTCGACATCCACGGAGGCGGCGTCGACCTGAAGTTCCCGCACCACGAGAGCGAGGCGATGATCGCGGAAGGCGCGTGGGGCGGCGACTGGGCGCGCTGGTGGATGCACAACGGCTTCGTGACGCTCGAGCGCGAGAAGATGTCGAAGAGCCTCGGGAATTTCGTCACGATCCGCGAGGTTTTGCAGGACTTCCCCGGCGAGGTCGTGCGACTCTGCTTGCTGAAGGCCCACTACCGCCAAGACGTCGAGTACGACGCCCGCGGGTTTCCACGGGCGCAGCAAGAATACGACCGCATGCGAGACGCAATCCGCGTGGCGCAGGCCGCTTCGGGTCAAGGCACGGGCGGCAACGTCGACGCCATCGTCCGGCAGGCGCGCGACGCGTTCCGACAGGCGATGGACGACGATCTGAATACGCCCGCGGCCATTGCGTCTCTGCTGCGCCTCACGAAGGCCCTCGCCGGACTCTCCGAGATCTCGTCGGACGAGGGGCGAGTAATCGTCGACGTATATCGGGAGACCGGTCAGATCCTCGGTCTCTTTCCCGACTTGACCCCGTAGGTTTCTGGCTTCGTCGGGAACGAGAGGACGCGGGATTCGCCGCTTCGTTCCCTTCCGTCGGAACCCTTTTATTGAAGCCGCGCATGGACGAATCTCTCATTCAGGCGGATGCATGGCGGAGTTCAAAGCAGTCATCGCCGACCCGAAGTCCGGGAAGGCGTACAAGCGGGACATCACGGGGCACTATGCGAACGCCCTCCTTGGGAAGAAGATCGGCGAGGAGCTCGACGGCCTGTACGTCGGCCTGCCGGGCTACAAACTCCAGATCACGGGCGGGAGCGACAAGGACGGTTTCCCGATGCGGCCCGACCTGCCGGGGCCGCGCCGGAAGCGCCTCCTCGTGAGCGGGGGCGTGGGCTTCCATCCCGTCCGACCGGGGATGCGCAAGAAGAAGACGGTCCGCGGGAACACGGTCAGCCCGGACATCCTTCAGCTGAACCTGCGGATCGTCCAGCGCGGCCCGAAGTCCGTCGAAGACGCGTGGCAGGAGCAGGCGCGATGAAGGTCCCGGGCCAGCCGGAGGTCAACATCGGCGTCGTCGGCCACGTCGACCATGGGAAGTCGACGCTCACGGAGCGGCTCACGGGGGAGCGGACGGACCGCCACTCGGAGGAGATCAAGCGGGGCATCTCGATCCGCCTCGGCTACGCGGACATGGCGATCTACAAGTGTCCGCAATGTGAGGAGCCAACGTGTTACTCGAACACGGACACGTGCAAGATCCACAACGTGAAGGCGGAGCTGCAGCGGATCGTGTCCTTCGTCGACTCGCCCGGCCACGAGACGCTCATGGCGACGATGCTCAGCGGCGCGGCGATCATGGACGGCGCCCTCCTCGTCATCGCGGCGAACGAGGACTGCCCGCAGCCGCAGACGAAGGAGCACCTGATGGCGCTCGGGATCATCGGCGTCAACAAGATCGTGATCGTCCAGAACAAGATCGACATCGTCGACCCGAAGCAGGCGGAGGAGAACTACCGCCAGATCGAGGCGTTCGTGAAGGGGACCGTCGCGGAGGGCGCGCCGATCGTCCCGGTGAGCGCGCACCACGACGTCAACTTGGACGTGCTGCTGATGATGATCCAGAAGATCATCCCGACCCCGCCCCACGAGGAAGCGAAGACCGCGAAGATGTATGTCGCGCGCTCCTTCGACGTGAACCAGCCGGGGATCGTGCCGCAGAAGATGGTCGGCGGCGTCCTCGGAGGGAGCCTGATGCAGGGCCGCATCAAGGTCGGCGAGGAGATCGAGATCTCTCCGGGCCGCCAGGTGACGCTCGGCAACAAGACGGAATGGAAGAACATCACGACGAGCGTGCGGTCGCTGCAGACGGGCGGCTCCGCGAAAAAGGAGGTTCGTCCGGGCGGCCTCATCGCGATCGGCACGAACCTCGATCCCGTGTTGACGAAAGCGGACGGGCTCGTCGGTCGCGTCGTCGGTCCGCCGGGAAGCTTACCCGAGATTGTGATGAAGATGTCCGTCGAGGTCAATCTCCTCGAACGCGTGGTCGGCGTCGCGGAGGACCTGAAGGTCGAGGGCATCAAGACATCCGAACCGCTCATGGTGTCCGTCGGGACCGCCACTACCGTCGGCGTTGTGAGCTCGGCCCGCGAGAACCGCGCAGACATGACCCTCAAGATCCCGGTCGTCGCAGAGCCGGGCCAACGCGTCGCCGTCTCCCGCCGCATCGGGGGGAAGTGGCGGCTCATCGGCTATGGCGTCATCAAGTGACTGCCCGCGCGGTCACGCATCGATAACAGCGACGCAATCTGTTCTGAAGTCGACGATATCCAGAAATACAGTCGCCCTCCATGGCCTCCGACTAGATGCGTGTGTTGCATCGCGACCCGAAGACGGGCGAGATCAAGCTTCGGGTCGAGAACGCGGACGACCTCTGGCATCTCCACAATCTGGTGCAACCCGGAGACCTCGTGAGCTCCTCGACGTATCGCCGCGAAGACGTCAAGACGGACAAGGTGCGGCCGGAGCGGGGCGAGAAGGTGCGCGTCACGCTGACGGTCCGCGTGGAAGGCGTCGAGTTCCAGGCGTTCTCGGACCGCCTCCGGATCACCGGCGTGATCGTCGAAGGACCGCAGGATCTCGGGAGACATCACACGCTGAACGTCGCCCCGGAGGACGTGCTGTCCATCATCAAGACCTGGAGGCCACACGAATTACGGCGGATCGATGAGGCCGTCGCCGCGGCACAGAAGCCCCTCGTCTCGTTCCTCTCCCTCGACGACGAGGAAGCGCTCCTGGCGCATCTCCGGCAGTACGGCGTGAAGGAGCTCGCGACGATTCGCGCGCCCGCCCACGGGAAGATGTTCCCGTCCGGGGACACGGCGTCCGTCTTCTTTGACGAGATTCTCGAGAAGCTCCGGCTCACCGAGATTGGAGAGGCGCTCGTCGTCGTTGGCCCTGGATTCACTCGAGACACGTTCGGCGAATACATCAAGGCCCACGACGCGAACCTCGCCGCGAAGATCCACGTCCATGGGACCGCGCACGCGGGGATGCAAGGGATCCAAGAAGCCCTGAAGACCGGCGTCGGCGCCAAGGTGTTCGGTGAGAGCCGCGTCGCGTACGAGACCCGGCTCGTCGAGAAACTCCTCGAGTCGATTGCGACGAACCTGCCTTGCGCCTACGGCACCGCGGAAGTCGCCGAAGCGGTCGAAGCGGGGGCCGTCGAGACGCTCCTCGTGAGCGACGCGATCGTCCGGGATCTGCAAGTCGAGGAACTCATGCGGTCCGTCGAGTCCGCGCGTGGCACCGTCGTGCTCGTGAGCCGCCACCACGAAGCCGGCCAGAAGCTCGAGGCTCTTGGAGGGATTGCCGCGCTGCTCCGGTTTCCGATCAAGTGACGCTCTCGCCTCCTACCTGCTCGCGCAAACCGGATAGACTCCTTCGAGACTCGCAGGCGCGGCCGCGGCGATTCTCACGCGCGGCCGTGGGACTCTCCCCGCGCGATCCCTGCGGCAATCAGATGGGCGACTCGCAGCGGCTCCGGTAGGACGCCTCGGACGGTCGTGAGAGCGAGCGCTTCTTGCACCTCGGACCGCCCGGTTCCGACGTACGTAACCCAGAGCGTCCCCTGCCTCGTGCGGACGGCCTCGATCGCATGCCTGCGAATGACCCGGAGGCGCGCCTCCCAATCGTCGAATCTCCGGCGCAACGCCGTCTCGATCGCCCGCAGGTCCGGCTTCTTGCGGGTGACCGTGACCACCGGTCGATTGATCGAATCGTGAAGCGCGTCGATATCGACGACGTTGAACCCGCCTACCGACGTCCCGTCGAGGAGGACCATCGCGAGGCCCGCGCGGTATCGAGACGCTCGGATCATCGCCGCAATCCGGTCCGTCGCGTCGCGGCCGTCGACCTCCGCGAGGGTCGTCAATACGCCTTCGATGTACGCGGGCGCCTGCACGACCACGCCGACGATCGGCACGGATTCGTCGGAGAACCGGAAGGGCGCATCGTCGATCCCGAGGAACCGGGATTTCGATTTCATCACATCAGCTTGAGGTGGCCCGTGACCGAATCAATGATTGCATTCGGTCCCGGACCGATTCCGAGGCACGTGACCGTTCCGGGAGGCAGCTCGGTCAGCCCGGCGTCCTCGACGAGGGCCGTCGGAAGCCGCATCGAGCGCGCCTTCGCCTGCAGTCCGCGGACGTCCGCGAGGGTCCCGCCCCGCACCACGACTTTCTTCTGGCCCTCCGCGAACCATTCGGAGAACCACTTGCGGTGCTTCGCCTTCGCCTCCAATGCCGCCATGACGGACGCGTGGGCGACCTGGACCGCGAGCTTGCCCTTCGACAGCTCGAGGTCGGAGCGCACCGCGACGACCAGCTTGTACTCCATTCAGTACAGCTCCGCTGCCCGCTCCTCTTCCAGTTTCTTCAGCTCCGCCTCGATCGCCTTGAGGTCCGCGCGCGACTTGTCCCGCGCTTCTTCGTAGTGCGTCTTCGCATCCGCGGACCCCAGCCGCATCCGGCGCTCCGCGTCCTTGATCGCGCGGCGCAAGGCCTCGCGTTTCTCCGCGAGACCCTGCAGTTTCATGCGGGTCCGATGGTCCCGCTCCTCCTCCGTGAGAAGTTCTCCAGGGCCCGGCTTCGGCACCCGGGTGAGGCGCGGGTGGACGCGCGCCATCCAGGGATACGCGCCGCGCCACCAACCGAGGACGAAGAAGGCGGCCGAGAGGCCCAGCAATCCGCCGGCAATGTTCGGCGCGTTCACGTCGCCCAGGCCGGTCGACGGACTCACGCCGAGGGAATTGAGGAAGAACGACCAGAACACGGTCACGGCGATCGAGAGGACGATGCCCAAGGTGAGTCGATACAACGCGTCGTACTCCCGGTCGAGCTCCCCCTTCCTCGGGTAGAGCGCGTTGATCAGCAGCCAGCCCGGGAGGAAGAAGAGGAGCACGAGGGCCCCGATGAGACGGAGCGTCGCGACAACCGCGCCGAGTGCGTCCGCCAACGCGCGACCGAGCGGGCCGAGTCTATTTGAAGATTGTGCGGAGGTGAAGCAGAAGGAAAAGGCTTAGGCCCGCGGGCCCATTGCTCCGACCTCGGAGGCACTCCGACGGACCGACCGCGCATCAAGACGTTCGTACGGGGCTTCGACGACATTCTCGGGAGCGGCATTCCGGAAGGATACATCGTCCTCGTCAGCGGCGCGCCGGGCACGATGAAGTCGTCCCTCGCCTTCTCGATCCTCTATCAGAACGCGCTCCGCGAGGGCCGCAAGTCCGCGTACTTCACCCTCGAGCAGTCGAAGGACATCACGCTCGAGCACATGGCGTCCCTCGGCATGGCCGACGAAAAAGCGTGGGAGCACCTGACCGTGCTCGACATGGGGAACATCCGGAAGAACCTGAACTACCTCCAAGGTCGCGGCACCTGGCTCGAACTCTTCAAGATGTACTGCAACAACGTGATGAAAGCGGATCGGATCTCGATCCTCGTCGTCGATTCGCTCGATGTGCTCGAGACGATGGCGAAGATGCAGGACCGCCGATCCGAGTTGTACTTCCTATTCGAGTGGCTTCGGGATCTCGGCCCGTTGACGCTCCTTATCTCGGAGAAGTCCGTGGATCTTGCGCCCGGTTCCCACGCGCCGGACGAAGCGTATCTCGCGGACGGCATCGTGTCCCTCGAGATGCATCCGACGTCGGACGTGTACGTGCAGCGACGCCTGCGCGTGACGAAGATGCGCTCGACGAAGCACGACCCGGGTTCGTTCGCGCTGTCCTTCGACGAGGGCGAGTTCGAACTGACCCGCGCGGTCGGCGGGCCGTCGTAGCGATGCCTCCACGCAGTCGGAAGCTCACTCGCCTGGAGGGGCTAAACCCATTTCCGCGAATCTCTCCGGCAGGCCTTTATACCGGCCGGGGGGATGATTTTGGGTCCGCGCGGGCGCGCTCGCCCGCGCCGGTTCGCTCGCCCACCGATTCCCATGGCCCAGACCGCCGCCTCCCGGGTCGCGCGGGTCCGGCCCGCGGCCCCGTACGCCGTCCTCGTGATCGACGGCAACGAGGAACACCAGATCCTGAGCGTCACGGCGCTCGGCCGGAAAGGGTTCCGCGTGACGAGCGCCGAATCCGGGAAGGAAGGCACGAAGCTCGCGCTCGACCAAACGTTCGACGCGATCGTCCTCGGCCACAAGCTCAAGGACGCGACGGGAATCGAAGTCCTGAAGATTCTCACAGAACGTCGCCCGGATGTCCCGAAGATCTTCGTCGTGCCGCCGGAGGGCGAAGAGGCGGCGTTGCGCGCGATGGAATCGGGGGCGCAGTTCTACATCGTCAAGACGCCGAGGTACAACGAGCTCCTCCCCGCGATGGTCGAGGAGCTGATCCAGGACGCCGCGAACCGCCGGCGCCTCGCGGAGACCCAGGAGGCCCAGGCGCGCGTCGTCACGGAACGTCGGTCCGCGGAGGAGAAACTGTCACAGAGCCAGGCGCGCCTCCGCATGATCCTCGCCCAGGCGCCGGTCCTCCTGTGGAGCACGGACACGCAGCTCCGCGTGACGTCGGCCACCGGCGCCGGCTTCCATCTGCTCGAGGTCGACCCGAACGTGCCGAGGGGCCGCACCCTCTACGAGTACTTCAACGCCCGCGACGACGACGTCGAGCCGATCGCCTCCCATCGCCGGGCCCTTGAGGGGGAGAGCGTGACCACGGAGATCGAGTGGGCCGGCCGGACGTTCGACGCACACGTTGAACCCCTCCGCTCCCCGGACGGCGCGATCCTCGGGACGATCGGCGTCGCGTTCGACGTGACGGAGCGCAAGCGGTCCGAGGAATCGTTGCGGCGCAGCGACCAGCGGTTCGTGGTCCTCGGGCACGCGACCCACGACGTCGTCTGGGACTGGGACCTCGACACGGACGGCATGTGGGTGAATGAGAACCTCCTCACGGTCTTCGGCTACGCGGCGGAGGACTTCGAGCCGACAGGCACCTGGTGGAAGCGGCAAATCCACCCGGACGACCGACAGCGCATCTCCGCGGGCATCGCGACGCTCATCTCGACCGGCGAGACCGCCTGGTCCGCGGAATACCGGTTCCGGCGGAAGGACGGATCCTACGCATCGGTCGTCGACCGCGGATACGTGCTGCACGACAACGCCGGGCGTCCGATCCGGATGATCGGCTCCGCGATGGACGTGACGCGCGCGCGGCGGGGGGATGCGATCCAGTCCGCCGTCTACCGGATCTCGGAGGCCGCGAACGCGACGCAGGACCTGCCGGGGCTGTACCAGGCCGTGCACAAGATCATCGGCGGCCTGATGCCCGCGACGAACTTCTACATCGCACTCTACGATGCACGAACCGAAACCCTGAGCTTCCCGTATTTCGTCGACGAGGAGGAAGGCCCTCCGCCGCCGCAGAAGCTCGGCCGAGGCCTCACCGAGTACGTGCTGCGGACGGGCCACCCGCTCCTGGTCTCCCAAGCCTCCTTCCAGCAGATGGTCCACAAAGGTGACGTGATCTCCGTCGGGCCGCCATCCGTCGATTGGGTCGGCGCGCCGCTCGTGAGCAACGGCAAGACGATCGGCGTGATCGTCGTCCAGAGCTACAAGGAGGGCGTCCGGTTCGGGGAGGAGGACAAGGCGATCCTGAACTTCGTCTCGGAGCAGGTCGCAATGGCGATCGACCGCAAGCTCGCGCAGGAGAGCGTCCACGAGAAGACGTCCGAACTCGAGGCGATCTTCCGCGCGGTGCCGGACCTGTACTTCCGGCTCGGCCCCGACGGGACGGTCCTCGGCTACTACGCCGGCCGGTTCGCGGACCTCTACGTGCCGCCGGATTCGTTCCTGGGCCGGAAGATCCTCGAGGTCCTGCCGAAGGAGGTCGCGGCGCCCTTCGGGAAGGCGATGCGTAGGGTCCTCGAGACCGGGTCCCTCGGCACGATGGAGTACGCCCTCGACGTCCCCTCGGGGAAGAAGCAGTTCGAGGCGCGCATCTTGCCGCTCTTGAACGAGCAGGTCGTCGTGGTCGTCCGCGACATCACGGACAAGCGGGCGGCCGAGGAGGCGCTCCAGACGTCCGTCGAGCGGTACCGACCCCTGTTCGAGGCGAACCCGAATCCGATGTGGGTCTTCGATCCCACGAGCCTGCGGTTCCTCGCCGTCAACGAGGCGGCGGTCCGCCAGTACGGCTACACGCGGGACGAGTTCCTCGCGATGACGATCAAGGACATCCGCCCGGCGCACGACGTGGCCGCCCTCCGCCGCGAGGTCGCCAAGCCGCGGGACGGCCTCAGCTCCGTCGGCGTGTGGCGTCACCGGAAGAAAGACGGGATCGTCATCGACGTGGAGGTCACGACGTATCCGCTCGAGTTCGACGGGCGGCCGTCCCAGCTCGTGCTGGCACAGGACATCACGGAGCGCCGGCGCGCGGAGGCCGCGCTGCGCGAGTCGAACGAGGCGCTGACGGCCTTGTTTGAGGCGTCGCCTCTGGCGATCATCGCGACGGACCGCGACGGCAAGGTCCGGAGCTGGAATCCCGCCGCGGAGCGGATCTTCGGCTGGAAGGCCGCCGAGGTCGTCGGTCGACCCATCCCGATCCTGCCTCCCGGGAAGGACGCGGAGACGAAGGAGACGCGCGAGACCGTCCTGCGGGGCGGGAGCGTCTCCGGCCTCGAGACGCAGCGCGTGCGCAAGGACGGGTCCCTCGTCGACGTGCGCGTGTCGTCCGGTCCGATGCGCGACGCGCAAGGGGACATCCGCGGCACGATGGCGGTCTTCCAGGACATCACGTCGCGGAAGGCGATGGAGCGCCGCCTCGCGGACACGGAGCGCCTGGCCACGATGGGCCAGCTCGCCGGGTTCATAGCGCACGAACTCAATACGCCCCTCACGAGCATCTCCCTCCTGACGACCTCGATCGCAAGACGCGTGAAGGACGACGCGGTCCGCGAGAAGATCGAGAAGATCAACGTCGAGCGACGGCGCGCCACCGGCATTATCCGAGAGCTCCTGAACCTCACAAAGGACGGGCAGTTGGCGGCGCTGCCGACCGACCTGCGGCCGATCATCAAGTCGGCGGTCGAAGGGGTCCGCCCGCACCTCCGGAAGGGCGTGGCGCTCGAGGTGGACGTCGGCGAGACGCCGGCGCGGGCGACCGTGGATCCGCTGCAAATCCAGGAAGTCGTCGCGAGCCTTGCGGCGAACGCCCTCGACGCGACGGAGCACGGCTCGGTTCGCGTGCGACTCGAGGCCCGGCCAACGGCTTACGCCATCGTCGTCTCCGACACGGGTTCGGGGATGTCGACGGACGTCCGGGAGTACCTGTTCGAGCCGTTCTTCACGACGAAGGCGCGGGGTGAAGGCATCGGACTCGGACTCCTCTTGTCGAAGTACGTCATCACGGCCCACGGGGGCTCGATCGAGGTCGCCTCCGAGCCCGGCCAAGGCTCGACCTTCACCGTCCTGCTCCCGCGGGGGGACGCGGTCTGAGGATCCTCGTCGCGGACGACGACGCGACCCTGCGGTCCGAGCTGAGCGACCTGCTTCAGGGGGATGGCCACGCCGTCGTCCCGGCCAGCGATGGAGCGGAGGCGATCCGCCTGGTTGAGCGCGAGGCGTTCGACGTGGCCCTGCTGGACCTCCGGATGCCGAAGGCCTCCGGGCTCGACGTCTTGCACCGCTTGCGCGTGGTGCGGCCGGAGACGGCCGCCGTCATGATCACGGGCGAAGGCACGATCGACGCCGCGGTGGAGGCGATGAAGGCGGGAGCCGTGGACTTCGTCGAGAAACCGTACGACCTGGACGCGCTCCGCCGCACGCTGAAGGCGGTGGAGGAAGAGCGACGCGCCAAAGCACTGCTCGGCGAATCCGGCGGTGCCGGTGTCGGTGCGGTCCTTTCCGAGGCCGCGGGTCGAGGCGCCTTACTCGCGGTCCTGGGCGGCGCAGCAACCCCGCCACCGGGGGCTTCCCGCGTGCTCCGGATCGACGAGGAAGGACGCCCGCCGGACGTCTTCTCGCCTCGCCAACTTTACCATCTGAACGCCGCGATTGACACGCACATCCGCGACATCGATCGGCCCGTCGTGTTCGCGTCGGATGTTTCCCTGCTCGAGGCGACCCACGGACGCGAGGACGTGAAGGCGTGGATCCGCCACGTGAGCGGGAAATGCGGCGCGAAAGGAGGCACGTTGGTCCTCGAGCGGATCGAGCCCGGTCTCGCGGCCGAAGTCGAGGCGGGTTTCTCCTCAGACGCTCCGTCGGAAGCGCTCCAGGGGATGCTCGAATCCCTCGCCAATCCGATCCGTCGAGCGGTCGTGGGATTCGTCTTCGCCTCCGGGCCCGTGGCGTATTCGGCGATCCTCAAGAAGAACTTCGTCGATTCGTCCTCGAAGCTCTCGTTCCACCTGGCCAAGCTCCAGACGGACGGCCTCCTTGCGAAAGCGGACGCCGGCCGATATGCGGTGACGGATGCAGGGCAGCGCGCGTGGCGGGTCGTGCGGGCCCTCTCGGAGCGCCGCCACCCGTCCGTGTTGTTATCGAAATCCTGAACGACCGCGGTTCTGGTCCACGCGGATCGTCGCTTGTCAACCCGTCTTAACTTGACCGTATATATGCCGGGCGGACGCTCCATCGTCGTGAGAAGGATGATGACCCTGACTCAAGAGGCGAAGCCGTCTTTGCGATCCATCCTCATCGTCGATGACGACGACGGCGTGCGAGAGAACCTCGCGGAGCTGTTCGATGTCGTCGGCTACCGAGTGATTACCGCCGCGAACGCGAACGAGGCGCTCGACCACCTCGGGCAGGAGAGCGTCGACGTCCTCCTGACGGACTACCGGATGCCAGGCCCGAACGGCGTCGAGTTGATCGAGGCCGCGCGGCGCGCGAAGCCGGGACTCAAGGCCGTCCTGATGACCGCGTTCGGCGACAGCTTCACGGAGATCGAGAGCGTCCGCCGCGGCGCGATCGGATACCTCAACAAGCCCTTCGAAGCGGACGAGGTCACGGGCCTCGTGGACCGGATCCTCGCCCTCAAGGTGGAGTGATCGCCGTGCTGCCCCTCGAGATGAGCCAGACCGTGATGGATGAATACGCCGCGCGAATTCTCCTTGGAACCTTCGATCGGCCCGTGTCCGCGCTCGAGCTGAGCCGACGCTTCGGCATCCCGATCGCCGCGTGCTACCGCCGGATCAAGGACCTCGAACAGATCGGCCTGATGTTCTGCGAGCGTGAGTTGCCCTCGCGAAACGGCAAGGGCCTCCAGCTCTTCCGCTCGCGGCTGAAGTCCGTTCGGATTTCCCTCGAGGAAGGCCACCTCCGGGCTCGCGTCGAGGTCGGTCCGCCCGGTATGCTGTCGGCGCCCGAGAACGAGGTCACCGAGCAAGTCGTGAATCTGCTCCTCCCGATCATCCACGCGTAGGCCTTTGTACGTCCCAGGCGATCCGCGGCCATGGCTGACGCCGCAACGACGGTCGGGGACCTGCGGGAGCACGTTCGCCGGTTTGTCCACGCCCGCGAATGGGAAGCGTTCCACACACCGAAGGACTTGGCCATCGCCCTCTCCGTCGAGGCGTCCGAGCTGCTCGAGCGCTTCCTGTGGCGGGAGTCGGACGCCGCCAAGATGACCGCCGAGGATCGGACCCTGGCGGGCGAGGAACTCGCGGACGTCCTGATTTATGGCATGAGTCTCGCGGACGTGCTCGACCTGGACCTCTCGGAAGCCGTGATCGACAAGCTTCGGAAGGATGAGGCGAAGTACCCGACGAGCCGGTTTCGAGGCCGGGCACCCTGACTCGCAAATCTTTGCATGTCAAGCAATCTTGTCCGATACCCTTTTACCCCCATCGATGGACCCCTTCCTGCCGTCGCCTGCTGAGTGGACGGTCCGAAGGAGTCGCATGGCGCCCGACCGCCCCGCCGTACCGAACAATTCGAATCCGCCGGCGGACCCGCTCCGCGTCCTCGTGATCGATCCGAACGAGGACCACCAGCTGCTGACCGTGACCGCGCTCGCGCCCAGGGGATACCAGGTGAAGGCCGCATCCGCCTCGCGCGAGGGCCTCCGCCTCCTCGAGGGCCCACGGTTCGACGCGATCCTCGTCGACGCGAAGCTCCGGGACATCGGGGCGTTGGAGATGCTCGCGATTCTCGCGGAGCGGTGCGGCGACGTACCTCGGATCCTGCTCGTCCCGGTTGGCGGGGACGAAATCGCGCTCAAGGGCCTCGAGGCCGGCGCCACGGCGTTCGTCATGAAGAGTCCGAGTTACCGCGTCGTGTTGCCCGCGGTCGTGGACCGCCAGGTTCGGGACGTCCGTTCGCGGCGTCACATGACCGAGGCGCTGGCCGAGAGCCAGCGCGTCCTCTCGACGTTGATGAGCAACCTGCCCGGGATGGCGTATCGGTGCCGCAACGACCCGCCTCGCTGGACCGACGAGTTCGTGAGCGACGGTGCGGAGGCCCTGACCGGGGTCCCGGCGGAGGACTTCGAGTCCGGCAAGATCACGTACAGCGAGATGGTCCATCCGGACGACCTGGAGTCCGTGAACCGCGCGATCGCCGACGCGGTCGCGGGGAAGCGCCCGTTCCAACTCCTGTATCGAATCCGCACGGCCGCGAAGCAGGAGAAGTGGGTCTGGGAACAAGGTCGCGCGGTGTACGGGCCCCAAGGGGATCCCGTCGCCCTCGAAGGGTTCGTCACGGACATCACGGAGAAGAAGCAGGCCCAGGACCAGATCGAGCGCTCCGAACGGATGTTCCGCGCGATCTTCGAGGACGCGGCGGACGGGATCGTTCGGATCGACTTCGAGGGGCGCGTCCTCGCGATCAACCCGACCGGCGCACAGTTCCTCGCTCGGGAGCCGCGGGAGATCATCGGCCACCTGCTCGGAGAATTCCTCCCGCCGGACGAGGTGCCGCGCGCCCGGAGGTACCTCGCGGACCTCATCGAAGGCCGCCCCGTGGCGGATCCGTTCGAGATCACCGCGGTCGTGCCGAACGGCACGCGCCGCGTGCTCGAGGCGCACGGCCGGGTCAACCGGCCGAACGACGGCGCCCCGGACGTCGAGGTGATCGCCCGCGACGTCACCGAGAAGCGGAGCCTCCTGCGCAAGATTGCCGAGTCCGAGCGCCTCGCGTCGCTCGGGCGACTCGCGCTCTACGTCGCGCACGAAATCAACACGCCGCTCACGAGCATCTCGCTGCTCACGAGCTCGATTGAGAAACAGGAAAGCGACCCGCGGATTCTCGCGAAGCTCGAGCGCATCCATTCGGAGCGGCGGAGGGCGGCCGCGATCATCACCGGACTCCTCAACTTTTCGCGTCCTCAGAGAATCGAGGGCATCCCCACGGACCTCCGCGTCCTCGTGCAAGCTGCGATCGAGCACGTCGAACCGCTCCGTCAGCCGGGCGTCTCCCTCTTCGCCCAGTTCGCGGACCGGCCGGTCGTGTCGACCGTGGATCCCGCGCACATGGAGTCCGTTGTCGTGAACCTCCTCCGGAACGCGCTCGAGGCGACCGATCACGGATCCGTCGCGGTGATGCTCGAGGACCGACCGGATTCCGTCGCGATCCGCGTGACGGACACCGGCACCGGGATCCCGCGGGAGGTGCTCGAGCGGATCTTCGAGCCATTCTTCACCACGAAGAAGTTCGGCCATGGGACCGGACTCGGCCTCGCTTGGAGTAAGAAGATCATCGAAGGCCATGGCGGCACGATCGACGTGATCACGCGAGTCGGAGAAGGCACGACCTTCATCGTCACGCTGCCGAATGTCCGGGAGGCCGGCCCTCGGCCCGCCGCCCCGCCGGGCGAGCTGACTCCGTTGGTGTCCGCGAGTCCGCAGCCGTCATGAGCCTCTCGCGCGCGTGACGCACCGGGGACAGGCGGTCCGCGGTGACGAAACCGCCATCGAGGCAAAGCGACCGCAGTCCATCGTACGCGAACGCAGCAAGCGGCTCCAAGTTCACGACGTCCTCCATGTTGTACTGGAGGAGGAGATCCAATGCCTCCGCATGACCGGCCCGATGGGCCCGCCACAGGCCGACGGCATCGAAACCGCTCAACCCCGCGGTCTCCTCGCTCCGGTGGATGCCGAGATCCTGCTCGATCGCCTTGAGCCCGCCGAAGAAACCGAGGCGGCGGAGCGGCCCCATCACGTCGAGGTGGATCTGGTCCAAGGCCATGCGGGGGAACGCTTTGCGGAGGAACGGCACGTCGAACCGGGCGCCGTTGAAGGTCACGAGCAACTTCGCCCGCGCAAGCGCGTGCGGCAGGTCATCGAGGTTGTCTCCCTTGACGAAGCTCCGTTCTCGATGGCCATCGAACACGCCCACGACGGTCACCGCATCGCGGCCGAGGGAGAGCCCCGTCGTCTCGATGTCCAGGAACGCGACATGGTCTCGGAAGTCCGCCCAGGCCCGCCAATGCTCCCGGGCCGGCAGGGTCCGCGCGAAATAGCGATGGCGGCCTCGGTGCAGCGCCTCCATCGATCGCTCGAGCTCCGTCTCGATCCGTTTCCCGAGGCGCGGTCCGATCCGCGGCGGCATTCGGCGGGACACGACATCGTCCCATCGACGGATGCCGGACCGCCACAGACGCTCTTCCGTCCGATAGCCGACGCCGGGGATGTGGACGAACGTTTCCTGGAGCATCCGGGGAACACGAGCTGGCCGCGCCGAGATATCCCTTGCGGCGAGGTGGCCGAACCGCGGAAAAGCACATATTCGAAGCGGTCCCATGGCCGCGCGTGTTCGAGATGCGGGACCGCGACGGACTCGCCCGCATCGGGACGTTGGATACGCGCCACGGTCGCGTGACGACGCCGGCGCTCCTGCCCGTCGTGAACCCGAATCGCCCGATCATTCCTCCTGCGGAACTCGCCTCGCGGTTCGGTGCGGAGGTCCTGATCACGAATGCCTACATCCTCGGGAAGAGCCCGCAACGGGACGACATCGTGCGCAAAGGCGTCCACGCGTTCCTGAATTTCTCCGGAGCGATCGTGACGGATTCCGGCGCCTTCCAGTCCCACGTCTACGGGGACGTCGATGTGACGAACCCGGACGTCGTCGCGTTCCAACGGTCGATCGGCTCGGACCTCGGCACAATGCTCGACGTGTTCTCGGAACCGGGCCACGATCATGCCCGCGCGGCCGCCGACCTCGAGGAGACGATCCGCCGCGCGCGCGAAGCGGTCGCGGCCCGCGGGGACATGGCCCTCGTCGGGGCGGTCCAGGGAGGGCTCCATGAGGGCCTGCGGGAGCGATGTGCGCGCGAGGTGTCCGCCCTGGACGTCGCGGTGGGCGCGATCGGCGGCGTCGTCCCCTTGCTCGAGACGTACCGGTTCCGGGATCTCGTTCGCGTCATCCTCGCGTCGAAGCGGGGCCTCGATCCGTCGAAGCCGGTGCACCTGTTCGGCGCCGGGCATCCGCTCGTCTTCCCCCTGGCGGTGCTCCTCGGATGCGACCTCTTCGATTCGGCCTCGTATGCGAAGTACGCGCGCGACGGGCGCATGCTCTTCCTCGATGGGACGCGGCGCGCCTCGGAACTCCGCGAGAGCAGCTGCCTCTGCCCGGTGTGCACGTCCCACCCGATCGAGGACATCGCCGCGAGCGAGGCGCTGCTCGCGGAACACAATCTCCACGTCTGCTTCGGCGCCGTGCGAGAAGTCCGACGCGCCATCGCCGCCGGAGACCTCTGGGAGCTCGTCGAACGACGCGCAAGGAGCCACCCGGCTTTGCTCGATGCCCTGCGAGAGTTGCGTCGGCACAACGATTTCCTGGAGGAGTTTGAGCCCACGTCGCGCACCGGAGCTCTGTACTACGTCGGACCGGAGACCGCGCACCGGCCGATCCTCCACCGATTCCGGCGACGGATGCTCGAACGGTACGCCGCGCCACCCGCCCGAGGATTGCTCGTCCTCCCCGAAGGTCCGCGGCCGTTCTCGGAGCGAAACGCAAGGCTCGTCGAGCGGACTCTCGAGACCGCCGACGTCCATGTGGTCGTGAAGTCCATCTGGGGTCCGTTGCCGCTCGAGCTCGACCACGTGTGGCCGATGTCGCAGTGCGTCGTCCCGGAATCGGTCGACATCGAATCGCTCGAGGCCGCGGAGGTCTTCTTCCGGGAGTGGGTCTCGGGCGCGGGTTATCCGTTCGGGGTGCTGTGGGATGGCGGGCCTGCCCTCGACGAGATCCGGTCGCGTGCCGCGGGGAAGCGGTCCGTCGATTGGAACGCCCTGCGGGTCCGCGCGACCGCGGACTTCCAGTTTGGTCGCGCGGCTTCGGAAGCCCTTTTCCACGGCGACGTGGAATATGCGATCTCCAAGAACACCGGGAAGGTCCGGAACGTCTTCGTCGATGGGGAACACGTCGTCTCGCTGCGGGCGGAGGACGGCCTCTTCACCCTCAAGGCGGCGGGAGCGCGGCGCCTCCAGAAATCCTTCTCATTCCCGGCGCTTCGGATCGTCGCGGATCCGGATGCAATCCCGTTCCTCCGCGAGGGCAAGAACCTGTTCGCGAAGTTCGTGCGCGATGCGGACTCGGGGCTCCGGCCCGGGGACGAGGCGCTCGTCGTCTCGCCCCAAGATGAACTGTGCGCCGTCGCCCGGACGGCGATGAACCGACGCGAGATGCTCGCGTTCAAGCGCGGCGTCGCGGCGCACGTCCGCGAGGGCGTGCCTCCCGCGCGGTCCGTTCCGCCACGCCCAGGCAGCTGAGATAGTCGTCCAGCGTATGCAGCAGGCGGAGCGTGCCGTCCGCGTTCGCGACCGCGGTGATCGTGCGTCCGCGCCGGCTCGTGCGGATGTATCCGTCGTCGTCGAGCGACACCGACTTCGCCACGGCTTCCGCGGTCGCCGTGTCGGCGAAGGTGAGGACGATGCGTGCGCGGGCCTTCATGCGGATAGCCCCGGGCAGATTCGAACTGCCGTCGCAGGTTCCAAAGACCCGCATGCTTGGCCGCTACACCACGGGGCTGTGAGCATGGATTCCTGCGGGCGTATAAAGCTCATTGGAGCCGGCCTACCAGGGAATTCAACGCGCCACGCCGGCCATCGATGCGTCGGCCCCCGCGGCGCTCGGCACCGGCCCGATCGGATGGGCGAACAAGTCCGTGGCCCGCGCGCGGTCGATCCGGACGCGCACGAACTCCCCGAGCGGGGCCGTTCCGCCGAGTACGACCTGGCGGTACTCTCCCGTCCGCGCGATCGTCGTCCCGTCCTTCCCGGGCTCGGTGAGGAGCACGTCGACCTCCGAGCCAACGAAGCGCTCGTTAATCGCCTGCGCGATCTCGAACCGGAGGCGTGTGAGCCGGCGAGATCGCTCCTTCACGCGCCACCCGACGATTGGGTCCGGCATCGTCGCGGCCGGCGTCCCGGTCCGCGCGGAGAATCGCGTGACGTTGACGATGTCGGGTCGGATGCGGCGGATGAGATCCATCGTGGCCTCGAACTGCGCTTCCGTCTCTCCCGGAAAGCCGACGATTACGTCGGTCGAGAGCGCGACGTCCGGATACGATTGTCGGAACATAGCTACGATTTCCTCGAACTCGGCCACGCGGTACTCGCGTCGCATCGCCTCGAGGATGGCGTCGTCGCCGCTCTGCACCGGGAGATGGAGGAACTTGAAGATCTTCTCGGATGCGTACGCATCCACGAGGTCATCGAGGATCGGATGCACGGTGAGCGGGTCCGCCATGCCGACCCGGACGCGGAACGCCCCCGGGACGGCAACGATCGCTCGGAGCAGGGCCGCCAAATTCGTCCCCGAGTCGAGTCCGTACGCGGCCGTGTCCTGGCCCGTGAGTTTGATCTCCCGCGCGCCTCGTTCCACGTGGCGCCGGACCTCGGCCGCGAGTCGCTCGATCGGATAGGACGCGACGCGGCCTCGTGCGACGCGGGTGATGCAGTACGTGCACCGACCGGCGCATCCCTGGGCGATCGGGACGATCGCATCGTGCCAGCCGAGCGACGCCGACTCGACTTCCGCCGCGCGGTCTCCGCACGCCGTGCCGGCGCCGACCAGATCGACGATCTGCATCCACTTCCGTGGCGGCAGGAGTTGGGCGCGCGGCACGACCGCCCGGACCCGGTCCTTTTGCGCGGCGGCCATGCATCCCGCGACGACCAGTGGCTTGTCGTACGCGGCGAGTTCCTCCATGCGCCGGACCATCTTGCGTTCGGTCGTCTCGATGACCGTGCAGGTGACGAGGACGTGGGCGTCCGCGTCCGCCTCCGAGGTCGTGAGGGCGTGGCCGCTCCCGACGAGCGCCTCCTGCATGAGCCGCGCCTCGCCGTAGCTCTGGGTACACCCGTGGGCCTCGACGAACACCTTCACGGTCGACCGCATGCCGAGCCCGCTCTTTTGCCTTCGCGGGCCGACATCCAGTCCGCAACTATTATGGTCGGTCGGGCCGTTCGTGGCGTCCATGGAGCCCGGTGACGACAGCACGCCCCCTCCGCCCGAACCCGAACGCCCCGTGTTTGCGCGGACGCCGCCGGCCCGGGCGCCGGAGCACGAGCTCCGGGACCGCGCGAAGGCCGCGAAGTTGCGGCACAAGGCCGCGAAGGCGCGGATGAAGGCGAGCCGGATGACCGAGCGCGCGCACCATCTGAACGAGAAGGCGTCGCATTGGGAGCGACGCGCGAACGATCTCGATGGCGTCGTCGCGTCTCAGACGTCCGGCGGCGGGTGAGTTTTCCGGCCGGCCGCGGGCAGATCGAGGTTCGGTCGGACCGCGTAGCCGCGCGCCATGATCGCATTCACGTACTCGGTCTCGAGGTACCACGAGAGGACGGCACTATCCGTCTTCGTCAGCTTGCACATGGCCCATCCCGGCCCTCGATGAGCGGTCATCCTCCATAATCGTTTGTCAACGAGGCCGCAGAAAGTTCATGACGGGACACCGTGCTCGCCGGCGCGGTGGTGAGGATGCCGCGCGCGATCGTATATCCGGAGATTGACGAGTACATCGATGGGCTCGCGAACCGCGGGGACGCGGCGCTCCGGTCCGTCGAGAAGCAGGGCTTGGATGAAGGATATCCCATCGTCGCGGCGGCCGAGGGGAGCTTCCTGCACGTCCTCGCGCGCTCGATCCGCGCGAGACGGATCCTCGAGCTCGGCACCGCGATCGGGTATTCCGGCACATGGCTCGCCCGCGCCTTGCCCGACGACGGAGAGCTCGTGACCGTCGAACACGACCCGGAGACCGCGGCGATTGCCCAGAAGAATCTGGAGAAGACCGGCGTCTACCGGAACGTGAAGGTCCTCGTGGGATCGGCGCAGGAGATCATCGCGGACCTGAAAGGCCCGTTCGATTTCATCTTCAACGACATCGACAAGGCCGGATACCCGGCAGTCCTGGAACCGTGCATCGCGCGGCTGCGGGTCGGCGGCTTGCTCGTGACGGACAACGTCCTCTGGGGCGGCGACGTCGCCCGCAAGGGGCGATCCGCGGAAACGGCGGCGATTCGCACCTACAACGAGAGGCTCTCCAAGGATCCTCGGATGATCGCCGCCATCGTGCCGCTCCGCGACGGAGTCTCCGTCGCCCTCAAGGTCCGCGAGTGAGGGCGGCGGCGCCGCCTCGGTGACCCTTAATACGGCACATGGGCATGATTGGCCGATGACCCGGAAGCGGGACCGCGAACACGTCTACGTCGAGACGGATGGGCAGGTCTACTTGGTCCGCGACCGCGGTCGGTTGCGCTTCCCGCGCCCCGGCGAACGCCTCCCGTTCCGCACCGAGCCGAACGGCGTCATGGACTTCGGTTCGGACCGCGTGATGAAGCGCAAGCCGGTCCTCGATCATCATCCGGAGGATTGGCTCGGGCGCGACGCGATCTTCGAGCGGACCGACGTGGACCCGCTCGTCAAGCGCGCTCTCTACACGACGATGATCCGCTGCGTCTCCGAGGTCGTCCTCGCGAAGGGCCCGCGGGTCCTCATGGTCAAGGCGGTCCGCGGATTCTCGAAGGGCTACTGGAACGTCCCCGGTGGGTTCATGGACTACGGCGAAGGGCCCGAGGCCGGCGTGGAGCGCGAGGCCGAGGAGGAGATCGGCGTGGACATCGTCCTCGACTCCCTGCTGAACGTCTACGTCACCGGGTTTCCTGGAAAGCCCGCATACACGCTCGGATTCGTGTACCGAGGCCTCGCGGCCTCGGAGGACTTTCGCCTGAAACCGGACGAGATTGAGGACGTGGGCTGGTTCACCGTGGACAAGGCCCTCACGCTCACGCGAAATCCGTTCGCGAAGTGGGGCCTCGTCGAGTTCTTCGTCCAGTCGTCCGACGCCCGGCGCGCGCTGCGGGTGAAGCGACACGGTGTGGCGAAGAAGGCGACGCCCACCGATCGCCCGACCGTCTTCCTTGATCGGGACGGCGTGATCAACCGCGGACGCCCGGGCTATGTGCGGCGTCCCGACCAGTTCGAATTTCTCCCGCGGGCGATCGACGGCATGCGGCTCTTGCACGAAAACGGATGGCGGCTCGTGATCGTGACGAATCAGGACGCCGCGGGATGGAAACTCCTCCCGGAGCGACAGCTCGATCGGATTCACGCCACGATGCTCGCCACCTTGGAGAAGGAGGGCGTTCCGGTCGCCGAGATCTACTACTGCCCGCATCACGTCCTCTCGGACTGCGCCTGCCGCAAGCCTCGGCCGGGGATGCTGCTCGCCGCCGCTCGCGACTTGGGTGCTCGGCCGCGACGCGCGTGGATGGTGGGCGACAAGCCGCTGGACCTTCAGACGGGCCGCGCGTTCGGCTGTCGGACCGCCTGGGTCGGCCCGGCCCCGTGGCGGAAGCGCTTCGCCGTCGAAGCCCGTCGTTCGTCTCCGGACATCGTCGCGGGCGACCTCCTCGCGGCGGCTCGAGAGATCGTGAAGCGCGGCTTCGTCGAGGATCCGCGTAGCGCGCCCGCGATAAGGTCATAGCCTAGCCTCGCCTTTCTTTCCGCGGGCGCGCGCGATGGTCCAGGAATACGGCCTCTTCATCGGTGGAAAGTGGCGCAAGTCGGAGGGCAACCGGTTCGAAACCCGGAACCCCGCGACGGGCGAGATTCTCGCGACCTTCCCCAACGCGACGAAGGAGGAACTCGGCGAGGCCGTGCGAACCGCCAAGGGCGCGTTCGAGAAGTGGAAGAAGACGCCGGCCCCGCGACGTGGCGAGCTGATCCTCGAAGCGGCGCGAATCTTCCGACGGAAGAAAGAGGACCTCGCGCGGGTGGTGACCACCGAGATGGGCAAGGTCATCGCGGAAGGCCGCGGCGACGTGCAGGAGGTCATCGACTTCTACGAGTACGCGGCGGGCGAGGGGCGTCGCATGTTCGGCGAGACGGTGCCGTCGGAACTCCCGAACAAGATGTGCCTCACGGTCCGCATGCCCGTCGGTCCGGTCGGACTCATCACTCCGTGGAACTTCCCCATGGCGATCCCCGCGTGGAAGAGCGGGGCCGCGTTGATCGCGGGCTGTACCGTCGTCCTGAAGCCCTCGAGTCTGACGCCACTGTGCGCCGCGAAGTTCGTCGAGGTCCTCGACGAAGCGGGGTTTCCTCCCGGCGTTGTGAACCTGTTGACCGGGAGGGGCTCGGTCGTCGGCGACGGCCTCGTGGCCCACCCCGACATCCGAGCGATCTCTTTCACGGGCGGCGTGGACACGGGCAAGCACGTGTATGAGAGCGCCGCGAAGAAGATGATCAAGGTGGGCCTCGAGCTCGGCGGCAAGAACCCGATCATCGCGATGGACGACGCGAACATCGAACTCTTGATGGACGGCGTGATGTTCGGCGCGTTCGGCACGGCGGGCCAGCGATGCACGGCGACGTCCCGACTGATCGTGCACCAGAAGATCTACGATGAGGTCGTCGAGGAACTCGTCGAGCGGGCGGAGAAACTCCGGGTCGGCAACCCGATTGACGAGAAGACGGACATGGGCCCCGTTGCCTCCGCGGACCAGGAGAAGAAGGTACTGGAATACATCGCGATCGGCAAGAAGGAAGGCGACGCGCTGCTCGCGGGCGGGGAGAAGCTCAGAGGCGGCGCGTTCGATCGCGGGTTCTTCATCGCGCCGACCGCCTTCGCGGTCGACCGCCGGAAGCGACTTGCGATGGAGGAGATCTTCGGTCCGGTCCTCAGCGTCTTGAAGGCGAAGGACTACGAGGACGCGGTCTCGATCGCGAACTCCGTGAAGTACGGGCTCAGCTCCTCGATTTATACGAACGACCTTCGGTGGTCGTTCCGGGCGATGCACGACCTCGAGGCGGGGATCACGTACGTCAACGCGCCGACGATCGGCGCGGAGGTCCAGCTACCGTTTGGCGGCACGAAGGAAACCGGTCCGACCGACACCCGAGAGGCCGGCACGACCGCCCTCGAGGAGTTCACGTACTGGAAGACGATCTACGTGGACTACTCCGGGCGTCTGCAGAAGGCGCAGATCGACACGGAGAAACTCGTTGGTGGGTAGTCTCCGGGTTCCGAATGCTCGCGATAGACACGCAGGTCGTGTCCGGGCCGCCGACCTCACAACACAATCTTGTACCGGACGAGTCGATTGTGCTCTTTGAAACCGGCCTTCGCGTAAACCCTCCGAGCGTGCCCATTGAAATCGTCGGTCTCGAGATACATTGCGGAGAATCCCGCTTCTCGCGCTTGACGGACGGCCTCGCGTGCGAGTCGCGTCCCGATTCCTCTGTTCTGAAACTCAGGATGGACGTGAAGCTCGTGGAGTTCCGCCCATCGCTCAACCGCAGGATCGAACCATGGGCGCTCGAACGCAGGCGCCCACAGGACCACTCCGACGACTCGACCATCCGCCTCCGCCACCGTGAGCCTGCCCCCATGGATGTGGATCGCGTTGTCGACGAAGAACATCGGGTAGATGCGGCAGATGTCCGCGGCGTCGTCGATGCGGAACGGCCTAAGATTCGCTCGGGAAGCCTTCCGATGTGTCATGTCGCGTTCGGAACACCTCCCTTGATCGCGGATGTACGAGTCCACGGATAGCTGTTTCGTTCACCCGGCGCGTTACACTCGATCCTTCACCCGGATGACGAGCTTGAGACCGGACCACGTCTCATCGATTGCGGCGACCTTCACATCAACCAGCCCCGTCTCAATTGCGACCGTCCGAATCACGTCCTCCGTGAGGTCCGATGGGACGCCGGACGCCTGCTTCGGCCACGAGACCCAAATCATCCCGGTGGGTTTGATGTGCTTCCGAAGATCGCGAAGCTGGTCCACGAGCGCCCTCCGATCCCGCACGAACAGCTGGACGAAATCGAGGTTGGTCGTGTTCGGCCCCGGGTTGCGGACGTCCGGAGGCAGCGGACCAAGTGTCTTCCGGTATCCGGCCGGCGCCCCGATGATGGCGATTTTGTCCCCCGGCCGGATCCCAAGTTTCTCGACGAGCGTCCGGTGCGAGTATCCTGCGCGGCTCACGGTCGGGGCCGTTTCCGGTCCTCTCCCATCTCCGCAGTTCGGGTCATCGCCTCGAGGTCCTCCAGGCGGAACTCGTATTCGCGGACGACCCTGCATGCCTCGACCCGATAGAAGTCGTAGAATTCGTCGCGACCGCGCCGTTGCGCGTCGCGGTGCTCCGGTTGGGCGCGCCACCGTTCCAAGGACTCCTCGGACTCGAACCGGACGATGTCGATTGTGTCCCCGTCTTCTGAGGTGTACCCTTTGATCGAAATGAACCCCGGGATCCCGGCGACGAGTTCGTGCATCCGTCGAGAGGTCCGTTCGTACGCGGCCACGTCCGCGCCGTCCCGGAGATGCGTCTTGAACAGGACGACGACGCCTTTCGGATTCTTCACGCGCCGGACCGTCACCCGCCACCGCCCCCGAGCATGTCCTTGCTCGGGGCCGTGAGGTGCCTCGGGTCCAATACCTTTTCCGCTTCCTCGGCGCTGAGGATTCCCTTCTCGATCACGAGCTGCTTCACGGTCTTGCCGGTACGACCGGCTTCCTTCGCGATCTCGGCGGCCTTCTCATAGCCGATGATCGGGTTGAGGGTCGTCGCGATCGCGGGGCTCGATTCGGCGTAGCGCTGCAAGACGTCGATGTTCGCGGTGATCCCGTCGATGCACTTGTGGGCGAAGACGCGCGAGACGTTCGCCAGGAGCTCGATGTTCTGCTGCAGGCGCTGGGACATCACGGGCATCATCGTCGACAGATCGAGATTCGAGTGCGTGTTGGCGGCCGCGATCGCGAGGTCGTTGCCAATCGCCGTCACCCCGACCTGCATGACCGTCTCCGGAATGACCGGGTTGACCTTACCCGGCATGATCGACGAGCCCGGCTGGACCGCGGGCAGATTCAGCTCCCGCAGGCCCGTGTGCGGACCCGATCCGAGCCACCGCAAGTCGTTCGCGATCTTCATCATCGACACCGCTACGGTCCGGATCGCGCCGCTCGCCTCGACGAGGGCGTCCTGGGAGGCCTGCGCTTCGAAGTGGTTCTCCGCGACGCGGAACTTTGTGTTCGTGGCGGTACTGATTTTCTCGACGACCCGACCGGGCAGGTCCGGATGCGCATTGATCCCCGTCCCCACGGCGGTCCCGCCGATCGCGAGTTCCGCGAGGGCCGCGCGCGACGCCGAGATGCGGCGGATCCCGTGGTCGATCTGCGACTGGTACCCGGAGAACTCCTGGCCCAGGCGGATTGGCGTGGCGTCCATCAAGTGGGTCCGTCCCGACTTCACGATCGGGTCGAACTCCTTCGCCTTCTTTGCGAGACTCTCCTCGAGCTCCCGTAATCCGGGCAGTAGGTTGTGGTCGATCTCCATCAGCGCGGCCACGTGGATCGCGCTCGGGATCACGTCGTTCGAGGACTGGCCCATATTCACGTGGTCGTTCGGGTGCACGGTTCCCTTCTCCCCGAGCGGCACGCCGAGGATCTCGTTCGCGCGGTTCGCAATCACCTCGTTCGCATTCATGTTCGTCGAAGTGCCGCTCCCGGTCTGGAACACGTCCAGCGGAAACTGCGCGTCGAGCTTGCCGTCCATGACCTCTTCGGCGGCCTTCACGATCGCCTTGCCGGTCTTCGAGTCGAGCAGCCCGAGCTCCATGTTCGTTTCCGCGCAGGCTTTCTTGATGAGGCCGAGGGCGTAGATGAACCGGCGGCCGAAGCGGATGCCGCTGATGGGGAAGTTCTCGATCGCCCGCTGCGTCTGGACGCCCCAGTAGGCGTCCTTGGGGACCTTGAGTTCGCCGAGGAAGTCCTTCTCCATTCGGTAGTCCGTCATACGAATCCGCTGCGCATGACGGAGGTGCGGGGCATTAATGTTGCCAATGTGTCGTACTCATCGCGCTCGACAAACAGACCGCGCACGGCACTCCGCACCCTGTTTCAGGCGAAGGACCTCGGGTCGCCGTCGGACGACCGATTTCGGGCGTCCTCGAAGCGTCACTGGGCTTTAGGACATCCCTCGTCCTGCCGAGGGCTCCCAGCCTCCCGTCCCAGGGCGGACCGCCGAAAGTGTCACGAGCCACGGTGACAAGGTATAATATAAACGCGTTATATTTCTAGGTTTGTTCCCCACCGGAGGCCGGTCGGAAGATCCATGCCGACGACGACGTCGGCGGATCCGGTTGTCGAGGAGGACCGGATCTGCCCCGAATGCGGCAGCGAGCACCTCGTGCGCGACTACACGCGCGGTGAGCTCGTCTGCGATTCTTGCGGTCTCGTGATCAGCGAGAGCGCGATCGACGAAGGCCCCGAGTGGGCCGCGTATTCCGTCGAGGAGAATGACCGACTCGCCCGCACGGGCGCGCCGCGCAGCTACGTCGCCGGTGCGTCCGGCCTCACGACGATCATCCCGCTCGCGAACAAGGATGCGCGCGGCAACACGATCCCGCTCCGGGAGCGGGAGAAGTTCTACCGGATGCGGAAGCTGCAGCGGCACTCCGGGCACTCGCGTCCGGGCGAACGGAGCTTGCCCGAGACGATCCGATCCCTCGATCGCGTCGCCTCTCTTATGGGCCTCCCGCGTCCCGTGAAGGACGAGGCCGGGTTCATCTGCAAGAAGGCCCTCGAGCGCGGCCTGGTGCGGGGCCGCTCGATCGAGGCGATTGTCGCCGCCGCGGTGTATGCGGCGTGCCGCATCGATGGGGTGCCGCGGACCCTCGACGAGTTGCAGCAAGTCACCGGCGTGAGGAAGAAGACGATCGGGAAGGCCTACGGAGCCTTGCTCCGCACGCTGACCTTGCGGGTGCCGCCCTCCCGGCCCACCAACTACGTGAGCCGGTTCTGCTCCCGCCTCGGGCTGAGCAACACCGTCGAGGCGGAGTCGCACAAGATTCTCAAGGAACTCGAGAAGATCGACAGCTCGATGTCCCTCTCCCCCGCCGGCACCGCCGCGGCCGCGATCTACCTCGCCTCCCTCGCGTGCGGCGAGCGGCGGCCGCAGAAGGCGATCGCGAAGGTCGCCGGCGTCAGCGAGGTCACCCTCCGGAACCGATTCCAGTTCATGGAGGGTTTCATGCAACAGCTCGTCTTGCCGCGAGGCCGCGCGCCGAAGCTCGGTGCGTCGACCGGCGTTCCTCCCTGAGGCGCGTCAAGATTCGCGTCCCGCTGAATTCGGAGGAAAGGTTTCATATGGTCCCCTTGCGTGCCAAGACCGTGGCCGAACAGATGTCCGGAAACGATGCGGCGGAAGCCCTAGAAACCGGACGGACGGCCGGTCCGTTCAAAGGGGCCCGCGACGAATTGGTAAATGCCCATGAACGCCCCCGCCTTGGGCCGTGAGGGCAACGTGATCCCATGTGTCCATCGACGGTGACCTCGAACGACGTCTCCTGGATGATCGGCGGCCCGCAAGGGAGCGGCGTCGACTCGTCCGCGAACGTCTTTGCCCGCGCCTGCGCGCAAGGCGGTCTCCACGTGTTCGGCAAGCGCGAGTTCTACTCGAACATCATGGGCGAGCACTCGTACTTCGCGCTCCGCGCGCTGCCAAACGTCGTGCGCTCGCACATCGATTCCGTCAACGTCCTCGCCACGTTCGAGGCGGAGACCCTATTCCGGCACGCGCGCGAAGTAACGGACGACGGCGCAATCATCTACGATCCGTCCCTCGGCAAGACCCGACTCTCGGACGTCCCGACGATTGAGAAGCGGCTTCTCGCGGACCTGAAGACGTACCTGATCTCCCGCGGCGTCGGTGAAACGCTCGACGACATGCTCGGGGCCTCCAAGCAGCGGGGCGTCACCCTCGTCCCGATCCCCTTCAAGGATCTCCTCGAACAGATCGCGGACGAGTTCAAGATCGATCAGCTCAGCAAGATCTCGCGCGTCGTCAACATGCTCGCCGTCGGCGCATCGTTCGGCCTCCTTCAGTTCGACTTCTCCATGATGGAAGCGGCCCTCGCGGAGGTCTTCCGCAACAAGGCGAAGATCGTGACGATGAACGCGTCCGGGGCACACAAGGCGTATGATATCGCGAAGTCCCTCGTGCCCGATTTCGCGTATCGCCTCGAGAAAATCCCTGCGCCGGAGCCGCGGCTGTTCCTGACCGGCGCGCAGGCGACCGCGCTGGGCAAGGTCTACGGCGGCATGCGATTCCAGACCTACTACCCGATCACCCCCGCCTCCGATGAGAGCGAGTTCCTCGAGGAGAACGAGCTCGTCCAGGTGCGGGAAGAGAACGGCGCGGACCCCCCGCCGGGGTCCGTCCTCGTCGTCCAGACGGAGGACGAGATCGCAGCCGTCACGATGGCGACGGGCGCGGCCCTCACCGGCGTTCGATCCGCGACCGCGACGAGCGGACCGGGCTTCTCGCTCATGATGGAAGGGATCGGCTGGGCCTCGATCAATGAGGTGCCGCTCGTCATCACGCTCTATCAGCGGGCGGGCCCCAGCACCGGCATGCCGACGCGGCACGAGCAAGGGGACCTCCGGTTCGCGCTCCACGCGGGCCACGGCGAGGCACCGCGCATCCTCCTCGCGAGCGGCGACTTCGAGGAATGCATCCGCGATGGCCTGATCGCGTTCAACCTCGCGGAACGGTATCAGATGCCGGTCATCCACCTGGTCGACAAGGCGCTCGCGAACAGCTACGCGACGATCCCCGTTCCGGACCTGACCGACCTGCGCATCGATCGCGGCGTCCTCGTACCCGCCAACAACGGCGGCTCATCCGCTCCGTACGAGCGCTTCGATTTCGGCCACGGCCCGATTTCGCCCCGCGCGATCCTGGGCCAAGAGGGCACGATCTTCTGGAACACGGGAGACGAGCACGACGAGCTCGGGCACATCACGGAGGACCCGGCCGTGCGCAACGCGATGATGGAGAAGCGCTTCGCGAAGCTCGATCTGGCGGCGAGGGAACTCACGGAGGACTTCAAGCTCCGCTACTTCGGGCCCAACGACGCCCCGAACGTGATCGTCTCGTGGGGCTCGACGAAAGGCGCCCTCCTCGACGCGCTCGACCGCCTCTGGGCCGAGGGCGCGAAGATCGGATACCTTCACATCCGCCTCCTCAATCCGTTCCCCGAGGCCGCCGTCTTGGCGCGCCTCAAGAAGGCGAAGAAGCGGATCGATGTCGAGATGAACTTCGGTGGACAGCTTGGCGGCCTCGTGCGCGAGCGGACGGGGATCGAGATGACGCACTCCATCCTGAAGTACAACGGGCGACCCATGTCCAACACGGAACTGTACGACGCCCTCCAGGCGGTCCTTAAGGGAAAGGCGGAGAAGAGGACGGTGCTGACCCGTGGCGCTTGAGCAAGTCCTGAAGCCGTCGGATTTCGCGACGGAGGTCCACAACGACTGGTGCCCGGGATGCGGCGACTTCGGCATCCTGCGGACGATCCAGATGGCCCTCGCGGAGATGAAGGTGGAGCCGCACCGCGTGACGATCGTCTCCGGGATCGGATGCTCCGCGAAGACGGTGCACTACGTAAAGACGTACGGCGTGCACACGCTCCATGGCCGCGCGCTTCCGTACGCGACCGGCGTGAAGCTCGCGAACCCGCAGATCAAGGTCCTCTGCCTGAGCGGCGATGGAGACGGCCTCGGGATCGGCGGCGGTCACTTCGTGAACGCGGGCCGTCGGAACCTCGACATGCTGTACATCATCCACGACAACGGCGTCTACGGCCTGACGAAGGGCCAAGCCGCGCCGACGCTGAAGCTCGGCGTCCAGACAAAGTCTCTCGCCCACCCGAACATCAACGATGCGGTGAACCCGATCTGGCTCGCCCTCGCGGCGGGCGCGACGTGGGTCGGCCGTGGGTACTCGTACGACATCAAGCACCTCGTCGCGCTGATCAAGCAGGGAATCGAGCACAAGGGCTACGCCTTCCTCGACGTGCTCCAGCCGTGCCCGACGTACAACGACATCAACACGAAGGAGTGGTACGGCGGCGAGGACCGGAAGGACGAGGCGTCCGGCCGGGCCATGCCTCGCGTCTATAAGCTCGAGGACCGGGGATTCGATCCCGTCGTGCACGAGCCGAACGAGGTCGAGAAGAAGACGACGCAGGCCCTGGAGAAAGCGCTCGAGTGGGGCGACCACATCCCGATCGGCGTGTTCTACAAGAACGAGCACATCCCCACGTTCGAGGAGCGAATCGCCCAACGGGTCCCGTCATATCTCGAGAGGCCGCCCGCGCTCCAGCCAATCCAGGACGCGAACGGGGAGCCGCTGACGGATCTGCCGAAACTCCTCCGTGGCCTTTCCGTCCATCCAGGGGCCTAGTCGTAGGACTCAAGAGGTACCATGTGATTCACATCCCTGGACTTGCCGGAGATACTCAAGTTTGATGAGACTCAGCTCTTGGGGGATCTGGAGAGGCTTCCAACTGACGCCCGGGTGGCCTTTGCCGCTGCATGTGCAGAGCGGTTGCTGCCATCATACTACATTTTCTCCGCTCTAACGGGCAGAGGAGCTCCCGCAACGCTCGCGACGATGCTCACGCAATTATGGGATGACCTTGCAGGCAATCGCATGTCGGAGCGCAGCATTCAGACGTCGATCGATGAGTGCACGCTGCTCCTCCCTGGAGAACATGAGGGTCGTTGGGTCCCGGAGCAGGATTACGCCGACGACGCGGTAGCCGCGGCTGCATACGCATTCGAATGCCGCTTGAAGGCAGGGGCGCAAGAGGCCGTATGGTCGGGGAGGCGTGCGTACGAGGCGCTCGACAGTTATGTCGGGATCACCGAAAACATAGATTGGAGAGGTGGGCCCGATGAACGAGCACGTGCGGAGTCTCGGATAATTGCGCATCCGCTGGTGCAAGCTGAACTAGCACGCCAGAACCGCGACCTCAAGGAGCTGACGCATGCTGATGCGGTGGGTTTGCAACGAACTATCAAGCAGATCCGGCGTCGTGCGCGTAGTGAGAGCTCAATCTTTTTCCGCTCCACTCTCGGAGATTCAAAAACAGCGAGATGACCTCTCTGCCAATGTAGTGAAACTGTCACAGTCGCACTGGGGTCGGCCTGTGTTGCGCGGATTTCCGTCAGCTCGTCGTGACGGCGGCGCGCTTCACGCCCCGCGAACTCTCGAGGATCTCCTGCGCGGGCTTGCCCATCTCCCAGATCCGCTCGGACATCTCCGACATCGCGTCCGCGATCGCCGGATCATCCGTCCACACGGCAATGTCATCTCCGCGGTAGGACGAATCGTCATCGGGGATCGGGTGGCTCATCAGGAACTCCTTCCCGTCGAACACGTGCATGTAGACGGGCATCATGAAGTCGATATGGCGGACCTCCGCGTGTCGGAGGAGCGACTTCACGTCCTCGCGGTTCTCCGGCGTGAAGCAGAACGCATACTTCAGCCGCACGCCCTGCTTCGCCCGGTCCACGAGGTTCGGCATGAACGCGCCCAAGATCCGGCCGGGACTCTTCGTCGTCCCGATGCCGATGACTTCCCGTGTCGCGGAGTCGTACATCTTCAGGAGCCGCTCGCGCACGTTCTTGCGTCCGTAGATCGCCTCAAACCGGCCCCGTGATTCGGGTTCCTGTTGCGCGTTGATCGCGAACTCGCGCGCAAGGGACTCCACGCCCGCGTCAAGTTGCTTCGCGCGGGATCGAAGGTCGTCGGCGAGGGTCCGCAGGTACGTCGCGAAAGGGACGGCCTTGTATCGCAGCGGGGTCTCCGGGAGGATTTGCACGAGGCCCTTCTCGTGCAGCTGCTGCATGGTCGAGTAGATCCGCGTCCGCGGAACCTTCGACATGGCGGGAATCTGGCTCGCGGTTGCGGTGCCGAGGTCGAGGAGAGTCAGATAAACGCGGGCCTGGTATTCCGTGAGCCCATGGTCCATGAGCCTCCGGATTCGGTCCGCGTTGATGGGCACGGACGCCGTCGAAGACACGGGCCGCCATAAACGTTGTTACGGAGGCCAGTGACACCCGTCTCCGAAAGACGGAACTAGCGGGCGAACGTTCGACGCGTCGCGGCCCCTCCATGGTGAGTGACGCGGACCTCCGGACGGCCCTCGAGGCCGGCCTCGGTCAGGAGAACGTCCTCGTGGACGAGGCGAGCCGCCATGCTTACGCCACGGACGCGAGCCCGTGCGTCGTCGAGCCGCGCGCGATCGCGATGGTGCGGTCGGAGGATGATGTGCTCCGGACGTTGGCGGTCTGTCGCGAGATCGGCGTCCCGGTGACGCCCCGTGCCTCCGGGACCTCGCTGTCCGGTGCCGCCATCGGACCGGGCGTGATCCTCGATACGACTCGCTTCGCCAGGATCCTTGAACTCAACGAGGCGCAGCGGTGGGTCCGCGTGCAGCCGGGCATTCTTCTATCGGAGTTGAATGCTCGATTGCGTGATCGCGGCCTGCGTTTCGCCCCGGATCCCGGAAGTCAAGATCTGTGCCGCATCGGGGGGATGATCGGCCACAACGCAAGCGGCTATCGCAGCGTGAAGTATGGGCAGACTCGAGACCACGTCCTCGGGTTGCGGGTCGCTTTGGCCGATGGCACCGTGCTCGAGGCGAAGGACACGGCGATTGCGGGAGAGACCTGGAAGGACCTCATCCATCAAGCGCCGGCTCTGGAAACGATTCGTCGCGCGATCGAAGGGAATCGAACCGAAATCCTCGCCGCCCGACGGCCGGTTCGGAAGCACGCGTGCGGATACAACGTCTTCGCGATTGCGGACGCGCTGCCCCGCGGTCAATTCCCGCTCGTATCGCTCTTCGTCGGGAGCGAAGGAACCTTGGGCATCGTGACGGAAGCCACGCTGCGCGTGATTCCCCTCCCGGAACGCCGTCTCACCTTGCTCCTGTACCTGGAACGTTTCCGGGACTTGGGGGTTGTCGTCGCCGAGGTGCTCCCGATGGGCCCGAGTGCGCTCGAGGCAATCGATGGCAGCTCGCTCCGTCTCCTTGATCGGGATGCGCTCGGGGTACCCGCGTCCGCGGAGGCCATGCTCCTCATCGAATTCGACGAGGGAGACTTGAGCGGTATCGCAAAGTCGATTGTCGATCGCCTATCTCCGCAGTATCGCTTGAGCCGACCGATCAAGGTCACCGACGATCCGGAGCGTCAGGCGACCCTCTGGAAGGTCCGTCGCTCCCTCCTCCCGACGATCATCCAGCGGCCGGGCCGCCGGAAGCCTTGGGGATTCGTCGAGGATCCGGTCGTGCCGCGCGACCGCGTCCCGGAGTTCATGGACTTTCTCGTCGACCTCGCCCGTCGGCACTCGACGGATGCGGGCATCTACGGTCACATCGGCGACGGGAACACGCACTTCCGGCCGTTCTTCGACCCGACGGACCCGGAGGACTTCGGACGGATGCAGGCTCTACGCACGGAGTTCGATGAAGCCGTGCTCGGGCGCTTCCGAGGCGCGCCGTCCGCAGAGCACGGAATCGGACGGATTCGGGCCGAGACGTTGCCGAAGGTCTGGGGCCCCCAGGTCTACCGCGTGATGCAGACGATCAAGCAAGCCCTAGATCCCCTCGGACTCCTCAATCCGGGGGTCCTCCTCTCCGACGAGCCGTGGTGGGCCGCCTGGGGCGGCCTCGAATCGCGCAGTCCGATGTGACGAGCGGCGACACATGTTTAAGCCGACCGGGAGGGTGAATCCTCCGGAGAGACCGCTCTCCCTCTCACCAACACATCGTAGGCAGGGAAGGGTTAAGAACGACCCGGTCATTCGAGACATCCGGAAGCGGACGTCCATCGGTCGAAAGGAGGCCATGAGCCATGATCCAGCGCGCGGAGCAGGCGAACATCGTCGGCCTTCGATCCAAGGATTTCGTGCAGTGGGTCGAGGAGAACATCGACGCGCCGATGAAGCGCGGGCCTGGCGGGGCGCTCCTCGAGAAGATCAAAGGCGGACTCGTCGGCGAGTTCTTCAACTGGGCCAAGCGCAACTCAACGTGGCCGCTGCACTTCGGAATCATGTGCTGCGCGATCGAGATGGCGGCGACGTCGGACCCCCGCTACGATGCGGAGCGCTTCGGGATCATCTACCGATCGTCCCCGCGGCAGTGTGACGTCCTCCTGTTGAATGGCCCGATCTCTCTCAAGCTGCGACCCGCCGTCCGGCGGCTCTACGAGCAAATGGCGGAGCCGAAGTGGGTCATCGCGATGGGGGAGTGCACGATCTGCGGCGGTCCCTATTACGACTCGTACTCGGTCGTCAAGGGATCGTACACGTTCGTCCCCACGGACATCTTCATCCCCGGCTGCCCCGTCCGGCCCGAGGCCCTCATCGACGGCTTCCTCAAGCTGAGCGCGAAGATCAAGGCGGAGCGGACCGGATGGGTGAAGACGCGGAAGGGTCGCCTCGTCAGCGCGCGCGAAGGCCAGCTGATGGACATGCAGAAGGGCGAATACACCTATGAAGTCCCCCAAGTCCGAACCTGAGGCGCGCAAGCGGAAGGTCGGGATCGTCGGCGGCACGGTCCGGCCGCTCCTCGCGACGATCAAGCAGGCCCTCGTCACGATGCCGGGCATCAACCACCTCATCCCGGGCGGCCGCAAGCCCGTGACCCACATGTATCCGTATCAGAAGGTGGAGCTGCCGCTCGCGTATCGCGGCCAGCACAGCATCGACTGGTTCAAGTGCATCGGCTGCGAGCTGTGCGCGAAGGTCTGCCCGAACGAGTGCATCTACTTCGAGTTCTACGAGGTCGAACCGACGTCGGAGTACCTGAACCCGAGCCGCGCCCAGCTCGACGAGATGAAGAAGATCATCCGCCGGCCGGCGGTCGACGTCGGCCACTGCCTCTTCTGCGGGAACTGCATGGAGTACTGCCCCACGGACGCCTGGAACTTCACCCAGGAGTTCGAGCTCGCGGACTACGCGCGTGAGGACCTCTACTACAAAGCGGACGAACTCCGGATGCCGAAGGAGAACTCGGACAAGGAGATCGTCCTCATCAACCGCATGGGCGAGCATCCGATCCTCGAGGTGGACGTGTGCATCGGCTGCCGCAAGTGCGAGCGCGAATGCCCGACGCGCTGCATCGACATGCTCGACGGCCCGAACGACCGGAAAGGCAAGCCGATCGTGATCCCGGAGTTCGACTACACGAAGTGCATCGGGTGCCAGCAGTGCGTGGACGTCTGCCCGGTCGACTGCCTCCACATGGAGGAGATCGGGTACAAGGACCTCGAAGGCTTCTACCACATCAACCTGCCCGGCGAGGTCAAGCTGCTCGAAGAGCAGGTCGAGAAGTAGCCGATCGGCGTCGACCGATTATTCCTATCGGCATTGCAACCCTTTTATCCTATTCCCATTATCCACACCGACTCACGGCCATTCGGAGGCTGCAATTCATGGTCCGCACCACGGTCGTCGGCAGCTATCCCCGTGTCGGGGACACCCACGAGGAGCAATCGCTGCGCCGAGCGATCGCGCGCGTCGACAAGGGCGACGCGGACGCCGCTTCTCTCCGCGATGCGGAACGGGAGGTCATGAAGGCCGCCCTACGGGAGCAGAACGATGCCGGGATCGACTTGGTCACGGACGGCCAGATCGGATGGTACGACAGCCAGAGCCACATCGCCCGGTCCTTCGGTGGCATCGAGACCAACGGCCTCGTGCGCTACTTCGACACGAACACGTACTACCGCCAACCCGTCGTCCAAGGGGCCGTCGCATGGAAGGCGCCGATCTTGGTGGACGACTGGAAGTTCGCGACGGCGAACTCGAAGGCTCCCGTGAAGGCGGTCCTCACGGGCCCGCTGACCCTTGCGTCGCTCGCGCTCGACAAGCACTACGGAAAGAAGAAGGCGCTCACGCTCGACCTCGCGACCGCCCTGGGAGAGGAAGTGGGGGCGCTCGTCCGTGCGGGCGCGTCGCACGTGCAGATTGATGAACCGGCGTTGACGCGATACCCGAAGGATCTCTCGCTGGCCGTCGAAGGCCTCGAGCGGGTCCGCGCGCGCAAAGGCAACACCCCGCTGACGCTCTTCACGTACTTCGGAGACGTCGCAAGAATCTACGAGGACGTCGTCCACGCCCCGGCGGACCTGATCGGCTTCGACCTCGTCCAAGGTGCCGCCACGTGGACGTCGATTGCGAAGCAAGGATCGAAGAAGCCGCTCGTCCTCGGCGTGATCGACGCGCGGAACACGAAGCAGGAGGCCCCCGCCGACGTCGCGAAGAAAGTCTTGAGCCTCAAGGACTCCGTGGACCTGAAGTCCTCGTACCTCTCGCCTTCGAACGGGCTCGAGTTCCTCCCGCGGGATCGCGCGCGCGAGAAGTTGCGGATCCTCGCCGCGACGGCGAAGAAGATCGGGGTGGGCGGATGAGCGCGCTCCTCACCACGAGCGTCGGATCGTTCCCGAAGCCGGACTATCTCATGCGCGCTCGGACGAAGGCCGCGAAGGGTGAGCTCACCGCTGAAGGCCTTCGGGACCTCGAGGAGAAATCGACCGGCGAGTGGATCCGGTACCAGGAGCACATCGGCATCGACATCCCCGTCGACGGCGAGCAATATCGCGGCGACATGGCGACGTACTTCGCGGAGAACATCGAGGGGACGGAAATCTCGGGCCTCGTCCGGTCGTACGGCAACCGATACTACAAGAAGCCGATCATCGTCGACGAGCTCCGACTCCGCGGACCGATCTCCGTCGACTGGTTCAAATTCGCACAGGCCCGCACGAAGAAGCCCGTCAAGGGCATGATCACCGGCCCGTACACGATGATGGACTGGTCGTTCGACGAGTTCTACGGCTCGCGGGAGGAGGCGTGCCTCGCGTTCGCGAAGCTCCTGCACCAGGAGGCGCTTGCCCTCGAGGCCGCCGGCGCGAAGATCGTGCAGGTCGATGAGCCGGCGCTCTCAACGCGGTTCGACGAGTTGCCGCTCCTCGTCCAGGCGGTCGGCGAGGTGACGAAAGGCCTCGAGGCGAAGACGATCCTCCACACCTGCTACGGCAACTACAACGAGATTTTCGAGTACTTCAACAAGCTCCCGGTCGACCAACTCGACCTCGAGATGTCGAACTCGGGACTCGACCTGCTCGAGCGCTTCAAGCGGGAGCCGCTGAGGAAGGAGATTGCCTTCGGCGTGGTCGACGTTCACAGCCACGTCATCGAACCGGAATCGCTGATCCGGGAGCGCATCGAGAAGGCCCTGACAATCTTCGAACCGTCCAAGCTCTACATCGATCCGGATTGCGGCCTCAAGACCCGCACCGTCGAAGAGGCCCAAGCGAAGCTGGCGAACATGGTGGCCGCGGCCCGTGCGGTCCGGGAAGCCCGCCACCTGACGTAGGGCAAAGTGTAATGTCCTTCGGGAGCGATGAAAGACTTCGAGGATTTCGATGGGTGGACCCGCCGACCTCCGCATGCATCCGTACGCGCCCGTGCGCTTGTTCAATCAGAAGGAGGCGGACGCCCTCATCCCGACCCTCGAGCAGCTCTTCCGGCGGCTCGATCCGATGCTTGCCCGATTGCGGGAGTTGCGGGACCTCGTCGATGACGCCGAGTCATACTGGGGCGAAGGCCTCGTCGCCGCGCCGGTGGAGGACCGCGATCCGTACGCGAAGGCGCTCGCGGAACAGCTCGACCTGGAGCAATCCGTGCAGGCGCATCTCGATGAGATCCACGCTCTCGGGGTCGAGGTCAAGGACCTGCACCGCGGCCTCGTCGACTTCCCCGCGCGGATCGGGGACGAGGTTGCGTATCTGTGCTGGCAGCGGGGCGAGGACCGCGTCGCGTGGTGGCACCCGCTCGAGTCTGGCTTCGCGGGCCGCAAGGCCCTCGCTCCCGAAACGGAACGTTAATATCGGACCGGGTCCGTAGGAACGAGCGGCGATTCGACATGGCGACCAAGGACGAAGTGATCGGCGTGCTCCGGAAGTGCTACGATCCGGAAATTCCGATCAACATCTACGACCTCGGCCTCGTGTACAACATCGAGCTCAAGGGCGAGGAAGGCAAGGTCGACGTCCGCATGACGCTCACCGCACCGGGCTGCCCGGCGTCCGCGTACATCCACCAGGATGTGAAGCGCAAGCTCGAGCAGTTGCCGGGGATCAAAGAGGCGAAGGTCGACATCGTCTGGGATCCGCCGTGGACCCCCGAGATGATGTCCGAGACCGCGAAGAAGCAGTTCGGTTGGGGCATCTGAACGCCCCTCCGAAATGCCCTCAACCAAGTACCAAATCTTGATATTCTCTCTCCCGTATCCAGCCGAATCGGCGTTGGGGTGGCGGGGGTACTTTGACCTCGAAGGGCGGGCACGAGTCGGGCGCCCTCGCGCGGGCGATCGGGGCCGTCGTCGAAGGGCTTACGTTCTACGACCTCGCGAACGCGGCGGTCGCCGAGGTCCGCGTCAAGGTCGCGTTCGAGGAACTCGGCCGGCGGAAGCGGGCGCAGCTCGCGCGGCTCGAAGCCGTCACCGGTCGGACCGCGAAGGATGCGGCCGTCTTGCCGGGCATCTTCCCGATGGACGCGGTCTCGAAGGTCGAGTGCTACGTCTGCGGGTACACCACCGAGACGAAGTCGATGCCGAACCAGTGCCCGAACTGCGGCGCCGCGCGGTATGCGTTTGAGAAGGAGATTGCTCTGACGAAAGCCTGGGAGATCGCCCGCGACTCGGGCCGAAAGTCGGCCGCGTTGTTCCGGGAGGCGGCCTCGAAGGCGGAGAGACCGGCGCAGGCCGTCTTCGAGGAGTTGGCGCGCGACGAGGAGTCGGAGGTCGCGCACGCGGACCGCCAGCTCGCGGAGCTACGGACCTGAGCGGGCAGGGGGATCACATGGCCCGTCTCACGAAGATGCCTCCCATTCAGGAAGACATCCACGCCTGCACGATGTGCGGGTATTGCGTCCCCGTCTGTCCGGCGTACCAGGAGGCTGGATGGGAAGGGGCATCGCCGCGCGGTCGCATCTTCGCGTTGCGGCAGTACGAGATGCGCGGCCCGCTCGACCGCCTCCTCGGCCGCCACGTCAAGCCCGGCGAGGACTTCGCGCGGAACGCCTGGGAGTGCACCGGGTGTGGCGCCTGCGAGGCCATCTGCCCCGTCGACATCCCGTTCGACGGCCTGTGGGACGACGTCAAGGAGTGGATGGTGAAATCCGGGTACGAGCGGCCGCAGCTCACGCCGTATCTGGAGAACGTGCGGGAGACGCACAACCTGTTCGGCGAGCCCGCCGACCGGCGCACCGCGTGGATCCCACCCGAAGCCGTCCAATCCGAGACGCCCGAAGTCGTGTACTGGGTGGGCTGCGTGGCGAGCTACAAGAAACAACAGATCGCCCGGGCCGTCGTGAAGATCCTGAACGCCGCCAAGGTGCCGTACAAGATCCTCGGGACCGAGGAGTGGTGCACGGGCGCACCGCTCGCGCGGATGGGCTACCAGCAGTACACGAAGGACGAGCTCATGCCGCACAACGTTCGCGCGGTCCAGGAGACCGGGGCGAAGGTCCTCGTCACGGCGTGCGCGGAATGCTACCGCTCGTTCGCGCGGGACTACAAGCAGTGGGGCGGAAACCCACCGTACAGCGTGTTCCACGTCGCCCACTACGTCGAGAAGCTGATTCGGGAGAAGCGGATCGCCTTCACGAAGCCGCTCCCGCAAAAGATCGCCTTCCACGACGCGTGCCACATGTCCCGCGTCTGCAACGTGTACGAGCCGCCGCGGCAGGCGCTGAAGTTCATCAAGGACCTGAAGATCCTCGAAATTCTCCCTTCGAAGGAGGACGCGCTTTGCTCGGGCGCGGGCGGCGGATTCCCCGCCGTGTTCCCGGAGCAGGCCGCGGGCGTCGCGCAGCGGCGGCTCGATGCGGCCGAGGACACCGGCGCGACGAGCCTCGTGACGACGTGCCCTCACGCGGAGATGCATTTCGACGACATCGCGCAACGGCGCAACATGCAGATCGGCATCGTCGATCTGGCGGAGATGCTCGCGAACGCGCTCTGAGCGCGGCTCAGATCGTGAAGCTCAGGCCGCACGAACACGAGTGCTTCGCGTTCGGGTTCGAGATCTTGAACTGCCCGCCGAAGAGGTCTTCCTCCCAGTCGAGCTTCGAGCCGCGGAGGTACGTCATGCTCTTCGGGTCCACGAACACCTTGACGTCCTGCTCCGCGACGACCAGGTCCGTCGGCCGCGCGGCGTCCGCGAGGTCCATGCGGTACTGCATCCCGCTGCACCCGCCCGCGATGATCCGCAGACGCAGGGAGGCCCCGGGCTTTTTCTCCTTCTGCTGCAGCGTGTGGATGCGCCGGACGGCGCCATCCGTCACGACCAGCGGCAACTCTTGGGGGGCCATCACGCGGATCGTCTCTCAATCCGTTCGAACGCGGGCCCTCGTCTTAAGACTTCCGTCACGGGTTCGTCGGAACGGGTCAAACACGTCCGCTCCAGGAGGGAACCACGTCATTCGTCTCACGAACGACCAAAGATATATATAACAACGTTATAGTGTCCATTCCGCTTCTCGAGAACGGGAGGCGTCTCCCATGGTCACCAAGAGCGTACTCCAGGAGCAGATGGCGAAGCAGGAGTACAAGTACGGCTTCGTCTCGGACCTCGACGAGGAGACGGTCCCGAAGGGCCTCAGCGAGGACGTCGTCCGGCTCATCTCGCAGAAGAAGAAGGAGCCGGAGTGGATGCTCGACTGGCGTCTCCGGGCCTTCCGCCACTGGCTCACGATGAAGGAGCCGAAGTGGTCGAACGTCACGTATCCGCCGATCGACTACCAGAACATCATCTACTACGCGGCCCCGAGGCCGAAGAAGCCCGTGAACAGCCTCGAGGACGTCGACCCGGAGATCCGGGGTCTGTACGAGAAGCTCGGCATCCCGCTCCTGGAACAGGAGCGCCTCGCGGGCGTCGCGGTTGACGCGGTGCTCGACAGCGTGTCCGTCGCGACGACGTTCAAGGCGCGCCTCGCGGAGCTCGGGATCATCTTCTGCTCGTTCTCCGAGGCGGTCCAGGAGCACCCGGACCTCGTCCGCAAGTACCTCGGCACGGTCGTGCCCTTCAACGACAACTACTTCGCGGGCCTCAACAGCGCCGTGTTCTCCGACGGGTCCTTCGCCTACGTCCCGCCCGGCGTGCGGTGCCCCATGGAGCTGTCCACGTACTTCCGGATCAACGCGCAGGACACGGGCCAGTTCGAGCGCACGCTGATCATCGCGGACGAAGGCGCGTACGTGAGCTACCTCGAAGGCTGCACGGCCCCGATCCGCGACCAGAACCAGCTCCATGCGGCGGTCGTCGAGCTGATCACCCTCGACAACGCGGAGATCAAGTACTCGACGATCCAGAACTGGTATCCGGGCGACAAGCAAGGGAAGGGCGGGATCTACAACTTCGTCACGAAGCGCGGCAAGTGCCTCGGGATCAATTCGAAGATCTCCTGGACGCAGGTCGAGACGGGCTCCGCGATCACTTGGAAGTACCCCAGCTGCATCCTCCAGGGCGACAACTCCCAGGGCGAATTCTACTCCGTCGCGGTGGTGAACAACTACCAGCAGGCCGACACGGGGACGAAGATGCTGCACATCGGGAAGAACACGCGCAGCACGATCATCTCGAAAGGCATTTCCGCGGGCTACGGTCGGAACACGTACCGCGGCCGCGTGCACATCCACAAGGGCGCCACGGGCGCGCGCAACTACTCCCAGTGCGACTCCCTCCTGGTCGGCTCGACCTGCGCCGCCTTCACGTTCCCCGACATCGTAGTGCAGGACCCGACCGCGCAGATGGAACACGAGGCCTCGACCTCGAAGATCGGGGACGAGCAACTGTTCTATTGCCAGACTCGGGGCCTCACGCCCGAAGACGCGACGAACATGATCGTGAACGGCTTCTGCAAGCAGGTCTTCCTGAAACTCCCGATGGAGTTCGCGGTCGAGGCCCAGAAGCTGATCAGCGTGAGCCTGAATCTCGAGGGCACGGTCGGCTGATCGCGCTCGCGCACAAGGGAGGAGACGGCATGCTTGAGATCGAGAATCTGCACGTGAACGTGAGCGGCAAGGAAATCCTGAAGGGGATCGACCTCACGATCCAGCCCGGTCAGGTCCATGCGATCATGGGCCCGAACGGAAGCGGCAAGACGACGCTCGCGCAGGTGCTCGCGGGCCGCATCACGTACGAAGTCACGAAAGGCACGGTCCGCTTCGAGGGGAAAGACCTCCTGAAGATGCGACCCGAGGACCGCGCGCGCGAAGGCGTGTTCATGGCCTTCCAGTACCCCGTCGAGATCCCCGGCGTGAGCAACGCGTACTTCCTCAAAGCGGCGCTGAACGCGATCCGGAAGTACCACGGCCAGGAGGAGATCGACGCGATGGACTTCATGACCCTCGTCCAGGAGAAGGCGAAGCTCCTCGCGCTCGACGAGACGTTCATGAAGCGCGGTCTCAACGAAGGCTTCTCCGGCGGCGAGAAGAAGAAGAACGAGGTGTTCCAGATGGCCGTCCTCGAGCCGAAGTTCTGCATCCTCGACGAGACGGACTCCGGCCTGGACATCGATGCGCTGCGGCTCGTCGCGAGCGGCATCAACGCGATGCGCAGCCCGAAGCGGGCGATGCTCGTCGTCACGCACTATCAGCGGCTCCTCGATTACGTCGTCCCGGACGTCGTGCACGTCCTCGTCGACGGCAAGATCGTGAAGAGCGGCGATGCGGACCTCGCGCGGAACCTCGAGAAGCACGGATACGGCTGGATCCTCGAGGAGGCCCCGAGGCCGCAGTCCGCGCGCGCGTGAGGTCGGTGACGCCCGTGGCGGTGGCCGTCGACGTGAAACAGACGTACGTCGCGGAGTTCACGTCGTCGGAGAAGGAACTCGGCGGGCCAAAGTGGCTCAAGGCGACGCGCAAGGCCGCGATCGGCCGATTCGAGGCCCTCGGATTCCCGACGCAGAAGCACGAGGAATGGAAATACACGAGCCTCGCGCCCCTCCTGCGGGCACCGTTCAAGTCCGCGATCCTTGCGCGTCCGGACGGCGTCGTCGCGGAGCGCCTCGACCCCTTCACTTATGGGGTCCTGAAGACGAGCCGGGTCGTCTTCGTGAACGGGCGCTATTCACCGCGCCTGTCGTATCTGCGGTCGCTCCCGGAGGGCGTTCGGGTCCTTCCGATGGCCGAGATCCTCCGCTCGGAGCCGGAAGCGCTGCGTCCTCATCTGACGCGACACGCGAAATTCGAGGACGATCCGTTCGTCGCCCTCAATACGGCGTTCTTCCAAGACGGCGCGTACGTCGACGTACCCCGCAACACGGTCGTCGAGGAGCCGATCCATCTCATCTTCCTCTCGACGTCGAAGGATCTTCCCATCGTTTCGTACCCTCGGAACCTCATCGTGCTTGGCCCCAACGGCCAGGCGACCGTCATCGAGACGTACGCGGGTTGGGCGCCGGACGTTACGTTGACGAACGCCGTCACGGAGGTCATCGTGGGTCCCGCCTCCGTGCTCGAGCACTACAAGGTCCAACGGGAGTCGGAGAAGGCGTTTCACTTCGGGGCGATGACGATCGAACAAGACCGGGATTCGTCCGTGACCGCGCACTCGATGTCTTTTGGCGGCGCCCTCTCAAGGAACACCGTGCTCACGAAGTTCGGCGGGGAGGGTGGCCAGCTCACGCTCAACGGGGTGTTCATGCCGACGGGGACGCAGCAGCACGACAACTACACGCGGATCGATCATGTGGCTCGATCGTGCACCAGCGTCGAGTTGTACCGGGGCATCCTCAACGACAAGGCCCGTGGGGTGTTCAATGGGAACATCTACGTCCGCAAGGACGCGCAGAAGACGGTCGCCCGCCAGACGAACAAGAACCTCCTCCTCTCCAACGAGGCGTTCGTCGACAGCACGCCCGGCCTCGAGATCCTCGCCGATGACGTGAAGTGCAATCATGCCTCGACGATTGGCCAACTCGACGACAACGCCGTGTTCTACCTTCGGTCCCGAGGGATCGACGAGGAGGCGGCCCGGAACGTCCTGACCTACGCGTTCGTCGCGGACGTCGTGAATCAGGTGAAGGTCGCCCCGATTCGCATCAAACTCGACCAGTTGATCCTGTCGCGGCTGCCAAAGGGATCGGGCCTCGGCGAGGCCTTATGAAGCGCGATTCCGTTGCATTCATGGGGAATCCCCCGAGTTCAACGGAGGTGCGATGATGCCCGACTTGCGCGAGCTGTATCAGGAGACGATCCTGGACCACAGCAAGCGGCCGCACAACTTCCATGAGATTGCAGACGCCAGTGCGAAGGCACTCGGCCACAATCCACTCTGCGGAGACCGCGTGACGGTCTATCTCCGCCTGGACGACGGCAAGATCGCCGACGTCGCGTTCCTCGGACAAGGTTGTGCGATCTCGAAGGCGTCGGCCTCGCTCATGACCGACGCGGTCAAGGGAAAGTCGAAGGTGGAAGCCCACACGATGTTCGAGAAGTTCCACAAGATGGTGACCGGGCGTCCGGGCGATCCCGTCGATGGTTCCCTCGGAAAGCTCGCGGTGCTCTCGGGCGTCTGCGAATTCCCGGTGCGGGTGAAGTGCGCGAGCCTGCCGTGGCACACGCTCGAAGCGGCGCTCGAGGCGAAGACGGGGACCGTTTCTCTGGAGTGACATGACCTCCGCGGGCCTCCCTTGGACGGCGTCGCGGGAGGAGCCGGGAGGCGTGCCCTTGGATCCCGGACCGGGTCTCCCTCGAGTCGAATCCCTCTCGAAGCAGCGCGGCGAGCCGGATTGGATGCTTCGACTGCGCTTGCGCGCGCTGGAGCGGATCCGTACCGACGGCGTGCCTTCCTGGGCTTCGTTCCTCCGCGACGTCGATTTCGACGGGCTCGTCGAGCCCGACGGATCGTCCGCACCGGATGCGCTCGCTTCTGATGACGCGTCTATTGTCCCCGGACTCGGTGCGCTCGCGGCTTCCGAGGAGGCATATCGAGTCGTCCGGAAGGGCCTCGAAGCGCAGGGCGTTGTCTTCCTTGGCCTGCCGGCCGCGCTCGACCGTCTCCCGGATCTCGTGAAGACGCACTTTGCCTCCGTCATCGCGGCCGACTCGACCCCGTTCGCCGCCTTGGACGCGGCACTCTGGACCGGGGGCTCGTTCGTCTACGTCCCGCCGGGGGTCCGCGTGGCGGTGCCGCTCCAAGCGGAAATCCGCGAAGACTACCGCAAGGTCGAGCCCGTGGAACGGAACGTGATCGTCGCGGACCGCGACTCCGAGGTCACGTACATCGAGGGATGCACCGCGCCGGTCTACACGCCGGACGAACTCCACGTGTCCGCCATCGAGGTGGTCGCGATGCCGGGATCGCACGTCAAGTACATCGCCTTGCAGAATTTCTCGAAGGCCGTCCACAACCTCGTCACGAAGCGAGCGAGCGTCCATCGCGACGCGTCCGTGGAATGGGTCGACGTCAACCTCGGCTCCCGTCGGACGTGGAAGGTCCCCCGCGCGGAGCTCCTCGGGCCGGGCGCGTCCGCCGAGTTCGTCGGCGTCGCGTTCGCCGGAAAGGGCCAGGCGGAGGATGTCGGCGCCGAGATGGTCCATCTTGCGCCGCGGACGCGCTCGAGGATCGTGAACCACGGGATCGTCCAGGGAGGCGGCCGCGCGAGCCTTCGGTCCGGCGTCCGCGTGGCGCCCGGGGCGACCGATGTCACGGCGTCCGTCGAATGGTCATCCCTCTTGCTCGATGCGGAGTCCCGCGCGGACACGATCCCGTCGATCGAATTGGACGAGGCGGGCGCCGAGATCGACCAGACGGGGAGCGTCCGCCAGGTGAACGACGACATGCTGTTCTACATGACGTCCCGCGGCGTGACGCGCGACGAGGCCCTCCAACTGGTCGTCCTCGGGATGGCGGGGATCGCGACCCGGCGCATCCCCGTGGAATATGCGGTCGAGGTGGACCGCCTCCTGGAGCTCGAACTTGCAGGAGGGATCGGCTGATGGGTCTACCGCGACGCACGCGCCGAGGGGCACGAGAAGACTCAAGTAGGCAGGCTGGCATGGCAACGAGCGAGTCGATGGCGAAGCCCGCGAAGGTCCTGCTGAACGTCCCCGCCATCAAGGCGGATTTCCCGATTCTCCAACGAACCGTCCACGACAAGCGCCTCGTGTACCTCGACAGCGCCGCGACGTCGCAGAAGCCGCAGCAGGTCATCGATGCGACCTCGGATTTCTATTCGCGCTACAACGCGAACGTCCACCGAGCGATCTACGAGCTCGGCGAAGAGGCCACGCGCGAGTACGAGGGCGCGCGTGAAAAGATTGCCGCCTTCATCCACGCGAAATCCCCGAACGACATCGCGTTCACGAAGTCCACCACGGAATCGATCAACGTCGTCGCGTACGGATATGGCCTCAAAGGGAAGATCCAGAAAGGCGACGAGATCGTCGGCAGCGTGATGGAGCACCACTCGAACCACGTGCCCTGGCATTTCGTGAAGGACCACAAGGGCGCGGTGCTGAAGTACGTGGACGTGACCGACGATGGCACGTTGCGCATGGAGCAGTACGACGAGCTCCTGTCGAAGCGGACGAAGATCGTGACGGTCACCTTGTGTTCGAACGTGCTGGGGACGATCAACCCCGTCCGGGAGATCGCGAAGCGCGCGCACGAGGTCGGCGCGATTTGCGTCGTCGACGCGGCGCAGGCGGCCCCGCACATGCGGATCGACGTGCAGGACCTCAATGCGGACTTCCTCGCCTTCAGCGGCCACAAGATGCTGGGGCCCACGGGGATCGGCGTGCTCTACGGCAAGCCGGAACTCCTCGAGGAGACGGAGCCGCTCTTGGGCGGCGGCGAGATGATCCGCGAGGTCCACCTCGGGTCCGCGAAGTGGAACGACGTGCCGTTCAAGTTCGAGGGCGGCACGCCGAACATCGCGGGGGCGATCGGCCTCGGCGTCGCGGTCGACTACCTGACGAAGCTCGGCATGGACGCCGTGCGGGCACACGAGATGGAGATGACGCAGGACGCTCTCGAGAAGCTCGACCGCCTCAGGGGCGTTCGGACGTACGGCCCGAGGGACGTGAAGAAGCGGGCCGGGGTGGTCTCGTTCACGATCGACAACGCGCACCCGCACGACATCGCTTCGATCCTCGACGTCGAAGGGATCTGCATCCGGTCGGGCCACCACTGCGCCCAGCCGCTCATGGAGCGCTACGAACTTCCCGCCACCGCGCGCGCGTCGTTCTACATCTACAACGACATCGACGACATCGACGCGCTCGTCGGCGGGATCAAGCGGGTGCAAGAGGTCTTCGCCTGATGTCCGCCGCGTACGACCTGTACCAGGAACAGATCCTCGACCATTACAAGCATCCGAGGAACAAGGGCCCGCTCCCCGAGGCGACGTACAACGGGCGGGACTCGAACCCGCTCTGCGGGGACGAGGTCGTCCTCCATGTGAAGGTCGACGGGTCGCACCGCATCTCCGACGTGAAGTTCGAGGGCCAGGGATGCGCGATCAGCCAGGCGTCTGCCTCGATGCTCACGACGATGCTCAAGGGCGCCCCGCTTGCGGATGCGGAGTCTATGGAGCGGGGCGCAGTCCTCGCGAAACTTGGGATCCCTCTCAGCGCCGTGCGACTGAAGTGCGCGCTTCTTTCCCTCCATGTCCTGAAGCTCGCGCTCGGAAAGAAGACGGACACCGCCACGTGAGGCCTCCGATCAATGCCCGCGGACGGCAAGACCGCGAAGGCCCCGCGACTCGCGGACCTCATTGGCCACACGCCACTCGTCCCGTTCGATCGGCTCGTCGCTCACGTCGCGCCGGCTGTGCGCCTCTATGCCAAGGCGGAGTGGTTCAACCCCGGTGGTAGCGTGAAAGATCGCGCAGCCCTCGGGATGCTCCGCGCCGCCGAGAAGGCCGGCCTCACTCGGGACCGCGTTCTCCTCGACGCCACCTCCGGGAACACGGGTATCGCGATTGCGATGCTCGCGGCCGCGGAAGGATATCGCGCGACCCTTTGCGTCCCCGCCAATGTGAGTGCGGAGCGGCGCCGGATTCTCGAGGCGTACGGAGCGGAGCTCGTCCTGACCTCCGCGTCGGAGGGGACCGATGGCGCTCAGGAGGCGGCGAGGGCGCTCGCGGCGTCGGAGCCGGACACGTATTGGTACCTCGACCAGTACAACAACGCGGCGAACTGGCGGGCCCATTTCGGGTCCACGGGACCGGAGATCTGGAAGCAGACGAACGGGACCGTCACGCACTTCGTGGCCTGCCTCGGGACGACGGGCACCTTCGTTGGCGTGGGCCGCTATCTGAGGAAACGGAAGCCCTCGGTGCGGCTCATCGGCGTGCAACCCGACGGACCGTTCCACGGCCTCGAGGGCGTGAAGCATCTCGACAGCTCTCGCGTGCCCGGCATCTGGGATCCTTCGAGCTGCGACGAGATGATTTCGGTTGCGACGGAGGATGCCCAAGCCGCTGCGCGCCGCCTCGCGGCCGAGGAAGGATACCTGGTTGGCACATCAAGCGGTGCGGCGTTCGATGCATCCCTCCGACTTGCGGAGCGGATCCGGAAAGGGGTCATCGTCACCGTGTTCCCGGACGGCGGAGACAAGTACCTCGGGGAGCGCTACTGGGAGGAGAGCGCGTGACGATCGAGATTCCGGGCGAAGTCATTCGTTCGATCGAACAACACGCGGTCGATGCGTTCCCGGAGGAATGTTGCGGATTCCTCCTGGGGACTTCGGGCGGATTGCGCCGCATCGTCGCGTCCCGTCGGGCCAAGAACACCGCGCCGGAGGACCGACCTCGCCGTTACACAATCGACCCGCTCGAGCACCTGCACGCGGACGACGAGGCCCGGAAGCAAGGTCTCGAGTTGATCGGCATCTACCATAGCCATCCGAACCACCCCGCCGCCCCGTCCGAGTTCGACCGTTCGCGTGCCGCAAGCTGGTATTCGTATCTCATCCTGAGGATCGCGGACCGAAAGCCAAAGGAGCTGACCGCATGGCTGTACGACGAACGTGCTGGGCAGTTCCGCGCGGAAAAACTCGTGCGCCAGAAGCGCGGAGGCCACGCGACGGATTCGGACGGCGACTGAAAGTTAACCTTATTCAAGGTTAACAACCCGGGGTTCCTGACTCCTCCGGAGATGGCCTGGACTTCCGTCGCGTGAGAGATCGATATTCGTTTCCGAATGTTCGTCGGGGCGAGCTTTAAGTATCACACTGTCGTGGGCACAATCGTTCATGGTGAACGTGAAAATCATCATCCCCACGCCGCTACGACAGTATGCCGATAACAAGGACTCGGTCGATGTCGAGGCGGAGAGTGTGCGGGAGGCGCTTGGGGACCTGATCAATCGGCACGAGCCGCTCCGACGACACCTCTATTCGGACGATGGTCGCCTCCGGAATTTCGTCAACGTGTATGTGAACGAGGAGGACATCCGCTACCTCGAAAAGGACGCGACGGCCCTGAAGGAGGGCGACACGATTTCGATCGTGCCGAGCATCGCCGGCGGCTCGTTTTCGCTTATGGACCGCCTCGCGGCAAAGCGCAAGGACGCGCTCTCGCCCGCGGAGATCAAGCGGTACTCGCGCCACCTGATCCTGCCCGAAGTCGGCATGGCGGGGCAACTGAAGCTCAAGCAGTCCTCGGCGCTGATCATCGGGGCCGGCGGCCTTGGCGTGCCGCTCTCCCAGTACCTGAGCGCCGCAGGCGTTGGCAGCATCGGGATCGTCGACTTCGACGTGATCGATGAGACGAACCTCCAGCGGCAGGTCCTCTACGGCACGAAAGACGTCGGCCGCAAGAAGCTCGAGGTCGCGAAGGAGCGCGTCGCGCAGATCAACCCGAACGTCGACGTGCAAACGTACGACACGCGGCTCACCTCCGACAACGCGATGGGCATCCTGAAGGACTACGACGTGATCGTCGACGGGACGGACAATTTCCCGACGCGGTACCTCGTGAACGATGCGTCGGTATTGCTGAAGAAGCCGAACATCTACGGCTCGATCTTCCGGTTCGAAGGCCAGGCGAGCGTCTTCTACGCGGAGGAGGGCCCGTGCTACCGCTGCCTGTACGCAGAACCGCCACCGCCGGGCCTCGTGCCCTCGTGCGCGGAAGGCGGCGTCCTCGGTGTCCTCCCGGGGATCATTGGTTCGATTCAAGCGATCGAGGCGATCAAAACTCTCCTCGGGAAGGGCGACACGCTCATCGGCCGCCTTCTTGTGTTCGACGCCCTTCGCATGAAGTTCCGCGAGCTGAGGCTCCGCAAGAACCCGAACTGCCCTGTGTGCGGGACCAATCCGACGATCACGGAGCTGATCGACTACGAGGAGTTCTGCGGGCTCCGCGCTCCGACGGAACAGGTCGGCGAGGAATTCCAGATCTCCGTGGACAACCTGAAGGCGAAGATCGACAGTGGCCAGGAGGTCGTCCTCCTCGACGTCCGCGAGCCGATGGAGTGGGAGATCGCCCATCTCGACAAGGCGATTCTCATGCCCGTCGTCCAAGTGCCCGCCCGGGCGAACGAGCTCAGCACCGCCGACGAGATCGTCGTGTACTGCAAGACGGGTGTCCGGTCAGGGCGGATCACGAACTTCCTCCGGGAACTCGGGTTCCGCAAGGTGAAGAACCTCGTCGGCGGGATTGACGAGTGGGCGGATCGCGTCGAGCCGGAGATGCCGCGGTACTAGTCCACAGCAAGGCATAAGCGGCCTCGTCGTCTTGTCCGCAGCGATGCCGCTGGACCCCGGTACGGTGCATCGCTTTGCCATGCTCGAACGCGCGGTGAAATCCTTCGCGAAGACCGGCCGCTTTGATGAGTCGTTGAAACTCGTCGAGGAACTCTTCGCGATCGCCCCCGAGGATGCGGGCCTTTCGAAGCTCAAGGTGCGACTCGCGGCCGACCTCGTCAAGCAGGCCGTGCAGGCTCAGAAGATCGGCGCCGCGACGCAAATCGTCGAGCTCGTCGAGGCGAAGATCCCCGCGGCACATCTCGGCCAGACGGAGAAAGAACTTCTTTCAAAGTCCAAGGAAGCACTTTTGTCGATGTGAGCCGCACAGGTTTATGGCGGACCGAGGGCCTCGCCGGGCCAATGCCCGAGGGCCACTCGCACGAGGACTATGCGAAGGACTTGGAGATCATGCGCCGGGAGAAGGACCACTTCTTCGAGGAGGACCACGACTCCCCGATCCCGCACGTGTTGCGAGCGAAATTCGACGGCCTCGTGTATTACCCCCCGGATCCCAAGTACTGTGTCGGCGCGAAGCTGATCAAGGACCCGAATCCGCAGAAAGTCGTCCTCGCGACCTCGAAGGGCGTGCCCCGCGACATGATCCGAGAGGGCGTATTCGAGTTCGAGATTGACGGGACAAAGCAGCGCCTCGCGGCGTACAAGTCCCTCCCGCAGCCGGGCCATCATCACGAAGACGTGAGCCTCTTCGTACCGTTCCGCGACGCGACCTCCGGCAAGGAGACGTACGGCGCCGCGCGCTACCTCGACATCGAGGAACTTCCCTCGGACGAATACGCGATCGACTTCAACCTGGCCTACAACCCGTACTGCGCGTACAGCGAGGACTACGTGTGCCCGTTCCCCCCGCGGGAGAACTGGCTCGCGGTCCCGATCCGAGCGGGCGAGAAGAATTTTCCTCTGAAACCCTGAGTGGCCCGGCCGGAGCTACGACTCGTTTCCATCGAGCCAACCGAGACGCCGTTCCCGATTCGCCTCGACTTCCTCGGGTCCTTTGAAGTCCCGTTCGACGACCGCGAGCCGTTCGATCAGGTTCCGGATCGCATCCGCCGTCGGCGCGCGCACGTCGAGGCCCGCGAGTCCGAGCTGTCGCTTGACGATGGGCATCCCTGTTTCGACCCCGCCCATGTAGTAACAGAAATCCGTCATGACCTTGTCCGTCACGCGGATCAAGCGGTCGACCGGTTCTTGCGGCGGTGTGACGAGCGCGATCCGGCGAATCGGATGCCCGGCCGCGTGGAGGATCTGCTCCCCGAGGGCTTTGAACGCCTGCTCGACCTTGTCTCCCGTCTTCGCGCTCGTCAGGATCCCCGCGCAGTTGTACTTCTGCGACAGGAAGTAGAGGTACTCTTCCGCCCACACGCGGTCCGCGACGAGGTCCGACTTGTTCGCGACGATGACCATCGGGACGCGGCCGGCGAGTCGCCACACGGCGGGCATCCAATAGTCCTCGAGTCCGCGGCGGGTGTCCTCGTTCGTGACGTCGTAGACCATGAGGACGCCCTGCGCTCCTTTGATCGCGGTCTCCTGGACGCCACTGTAGCCCTTCTGTCCGAGGACGTCCCAGATCTGCATCGACATCTCCGTCTCCGCGGCGGGATGGCCGAGACTCAGGCTCTTCTTCGAGACCTTCGTCCCGACGGTCGTGATGTAGTCGTCCGAGTACTGGTCGACGACGAACCGCCGGATGAGAGAGGTCTTGCCGACGCCGCCGTCCCCGAGAAGGACGACCTTCACCCGGATGGATTCCTGCACCATGGAAGGCGTCTCAGCATCTCCGCCGACCCTTCTTTAACCGTTCCCCGTGGTTCTCAGGGACCGCATTATTCCCGGCGGGTGCCGCGAGAGACCGGATCCCATTCAGAAGTCGTCCGTCGAATACTGGACGAAGCGGCCGGACGTTCCGCCGAACAAACGGGGGAGGTCGGCCGTGCGGATTTCGTTCGTCAGCGAAAGCGCCATCGTGGTGTCCGGGACCGGTCCGTCGATCGTGTACCCAAGGCGTCTGAATCGGGCCACATCTTCCGCGGCGGTAATCCAGTTGACCGTCGCGATTCCATGTCGGACTCGGGACTCCATCAGCGCGACCTCGGCACGAAAGTCCCGGATGCTCGGTGCGACCACCTCCTCCATCGTCACCCCGTCATCCGGCCGCGTGCGCAAGTATCCGACCGGCTCGCGTCCGTGCAAGACGACGCGATAGCGGGAGAGGTAATCGCGGCGACGACGCAAGCTCCAAGCCAGAAAGTCAGGCGACCGCTCCGTCCACCCGAGCATGCCTCGGGTCCGCGTTCGATACAGAGTGTGGATCATCGGCAGGTCCGACCGCGACGCGGACCGAAGGCGATATCCTCTCGGAGCCTTGCGTCCCGTCACGCGTCGCACGGCCCGGTGGAACGGAGCAAGATCCACATAGCCCATCTTCGAGTACACGCTATACCCGCGGATGTTCCGGCTCGTCGTCAAGGTCGAGATGCGGAAGCCGAGGTCGCGGAAGCGATCGTGCGCCGCCTCCATGAGTCGATGCGCGTACCCTTTCCCCCAGACGGACGGGTGCGAGCAAACGCCGGCGATGCCCCCGACCTCCTCGACGCCGCTCGTCAGCCGCACCGCGAAACGCAACGGCACGACCTGCGCGAGGACGCGGCCGCGCTCCTCCGCGTACAGCGCGAACTCCTCCAGGTACCGGCGGTCGCTCGCGCGGATGCGGCGGATCGTCGTTTCGTCCCACGCATCACCGAACGAAACGACGCTGAGCCGGAAGGCATCGACCGGATCGATTTCGTCGTAGCTGCGCACGTTCATGGTCGGACGACCGCGCGGGGAGGGGGATTTGAACCCCCGGGCGCAGAGCGCACTGGATTAGCAATCCAGCGCCCTACCAGGCTAGGCGATCCCCGCAGGTGGGCGCCCATTGGGTCACCGCTATAAACGCTTTCGGGGCTCCGGAACACGGCCGAAGAAATCGCCGCAAACCACCGAGTTTTCTCCGAGGATCAAGCGTTCTGTCGCACCGCGATTCGGGGCCGGTTCGGCAAAGATTATTACGGATGGAGCCGTGGGACCCGCAAAGAGACTCCGGGCCGAGGGCGAACGTTCTGGTGCGCCGCCTTCGGGGCTCGGCGTCCGCCGGTCCTGTGGACATGAATCTGATCCTCGTCTCGAACCGTCTTCCGGTGTCCGTGCGACGGGTGGGGAAGGAGCTGGAGGTCCGACCAAATCCGGGCGGCGTGGCGGCGGGCCTCGCATCGTTCTATCGCGAGTACGGCGCGCGGTGGTTCGGGTGGCCCGGGGAAGTCGCTCCCGAGGAAACGGGGCCGATCGCGGCGCGACTCGAGTCGGAGTTCGACTGTCATCCGATCTTCCTCCCCCGGCAACTCGCGCGCGCGTATTACGGCGGCTTCTCGAACGGAACGCTGTGGCCTTTGCTTCATTCGTTCTCGACGTACGTGCGATATTCCGCCTCGGACTGGAACGCGTATCGAGACGTCAACGAGCGCTTCGCCGACGAGATCGCGCGGGCCGTACGGCCCGGAGACGTCGTGTGGATCCACGACTACCAGCTGATGCTCCTCCCACGGTTGATCCGCGAACGCAAGCCCGACGCCCGAATCGGGTTCTTCCTCCATGTCCCGTTCCCGCCATACGACGTGTTGCGGCTCCTCCCGTGGCACCGCGACCTCCTGCAGGGCCTCCTCGGCGCCGACTTGGTGGGCTTCCACACCTACGACTACATGCGCGCGTTCCTGAGCGGCGTTCGACGCGGCTTGGGACTGGAGAGCCGCATCGGCACGATCGTCATGGGGCACCGCCTCGCGCAAGTCGACGTATTCCCGCTCGGCATCGACTACGAGACGTTCGCCTCGACGCCGATCAGTCCCGCCACGGAACATGCGATCGGCCGCATGAGGAAGGGCCCGGGTTCCTCCAAGCTCGTCTTCTCGATCTCCCGCCTCGACTACACGAAAGGGATTCCGCAACAGGTCGAAGCGTACGGTCAGTTCCTCGCGACGCATCCGGAGTGGCGGCGCAAGGTGACCTACCTCCTCGCCGTCGTCCCCTCCCGGGAACGGGTCGCGGAGTACGCGCGGCTCAAACGCGAGATCGACGAGAATGTCGGGCGGATCAACAGCCGCTACGGGACGATGGCGTGGACCCCGATCCGTTATCTCTTTCGCCAGCTCGACTTCGAAGAGCTCCTCGGCCTCTATCGGACGAGCGACGTCGCGTTCATCGTGCCCCTCCGGGACGGGATGAACCTGGTCGCGAAGGAATACGTCGCCTCGAAACAAGAGCCGCACGGCGTCCTCATCCTGAGCGAGATGGCGGGCGCTTCGAAGGAGCTCCTGGAAGCCCTGGTCGTGAACCCGAACGATGTGGACGAGGTCGTGGCCGCGATTGACCGCTCGCTCACGATGCCGCCCGAGGAGCAGGCGGTCCGGATCCGCGCGATGCAGGATCGCCTCCGCCGGTACGATGCACGGACGTGGGCGAAGCGGTTCCTGGAACGGCTGGACGACGTCGTGAGGCTCTCCCAGGACGTCACCGTCAAGGGATTGACCAGCGCGCACCGCAAGAAGATCGAAACAAGATATAGGGTAGCGAAGCGACGGCTCCTGATGTTCGATTACGACGGCACGATCGTGCCGTTCTCGGTGAATCGCGATGCGGTCACGCCCGACGCCCGAGTGATGGACCTCGCCAAAGAGCTCTCTTCGGATCCCGCGAACCACGTCGCCCTTGTCAGCGGCCGATCGAGGCGGGACCTCGAGAAGTGGTTCGGCGGCCTCCCGATGACCCTCATCGGCGAACACGGGGCTTGGATTAGGGACCGCGGTGACCTCGAGTGGAAGGCGCTCCTCCCGCTCGACGCGGCGTGGAAGGACCGCGTCCGCCCCTTCATCGATCGCTTCGTGGAGCGCGTCCCCGGGTCGTCGACGGAAGAGAAAGACTTCTCGATTGCGTGGCACTACCGGGCCGTCGATCCCGAGTCCGGCGCCGCAGCGGCGAAAGAGCTCGTTGACGTACTCGCGTCCCTGACGGTGAACTTCGACCTCCAGGTCCTCTCGGGCAACAAGGTCGTCGAGATTCGCCGCGGGGGCGTGAACAAGGGCACGTACTTCGCGACGCACCTCGCGCGGGAGCCGTGGGACTTCATCCTCGCGGCCGGCGACGACTGGACGGACGAGGCCCTGTTCGGCGTCCTCCCGTCCGACGCGATCTCCATCCACATCGGATTCGCGCCGTCGGCTGCGGGCTTCAATCTCGAGGCGCCGAACGATTTGCTGGACGTCCTTGAGTCGTTCGTCCGGTGAGACCGGCGACATTTTTATCTACGGTCGTGGATGGTCCTCCGTGGCCGCGGAAGGCGGAATTCGCATCACGAAAGAGCTGCGGATGTCCCCGAGCGATCTCACAGAACTCATCGTGAGCCTCGGCGGCGTGAAGTTCTGGATCGTCTCGGTGGTGCCGCTGTATATCGGGTGGGTGCTCGCGCAATCCGCCGCGATCCGACACCTGTTCATCGACGACCTCCGCGTCGTCCTCGGGATCATCGTGGTCGGACCGCTCCTTGGGACGTTCACGCTCCTCCTGAATGCCTATTACGACATGGAGACGACCGATCGCGTGAACCCGCGCAAGAAGTACGTGCAGGTCGTCGAGGAGTTGATCGGCGAGGGGCTCATGGAACGGGACACGCTGCTCCTGGCGGCCTTCGGGTTCGCGGCGATGGGGCTCGTGACGGCGGCATACATCTCGGGCACCCTGGTCCGCTACAATCCCGCGGAGGCGAACGGTCCGCTAACCTCCCTGCTCGGGCCTTACGCGTTCCTGCTCGTGACAATCCTCCTGATCGTCCTCTCCTTCGCGTACTCGTACCCGCGCGTGCATTGGAAGGGCGTGGCGGGCATGGACCTCGTGACGAACATGCTGGGCTTCGGTATCCTCTGCCCTCTTTCGGGATGGGTCCTCCTCCGACCGATCGAGGCCGCGCCCTGGTGGTACATCACGACGATCGCGCTGTTCCTCGGTGCGCTCTACGCGCCGACGACTGCGTCGGATTACGCCGCGGATCGCGCGTTCGGTATCCGAACGATGGCGGTACGGTTTGGGGTGAATCGGACCCTTCTCATCGGACTCGTCTTGCAGATTCTCTCGGTCGTCTCCCTCGCGATCGGCTGGGCGGAACGATGGTTCCCCCTCGATGGCGGCGCGCGCGATGCGATGGCCGAGCTGTGGCCATTCCTTGCGTTGCAGATTATCTTCTACGCGGTGTTCATTCGGCGGGCAACCGTCGGTAGGATTTGGGCCCTGCTGCTCTTCCTCTCGATCCTGCAAGGCCTCGGCGTCCTCCTGATGCTGTGGCGCTTCGTCGGCGAGCACGCGTGGACTCCGTGATCGACTGCGCCGTTAGGACTGCGGATACATACGGCAGGTTCATGCTGGGATCCCCGAGTCAGGTATCGGCGAGGCGCACCGATCGCCCCGTCCTGAGGGATTTCGTCTGTCGACCCCATCGGGATCGCCGCGGCTGACCCGTCGAGAGTGGATCGAAACGGGAATCGTGGTGGGAGCGGCCGCCGCTGCGGAGGCGGCGCAAACCTGGGCCCTGCTCAGCCTATTGTCGCCGGTCCTCAACCCTCCGTCGCCATTCCGCGGTACGATCGAGGATCGCATCATGTACACGCGGTTCCCGACGGACCAGTGGTGGAACGCGAAGGCGGGCTCGCCGGTCCGAGTGACGGACTTCAACGTGTGGCAGGGGGCGAGCGCGGTCTGGAGAGGCCTGTTCCAGGATGGCGCCTTCGTCCCCGGGACCGGCTTTCCGGTCCTCGTAATTCGGATCATCCGCGATGACACGTATTTCCAACACCCCGATCCCGGCCCGTACGACCTCCCGGCCGGCTTCGATCTCTACTACGATGACCCGGTCCGGGACGTGCGGCTCGTCGTGCTCTTCGATCGGTGCACGCATCTCTGCTGCTACCCGGGATGGCACGTCGTTTCGGATCCGCCGCCCGGTCGCGACTATGCGACCTACGGCGCGTCGCCGCCGACGTACGAAGTCTACCAGCAGGATCCCGTGTACTGCCTCTGCCACGGCGCGCAGTACGATCCACTTCTCCTGGCGGCGGACGTCAATCCGAAGAACGATGTGCCGTATGTCGGCGCACGCGTGGTGTACGGTCCAGCGACGCACGCGATGCCCATCGTGCCGATCCGCGCGGTCTCGGATGTTCTCAAGGGCGGCATGGCGAATCCCGCGTGGTACGTGTACTGCTGATTTCCTCCAGAGAGAGCGGACCAACAAGTCGGTCGGGTCGAAAGACTCATATATCTCGCTCCGGTATCAGTTGGAAGACTCGGCATAGGCGATGAAAACTTAGGTCGACATCGCCCGAGTCCGTGGTGGCCGCTTTCGGCGAAGGCCCCGATTTGTGACGGGCCTCATTCTGATGCGGCCGACACTGTGGAGGTTTGAGAACCCCGCGTCCTTCGGGGCGCGTGCCCTCTTGAACCCGACGCTCGCGATCAAGGCAGAGGTATGTTCGAGCTACCTCGCCAAGATTCCTTTGAGATGGCGTGAAGAATAATCCGTCGCGCGAGATCAACTCCGGTTGATCCTGCCGGCGGGCACCGCTATGGGAGTTCGCTTAAGACATGCGAGTCGAGAGGTGCAAGACCTCGGCGGACGGCTCAGTAACACGCGGATAATCTGCCCTCAGGTGGGG
>WNGL01001515.1_pt1 | contig 58852 bp, 51 predicted proteins | sample 5400591 | NCBI WGS metagenome assembly WNGL01 (sample SAMN13153377, study PRJNA577476) | soil metagenome | isolation source: 80 cm soil or saprolite under Garry oak tree replicate 1 | place: USA:California | collected 2016-06-15 | reverse complement strand
CGTCGTGGTGATGATTTGGCTGGTCAAAACGTGGCCGCATTTCCGCCCGGCGATGAATCTGGAGGCCCTGGGAATCATGACCGTGCTGGCGTTGCTGGCGAACGTTTGTTATTGCGCAGCGTACCTCGCCGAGATTCTAATCCAGAACGCCACGACTAGCGTGTCGTGGAACCGGCAACGGTGGGCCATTTGGGTGGTGGGCACGCTCTTTGCGATTTTCTTTGAAAATTATTGGATTGCGGACGAGATTTATCCGTTTGTTCGCTGAGCGGCGTGACGCACCTAGCCGCGCGAGAGCGTAAACATAGGTTTTGCTTTGAACGGTAGAAGGGCCGGTGAGGGCTGGTGACCGCGCTGGAGGCACCAGGCGCGGCGGATCCGCCGGCGCGGCCCGTAGGAGCAGCGAAGTGGGAGGGCGCGCTGCCGGCTTCGCCAGGCGAGTCTTTTGATCGGGCTAGACTCACCAAGTGCCCTGTGAGCCTGAGCGCGCCCGTCCTCTTCGTAAAAGGGAAGGCGCTAGCCTCAAAAGTATAGGGAAAGTTGCCCTAAGGTTATTGCCGCAGGTTTCAGGTCTCAAAAAGTTATAGGCCTTGGGCCTCGAAGTCAGTCGGAATGCAGCGCTTGCATGACGTCCACGCGGGCAGCGCGAGCCGCCGGCATGGCAGACGCAATGACCGCAGCGGCCAGCAGCACAAAAGCTGAAACGACAACGGGCAAAGCGCTGGGCATGTGAAGGTCGGGGATATAACGTTCCGCAATGCGGGCCAGCCAGTAGCCGCCGACGGAGCCGGCAACCAAACCGAAGGTGGCCATGAGTGCGCCTTCGGCGATGACTCCAGCAAGCAGGCGCTGTGGCGGCGAACCAAGAGCGAGGCGGATGCCGAACTCGCGAGTGCGGGCGCTGACGGAGAAAGCGAGCACACCGGCAACACCAACCAGCGCAATCGTCAGGGCTACTGCGGCGAAGATGCCGAAGACGACAGTGTTCAGTCGATCCGGCGTAAGGACTTCGGCGCGAATGTCTTCGAGAGTGGCGGCTTTCTCGACGGGCTGTTCGGCCGACATCCCACGAATGATTTGCGTGGCCGGCGTAACGAGCGCATAAGGATTCGTGCTGGTGTGGATAAAGAGCCGGCCGTTAAACATCGGACCATGGTTAAAGGTGCTGTAAATCGTGAGAGTGGGCTGCGGAACAACGTGTTCATCGTCAATATCGGCGGTAACGCCGATAATACGCTGCTGCTCGGCTTTGAACCCGGGGAGGAATTGCAACACAGGATCGGTCCAATACACGTGGCGGTTGATAGCGTCCTGGCCGGGGAACATACGCTTGGCCAGACTCTCGCTGACGACGACAGTCGGCTCCTTCGATTGGGTGTCGAGGTCGTTGAAATCGCGGCCGGCCAGGACGGGAACGCCTAACGCGGCGAAGAATCCGGGAGAGATCACACGGAAATGCCCGCGGGGATCATTTTCGATGCTGTGGACGTGACCATCCCCCGAGAATTGAAGCCCAGGGCCATCGCTGCCAGCGTCGCGCCACGGAGCGGACATGCCATAGGCGGTCTTGGTCACGCCCGGCAGTGCGTCAATGCGGCGGATCGTTTCCTTGTAGAAATCCACGACCTGCTGAGGGGTTTTTTGGTAGGACATCACGGGAACATTAACGGCCAGGACGTGGCGGGTGTCCATGCCCGTCTGCGCGGTTTGCATGGCGATGAGCGTCTTGAGAAGCATGCTGGCGCCGGCAAGGAGCATGAAGGAGGCCGCAATTTGAATGACCGCAAAGGCGCGCAGGCGGCGGTTGGTGCTGCCAGTGATTCGGACGCTGCCACTTGCGAGTCCGGGGGATTGCGAGACCTTGGCGCTGGGGAGGTGGGGAACGTAGGCGAGGAGCACTGCGGCGATTATCGCGAGCCCCGCGCCAACCCAGAGTACACTCGAGTCGATGGTGAGGTTCAGAGCCCGAACGGAAAAGCGGGAGGCGTAGCGCGAAAGGATTTCCAGCAGGGGACGAGCGATCATTACGCCAAGCGTAGCTCCGGCACCGCAGAGGACGAGGCTCTCTGCCAGCAGTGTCCGGCGGAGGGCGGCGCTGCTGGCCCCGAGGGCCGCGCGAATGGTCAGCTCGCCTTCGCGGCGCACAGTGCGCGCGAGGATGAGGTTGGCCGCGTTGGAGCAAGCGATGATGAAGACGAGCCCGGAGGCGGCGAGGAGGACGAGAAGGATGGGGCGGGCGTCGGAAGTAACTTGGTCGCGGAGGAGTCTCGCGTCAATTTGGAAGTCTCCGTTGGTAGGGTAAGCTTCGTGGTGATCTTTCTTCATCGTGGAGTAGACGGACTGCAACTCCGCGCGAGCTTGGTCGAGCGTGGCGCCGGGAGCAAGGCGGCCGAAGAGTTCCGTCATGCGATGGACCCGGCCGGTAACCATGGTGGCATCGAGGTGGTGTGCGCTCGTAACGACATTGGCGATGATCGCTGTATCCGAGGGATAAGGGATGGAGGGTTCGAGGACGCCAATGACGGTGGCCGTGCGCGCGTCAAAGCTTTCGAGGCGGACCTGTTTGCCGATAACGTTGGGATCTTTCCTGAGAACTGTCGACCAGAAGGGATAGGTCAGAACGACAACGCCGGCGGCTTTCGGACCATCGTCTTGAGGTCCGATGAGGCGGCCAAGAACTGGGTGAAGGCCGACAACCTCGAAATAGTTTCCGCCGACGACTGCGGATTGAATTTCGCGAGGCTCGCCGAGACCCACCATGGTCATACCAATGGCAGAGAAATCGCCAAATTCGCTGACAGAATGGATACTGGCTTTAAAGTCTTGGATTTCGGGAACGGACCAGTTCTCTTCATCCATCCCGATGCCTTTGGCGCTCTGCTCAATATAGATGAGGCGGTTTTCGTCGGCGTTGACGAGTGGACGAAGGAGCACGCCGCGAACGAGGCTGAAAATCGCAGCGTTGGCGCCGATGCCGAGAGCCAAGGTAGCGATCACGGTAAAGGCCAATCCTTTGGAGCGCCCGAGCGAGCGCACGGCGATCCGGAGGTCTTGATACAGCAGCTGCGGTTTAATCATGGTCGCGCCTCCCTATTTCCCTCGTTGTGGCAGTTACTATCGCACGGCATGTGCCGCGGACGATGCTTCCTAAATCGTTGAGCAGAAAAGTCTTAGCTACTCTGCGGTTCATTTTCTTTCTTGTCCCTATGTCCGTTTTTGGGATTCCCGCGTCCTGCAAACGAACACGCTATCCGGAGGCCCTCGCAGCTGCCAAGCTTATTCGGCACCCATTAACCTCCGGCGATCGCGCCGAGGATGAGCAACGGTTCTTTTCCCGAGACAACCGCCTCGGGGAGCGGAGTATCTGGCGACTCGTGAGAAAGATCCTCTTCGCACGCGAAAAATCGCAAGAACGGGCGGCGCTGCTGCGTGACGTGCTCGCGAATGGTTCCCGTAAGCATGGGATAGCTTGCTTCGAGCGTGTCAAGCACGGAGCGTACGGTGACCTGGCCGGCAATTTCAATGGTGACTTCGCGGCCGGCGTGCGCCAGCGTCCGCAAATGCGGCGGAAGGATGACGCGAATCTTGGCTGTGGGCCCAACGGTCATGAGAGCGTCTGCACTTCGACGGACAAGACGGCTGGTAGATCGCGGACGATAGGCGCCCAGTTGTCGCCCGCATCGGGCGAACAATAGACCTGGCCGCCGCTGGTGCCGAAGTAGATGCCGCACTTGTCTAGCGAGTCCACGGCCATGGCATCGCGCAGCACGTTGACGTAGCAATGGTTTTGCGGAAGGCCCTTGGTGAGGGCTTCCCATTCGTTTCCGCCGGTGCGGCTGCGGTAGACGCGAAGCTTGCCTTCGTGGACATAGTGCTCGCCGTCGCTTTTGATAGGAACAACGTAAATGGTTTCGGGTTCGTGCGCGTGGACGTCAATCACGAAGCCGAAGTCGGTGGGCAAATTGCCGCTGATTTCTTTCCAGTTATCGCCGGCGTCATCGCTGCGCATCACGTCCCAGTGTTTTTGCATGAATAGCACGTTTGGGCGCGTCGGGTTCATCGCGACGTGATGGACGCAGTGTCCTACTTCGGCGGTGGGATTGGGAATGTATTGCGAATAAAGGCCTTTGTTGATGGGCTTCCAGGTTTTGCCGCCGTCATCGGTGCGAAACGCGCCTGCGGCAGAAATCGCGATGTAAATGCGCTGAGGGTTGGTTGGATCGAGAATGAGTGTGTGCAGGCACATGCCGCCGGCGCCGGGCTGCCATTTTGGGCCCGTGCCGTGGCCGCGAAGGCCGGAGAGTTCTTGCCAGGATTTGCCGCCGTCCTTCGAACGGAAGATAGCGGCGTCTTCCACGCCTGCATAGACCGTGTCTGCTTCGGTGAGTGAAGGTTCGAGATGCCAGACGCGCTTGAATTCCCAAGGATGCTGCGTGCCATCGTAAAACTGATGGGTAGTGAGAGGCGCGCCGGTTTCCGCAGAAGTGTCGTACACGAATTTGTTGCTCTCGCCCTTGGGCATGCCGCCCGGGCCGGTGGTCGGTTCGCCCGGAGGCGTTCCCGGCTGAGTCCAAGTCTTTCCGCCGTCATCGGAGCGCTGAATGATTTGGCCGAACCAACCGCTGGTTTGCGAGGCGTAGATGCGGTTGGGATTCTTGGGAGATCCTTTCATGTGGTAAATCTCCCAGCCGGCAAAATGCGGGCCGCTCACGTCCCATTTTTCGCGCTTGCCGTCCGACGACAGAATGAATGCGCCCTTTCGTGTGCCAACCAAGACTCGTACTCCGCTCATTCCTCTCTCCCTCCAGTGATCGGTTTGGTGCTGATGCGAAATGGCAAATACTTTACCTCAACTCCTTGACTCGAGTGTGAATTCAAACGCAGCGCTCAGGATTTCAGCGGGACCCAGACTTCCATGCCGCCCATTCCTGTTTGCGGATTGAACTCTTCTGTATAACGTTCAAAAAACGCGGGTGTTTCAGCCTCGTCAGAGTGCTGATGGCCGGATTCAGGGAGCCATCTCGAGATGGCATCGCAGGTTTCGTAAAGCTTCGAAAGGTGGCCGCGATGGAGGAAAACCGCGTATCGCTGAGCGGGAATGCTGGCAACAGTGAATTCGCCGGGAAGGCCAACGAAACCGGAGACTTCGACGCCTGTGAGATACTCGATGCCCGAGCCTTCGCGCGGCTGCCAGCAAATGCCATAGGTGGCGCGGCCAATCTGTCCCGGAGTTTTTCCGATGTGGGGAGCAAAGCGCTGCCACTGAGCGGGAAGGTCCTTCATGGTTTCTGCGGTGTAATGGTTGTGCAAACCGGCGATGAGCAGAGCTCTGCCGTTTTCGAAGCGCGGCGGTTCGAGTTCGGTTGTGGGCGATTGTTTTGCTGCTGCGTGACTCATTTGCGGCCTCCAGTTGGCGGTAGTAGCTGGTTGCGTAGTGTGCACAAGTCACTTGCAAAACGCAAGTGAAAAATGTTAGTGTCGAAACGTGCCGAAGGAAAAGACAAGCGCAAAGCGGCGGTCGGGCTGCCCGCTGAACGCTTCGGTGGAAATGCTGGGGGATCGCTGGTCGCTGCTGATCATCCGCGACATGATGCTGCTGGGCCGCCGCACTTTTAAGGAATTCCTGGACTCCTATGAACGGCCGGCGACAAATATATTGACCGACCGGCTGCGCAAGCTGGAGGCTTTTGGAATCATTCGCACGGAGCGCGATCCCGCCGATGGACGCAAGGTCGTCTATCTACTCACGCCAAAGGGAATGGATCTTGCGCCGGTGCTGACCGAGATGGTGCTTTGGGCAGGGAGGCACGAAAAAACGGAAAACCGGCCGCTCATCCGTCTGATGCAGAAGGACAAGCAGAAATTCCTGGAGCAGATCCGCCGGCGCTGGGCGCACCCAAATCCAACCACGGAAAAGAAGCGAACCGATACGATCTGAGGAACCAATTCGAGGGAACAAAACAGCAGGTTACTGAAGTTACAAATGGACCTCTGCGTATTCCTCTTCTTCCGAGGCAGAGACGGGCATGGTCGCGGAGGTCACGCGGGCGGTCAGGTTGGCAAAATAAAGGTAAGCAAGGACCGCTGCGGGCAGGAGCACCAAGGCTCCCTTCCATAACATGGAAGGAGCATAGGCGCCGCTCACCAAGCCGGCGAAAGCGATACCACCCATGAAGTAAGGAAACGCCCACTGATAACAACGCAGGCAGACTTCCTTTAAGGGTTGTCCTTCCGCCAAGCCAATGACCATGGAAACCAAGCCGGAGTTGACCGGGAAATAGATGCTGCCGGCGAGGATCACGCAAACGACTGCGGATTCCGTAGCGCTTCCTGCCAGGACGAGATGCGCAAACTTGTAGGCTAGGCTGCTGCTCAGTACCAGCGCGGCGGCGCTGAAAGCCACTTGCACGAGACGCGGGCGCTTGGCACTGGCCCAGAGAGATTGCACCAGCGCGGCAGCGAGGCTGATGGCAGCAACCTGCGAAAAGGGCAGCGCGACCATTCCCAAAAGCAGGAAGACAAAACTTGGGGTTATGGTGCTTTCCATTCCGGGAATCCTGACTTTCATGGCCGAGGCAAGCGCGGCGAGTCCCAGGTAGATGGCAAACTGGCGAAGGTTGGTGGAGGACCACGATCCGGCGGCGAGCAACGAGAGCAGGGTTCCTGCTGCGATTACCAGGGCGATGTAGGCTTTAGCTTGGCTCGGCATTTTCTCTGTCCCTCCTCTCAGTACTTGCGCCTTGCCTGCCTATTAGTTCTCGCCTGTCACCGTCACGCTTTGTGCTGTCGAGCTTGACTGGTCTGAGGAATTGCCCCACACAACGCCATTTCCCCACACTACGCTGAAACCCGAACAGGAGCTGTCGCCCCATACGACGGAGTTGCCCCAAACCACCGAGTTACCCCAAACAACGCTGGTGCCCCAGACCAAGGAGTTGCCCCAAACGACGCTGTTGCCCCAAACGACGCTCGTGCCTTCGATTAGATAAACAGTATTGGTGCTCGGGTCGAAAGTCACGGAGGGCGACATGGCCGAACCATTTGCCAGATCGTTGTTTGCCAGTGCCGCGGGAATGTTGAGGTAGCCGGCGCCGATTGTGAAGATGTCGTAGTAATCAGTGTAGGTAATGCCCGTGCTCGGGTCGGTGACGGTACTGCTGGCCGGGAATGTCTTGGAAGCCGTCTTCATCAGCCGCGCCTTGACCTGATCCGGCGTGAGATTCGGGTATTGCTGAAGGAGAAGAGCCGCCGCGCCGCTCACCACGGGTGTGGCCATGCTGGTTCCGCTCAACGTGAAATACTGGTTAGAGAGTGTGGTCACGTTGGTGGTCTGGTAGTACGACAAAGGGGCGATATTGGCCGGGTAGTTTTTTGGCAGAGTCGCCGCCATGTTGTCGTCAGAGACCACGCGATTGCCTGGCGCAACCAGGTCTGGCTTCACGATATGGTCGTAGCCTGTGGGACCCTTCGAACTGTAGGTGGCAATCGTGTCGTCAACCGTGGAATAGGTTCCATTGGTTTTCATCGCTCCAACAGTGATGACATAAGGATCGTTGCCGGGCGCGGTGATGGTCCCGTAGCCGTAGGTGCCCGTGGAGTTGTCGCGACCATAATTTCCAGCAGCCACGACCACAACGATTCCCGCATTCCATGCTTGCTCGACGGCTTGGCAGAGTGGATCCTGCCTGTAGCTCTCATAAACACCGCGGCCGAGCGAAAGATTGATGACCTTGATGTTATAGGTGTTTTGGAGTGAGATGGCTTTCTGGATGGCAGAGATGACCAGGCTATCCGTGCTTGCTCCGTTCTGATTCAGGACTCGGAGATTGATCAGGTTAACGTTGGGTGCGACTCCCTTGAATGTGCGCGTGCAACTCGAGCACGTCGAGGCTTTCCCGGAGCTGCCCACGATACCGGCGACGTGGGTCCCATGACCGTAGAAGTCATCGGTTCCACCACCGACAAAATCCTGGTCATATACGTCCCTGTTCTTTCCGCTTGCGTCTTTGAAATCGCTAGATTTATGGAGGCCGCTGTCAATGACCGCCACTCCGACGCCAGAGCCATCGAGTCCGTAGACGTTCCAGGCAATGGGTGCACCCACGGCTGAGGTTACATAGTCAAGAGATCCACTCACCTCGCGGTCGGGCGAGATGTAGGCCACATCAGGATCATTTGCCAGGTCATCCAGCGCTCCGGTCGGAACGGAATAATGGCCGGCCTTAATGAAATCCAGATTGGTCTTCAGGACTCCGCCCTTATCCTGCACTTTCTGATGATGGGCTGCGGTCGGCGTTTGGTTGAACTGGATAATGACGTCTACCGTGGCGCCGTTATGGCCGCCTTTAAGGGCATCCAGGTCTTTCGATAGCTTGTGCTTTTTCCCATCTGCAAGGGACAATCCCGCAGCCAACAGGGTGATCAGGGCCAAGAGAGCAAGGCGCCTCCCCCAAGTCGTTGTCTTTAGGATGCTGTCGTTCGACGACTGCTTCGCGTCTGGCGTGCTGGACGGGCGCATGAGCTTCGCTCCTGAGAAAAGTAGCGGGCACTGGTTTGGAAATGGCCCGACGCCGTGCGTTCTTTGCCAGTGGTGTGAGTATCGGATCTAGCTTCGAGGGGGTCGATAGTACAGGGGCACCCCGGGTGTAGTACTAAAGTACAGCTAGTCATTCCCGACAGGAATTTCTGCCGCTAGGTTTTCGCAGGTTTTCGCTTCAGTTTTTACCGGTGACAGCAACGCCGCTGCCCGACATGGCGATGGATCCGCCGCTGCGGCGGCGGGGTTAAATCTTGCTATTGCCAGAGGACGAGGATCGCGCCCATGGCGAGGAAGCAGACCAGCTGATAACCAGTGTTGATGGCGAAGAGCTTCACGCTTTGCTTCGCGAACAGAGCGCCGGTAAATTGCACGGTGGCGACGAAACCGAGCCAGATGTGGAAGCTGGCCATCAAGCCGAAGTGCAGTGAATCTGCCCGCATGCCATGCAGAATGAGCGCGAGGGTGAAGGCGGAGATCAAGCTGGCGACAAAGGAGCCTGCATAGGCGGGGCCAGCGCTCTTGCGCATTTCGTCCATTTTCGCCTTGTCATTGGGGTCGTAGCCCATTTCGCGGGTCCAGGCTTTGGCAAAGAGCAGGGGCGAATACCAAAGGAAGCCGAGGACCATGGTGGAAACGGCCGCCACGAGGATGGCAAGCCAATTCAAGCTATGCATGTGCATGAGGGATCTCCTTGGGATCGTTTGTAGGGAAAAGGTGGCCGGTATGGTATGACGCGACCGGGCTGGGAAGCAAAGGAAAAGAGATACTGCAGGAGCAACGAAGGGCAGGGGAAGGAAGCGAGGGAGTCACTTTTGCGTAGCAAGAGGACAATTACCATTTTTGGAGAAAAGGAAAGTGTCCTAAAACAGAAGGAATTCAGCGAGGCGAAGTGCCTTGAGGAATGGGGGTTCGCCTCCGCACGGCGCATGCTGATCGCTCTCCAGCGTCGAGCGGGCGTAAGTCATGCAGACGGGGAGTAAGGCAATCACGGCGGTCCGAGCCGAAATCCGGACAAGGAGGAGAAGTACATGAAGATAAAGATCGTAGGTCTCTTGGCTGCTGCCTCGTTGATTCTTGCGTTTGCATTCATGGTGTCAACGCACGCCGCCCCAAATAAGACGAATACTCCAACAACTCCGGCAGCGAATGCGCTGCCAGCCACCCCGGCCGCGGCAACTCCAGCAGAGCCGCACCCCCAAATCCGCGAAGCATTAGGAGCGTTGCGCCGCGCGAAGGAACATATGGAACATGCCGCGCATGACTTCGGCGGCCACCGCGTGGAAGCGCTAAAAGCGACGGACGAAGCCATCCGGCAACTTGAGCTTTGCCTGAATTTCGACAAAGACTAGTGACCAGCGCGTCGATGGGCGCGCTTTGACCGAAATGCTTGCATCAAAAGCCCGGGCTGAGGCAGACCTCAGTTCGGGCTCTTCCTTGGATAAGGGAATTTCGCAGCTCAGTGAGTGCGGCGGAACTCGATGAAATCGCGGCCTACGTAGAGGCGATAGCTTCCAGCCGTAGAGGAGGCCACGACTTGAAGAGGGACGGGGCGCTTCATTTCGGCGTCGCGCTGTCCAGCGGCTTCGATGAGGTTATTGGCGGCGAGGTCCATCACGATGAATTTGCTGCCTGCAACAAAACCGAATCCATAGGCGCCGGGCTTTAGAGTTTGACCGCCAATTTCCAAAGTGACTTCGCTGAGCAAATATGCCTGGTACTTTTCCTTGATAGCGGTGGAGTAGCCTGAGTTGTCCACCAAACCCGCCAAAGCATAGAGATCGTCGGCAAAATGCACACCGCCGGTGTTGCGGAGTTGCGCGGGAGCGACTTGGCCGCGGAAGAAGACATGCTCCGGGAAAAGTTTGGGTGTGATGTCGGAAGCCTTGAGAACCGCGTCTTGTCCAGCGGGTGGGCCGCCGGCCCCGACCGCGGGCATTTGCCGGAGAGAGAGAGTCAAAAGCAAAATCATCAGGGAAACCAGGAGGAATGCAGAGCGTTTCATTGGGGCTCCTTTCGAAGTGAAATGCATGGTACGCGATTTGAATGGGGAGAGCAAAACCCGAGAATGGGACAGGGTCAATAACGCAAAAGAACTAGCGGAGGGCGGCGTTGGAAGCCGCGAGAGGACGAAGACCGTGCGGGATGTGTGATATGTTACGCGCGCTCGCGAGTGGCGGAAGGGGAGGATGCAGATGCTGGACCGGCGAATTTTCATGAAGACTTGCTCGGGGATGGGGCTGGCGGGGACGCTGTTTCCCGGAGTGCTCTGGGCGCAGGCACAAGCGCAAGGCGGAGCAAAAATCACAAAGGAAATGATCGAGAATGCCGCAGCTATCGCGGACGTGCCGATCGCCGATGAGTACAAAAAAATGATGCTGGAAGACCTGAACGATCACGCCAAAAGCTACGAAGAGATTTACAAGCTAAAGATTCCGAATTCGGTCGATCCGGCGCTGGTGTTTAATCCGGTGCTGCCGGGAATGAAATTCGAAACCGAGCGGAAACCGATGCGGATGTCCGCGGCAAAGCTCCCGAAAGAATTTGAAGATTTCGGAAAAGCAGGCCTTCGTCCGAACTACGAGGCGCTGGCTTTCGCGAGCGTAAGGGATCTGTCGGAGCTGATGCGGACGAAGAGGATTTCGTCGCAGGCTCTCACGGAAATGTATTTGCAGCGATTGAAGAAGTATGACCCGACGCTGAGATTTGTGGTGACGCTGACGGAAGAGCGCGCGCTGGCGCAAGCGAAAAAAGCCGATGCGGAGATTGCTGCGGGAAAATACCGCGGGCCACTGCACGGGTTGCCGTGGGGCGCAAAGGATTTGCTGGCGACGAAGGGTTACCGAACCACGTGGGGTGCGGGCGGGTTCGAGAATCAGATGATTGACCAAGACGCGACGGTGGTGAAGCGCCTGGATGAAGCGGGCGCGGTGCTGGCGGCGAAATTGACGCTGGGTGCGTTAGCGCTGGGCGACGTGTGGTTCGGCGGAGTGACGCGCAATCCATGGAACACGCATCAGGGCTCGAGCGGTTCATCGGCAGGGCCGGCTTCGGCCACGTCGGCGGGGTGCGTGGCGTTCAGCATCGGCTCAGAAACATTGGGCTCGATTTCGTCGCCTTCGACGCGCTGCGGATGCACGGGATTGCGGCCAACGTTTGGACTGGTGCCGCGAACCGGAGCAATGGCTCTCTCATGGACGATGGACAAGCTGGGGCCGATCTGCCGCTCGGTTGAAGATTGCGGGCTGGTGCTGGACGCGATTTACGGGCCGGATGGGCACGACTGGACAGTACACGGGGCGGCGTTCAACTGGGACGCGAATCTGGATTGGAAGAAACTGCGCGTCGGTTATTTGAAATCGGATTTTGAGCACAAGCCCGAACCGCCGCAAGCAGAGGCAAAAGAGGAGCCTCCGAAGACTCCAGAAGAACAGAAGAAACGGGACGAGCAAAAGAAACGGCGCGAAGCGGGGCGGGCACGTGCGGAGTACGATCGAAAATACAACGACGCTGCTCTCGCGAAGCTCCATCAAATGGGCGTGAATTTAATCCCCGTGGAACTGCCGAAGTTTCCTTACAGCGCGATTACGGTGATGCTGACGGCTGAGTCCGCCGCGGCATTCGACGACTTGACACGCAGCGGCAAGGACAAGCTGCTGACGTCACAAAAGGATTATGACTGGCCGAACACGTTTCGAACGGCGCGATTCATCCCGGCCGTCGAGTACATTCAGGCCGCGCGTGCCCGAAAGCTGGCTATGGAAGCGATGGCCAAAGTGTTCGACGGTGTGGATGTGATCGTTGCGCCCACAAACGGCGGCCAGCAACTCGTCATCACGAACCTGACCGGTCATCCCTCGGTGATTCTGCCAAACGGATTGCGCGGAGAGGATGCGCCGAAGTATCCGTTCGACGATCCCAGCGATTTTCAAAATGCCGGTGGCCCGGGGACGCCCACAAGTTTGACGTTTCTCGGGAAGTTATACGGCGAAGCGGAATTACTTGCGTTTGCGCGGGCGTATGAAGAGGCGACGGGGTTTCATCTGCAGCATCCGAAGCTGACAGTCTAAATCGAAGAGCGCTGTGGCCCGAATGCAAGGGATTTCTGTCTAGATGCCCTTCTGCATCGGGTAACCCTTGTCCGCCCAATCGGCGGCGAAACTCGTCGGAAGGACGAGCACGCGAAGTTTCTTGAAACCCATGCCGCTCAAGGTGGTGTACGCAGGCCGAAGGTTCGGGCACTTGTCCATGGGGCAGCAGCCGCAGTAAATGACGAGCTCCGTGGAGCGGGGGAGCGAAGTTGCCCAAGCTTTCAGTTCCGCAAGGCCCTGCTCCGTGGAAGCAGAGCCGTGAAAAGATGCGTCAGGCACATGCCCGCCAACGTAAAGCGAACGGAAGCCTACAAATACGACCGTTGGAACGGACGTGTACTTGTCCGTGAGCATTTTCGAAAGGACGGCAGGCTGCATCGTCTCGGAGCTGGGCCAAGGATCCGCGGCTTTCTTTTCCTGTCCGTGAAGGGCCGGCAAAGGGAGAGAAACCAAAGCCACCGCGAACAGGAAGGTCAGCAGAGAAATAAGCAGAGAAGTCCGGATAGGAGTTTTTCGAATCATTGGAGAGCCTTAAGAGAACCTTATTTGACCCTTTGATTGTAGAGCGAAAACCGGCCCGAAACCAGCTAGGGATGGGTTGTCCCGGCTTATTTCTTTTGATCGGCGCGGGTGCGCTGGAGCTTCGTCGCCGTGGTGCGCAACGTTTCAGGAACATTTTTATTCGTTGTGAGGCGCTTGAGGTCCTGGACGTTGAGCATCGGTAACATGTGCAAAGTCACGTCCAGCGGAGTTTTCGGATTGTTGATCAGGTTGCGCACAACCGTATAGTTCTTTCGAAACGTGCGGTTGCCGGCGATCAGCCGCAGGATCTCATCCGTAAGGCTGGACATGGAAGCAAAAGCTTCCACTTCCTGGTCGGTCAGGCGCGGAGATTGAAGGACAGCGCGCTGGACCACTTTGTTGGTGTCGCGGATGAGCGTGCGGCGCGCTTCCGAGCCGCCCTTGATGGCGAATTGCACGCGCTGCGAAACGGTCATTTTGGCGATGCGCTGGAGTAGCGTTTGACGGCGCGCGGCATCGGGTTCCGCGGCGGCTGCAGCCTCGGCGAGGGCCGCCTCGTCGATGGGATGACCGGGCCCATGAAGCTCGTGGAGCAGGTTTTTTTGTTCCGCAGTGAGCGAGGCGGATTGTTCCAGCGCGGCAGCCAGCGTGGGAGAGGCGCTGACACGGTCGAGGTCTTCAGCCAGGGCCTGGATGGCGCCGGGGGAAAAATGACGTACGGCATGGAGAAGATGCTCGGCGGCGCAATTCTTGTTCTGCAACAGAGCATCGCAGATGCCTGGCTTGTCGGCCAGGTGCCGCGCGGCAAAGGCAAAGAGGGCGGGCTGAGCGTTCTCCCGTTTGATGGCTTCTACAAAAGCCTCTGGAGCGACCGACAGTATAGCGTCGCTTGCGCGCGTAGCGATCATTTCATCGGGATCGTTGGCGAGAACCGCAAGAATTTCCGCGCGATCTGCAGGCGCGAGATGTGCGCCACCGGTGCATATAGCAAGTTTTCGCTCGCGTGTGGCGCGCCCGTGCCGAAGATCCTCCACAACTTCAGGGCTTAGAGTTTCCAACGGGTCCCTTCCTCAAGTTCTCTTGGCCCAACACCATTCTACCGAAGGTCCCAGGCGTTCCGAGGGGCGGCATTGCCCTGCCGTTCAACTGCAGCAACACCGCTGAGGAGTTTGTCGCACTGACGTCAAATTGCTGCTTCGCCGTAAAGTGCAAAGTGTCGCCGGCGGAGATTTGAGAGTCCGTAAGGAGCTTTCCGTCTGCAATAACGCGCACATGAGTGCTCGCAGAGGCGGAAATCGAAAGCGCGAGGGGCGCATCGGACGTGGTGGCGGATTGCTTGGCAGCGCGAAACGCGGCCACCTGCCGCCATGCATACGTCATTCCATAAAAAAACAGAACCAGCAGAAGCAGGCCGCCCAAAACTACGGCAACGGGAATCCACCTTGGAGGCGAGGGAATTGGCTCTGCTTTGGGAGCCGCGGGCGGCAACTTCTCGGCGCGCGCAAGGTCGTATTCGCCGAGAAGGGCCTCCTCGGACAAGCCGAGATATCGCGCTATGCTGCGAACAAAACCATGACCGAAAACGCCGCCGGGCAATTTTCCCCAGTCTTCGTTTTCCAGGGCTTGGAGAAAGCGATTGCTGATCCGCGTGGCCTTGCTAAGCTCGTCCAGGGAAACTTCACGGAGTTCCCGCTCGCGCTTCAGATGTTCGCCGAATTTTCCCCTGGCCATCGCAAAACCCGTCCCCGGTGAAATGAAGATAGGGTCACGGTGTGAGCGACGCGCGAGCCCTTGACGGACTATAGGTGGACGAGAAGGTACTGTCAAATGAATGAGTTGAGAGGGTTGTTGAAAGTGAGGCTCCGAAAAGTCGGCGCAGGATGGCGAGATGGCAACGCCTGTACCACAACCTTATTGCGTCCTTTTTTAACAGGGGCCTATACTGGAAAGGATTCGCCACTTTTGGGCGTGCGCGGGGCGGACTTGTGTTTCTAGGGAAACTTAAACGGCCAGGGATTCTGGGCTGGAAAATGACAGTGTGCACGGGAAAGAAACCGAAGAGCGTTTTGTGATACCAAAAAGGGCGGGCTTACCGAGGCGTGGAAGACGTTAAACAGTTTCCGGCTGTAGAGCGGCGGCGCAACGTTGCGACGTCGTCCGATCGCGAAAAGGGGGAAGTAGCGGTCTTCCAGGAATTGGGGAAGGCCCTTACGTCGTCGCTGCAGCTCGACCAGGTTCTCCGCACTATCATGGAGAAGATTGACGAGTTTCTGCGCCCGGACAACTGGTCGTTGCTTTTGCTGGATGAAGACAAGCAGGAACTCTACTTTGAACTCGCCGTCGGGAAAGCCTCGCAGGCGCTAAGAGATGTTCGCATCAAGATGGGGCAGGGCATTGCCGGCTGGGTAGCGCAGCACGGAGAGACCGTGGTTGTGCCCGACACCTCAAAGGACACCCGCTTCTTTTCTAAAGTAGACGAAAAGACTAAGACCGAGACGCAGTCGATCGTGGCCGTGCCGGTACGCTTTCGGGACACGTGCCTCGGGGTCATCGAGTTGATTAATTGCGTCGGACCGGATGGGTTCGATCCACGGGATCTGAAACTGCTCGAAGCGCTTTCCGATTTCGCCGCCATCGCGCTGGAAAATGCGCGGCACGTCAAGAAAATCCACGACCTGACCATCCGGGACGACTGCACGTCGCTCTACAATGCGCGACACATGAGCTTCATCCTGGAGACGGAGATCTACCGCTCGCAACGCTACAATTACGAATTCTCACTGGTGTTCATCGACCTGGATCATTTCAAAATGGTGAACGACACCCACGGGCATCTGGTGGGTTCGCGGTTGCTGGCGGAAATCGGGAACGCTTTGAAGGCGCACTGCCGTTTAATCGATTTTGCGTTCCGCTACGGTGGGGACGAATTCGTGCTCCTGCTGCCGCAAACTTCGAAAGAAAACGCGCTGAACGTCGCGCGTCGCCTGCATAAACTTATTCGGGAGAGCGTGTGGCTTGAGCTAGAAGGCTTGAGAATCCGCCTGACTCCCAGCCTCGGGGTGGCTTCGTACCCGGCGGATTCGCGCACCAAGGAAGGCTTGCTCCACCTCGCCGATGAAGCGATGTACCTGGTGAAGAACACCAACCGCGACAGCGTGGCGGCGGCAAACATCGGGATCCTGCCTAATACCGCGACCGCAGAATCTGCCGGATAATCAGCTCTTCGGTTCATTCGTTCGAATTGCTCGCTTTTTTCCATCGAACTACGACCTCGATAGTAGACTGAGCCCAAAATTTGCCACGACGCGGGACACGGGTCGAAGTACAATGCTGATCCGTTCCCGGCTCTTTAACGCGATTAAATGAAAGGAACCTCTGTCTTATGGGGCGCGCCCAGACTTTGGTCAAGCTATGTAAATGCGGTCACGGCAAGAGCATCCATGCGGGAATCTTTCAACGCAAGCGAACCGGCCCGGCCAAATGCAATTACCCTAATTGCCGCTGCTCCAGTTACCGGCCGATTCCAGCGTCGGAGTCCAGGCCAAGGAGCACAGCGTAAGCCTCAAGCCTCGGTCGCCATTGGGCGCGAAACGCACCTTGGGCAGTCGCCTTTGTATACAGCACTCCAAAATTCTGCTTAACTGAAAATATGAGGAGAAGTGAAGCGGCCAGATACGCGCGCTGGTCGGCAGCAGTGGCTTGCCTGCTGGCGATGCTCACGGCGAGCGTGTATCTGCACCGTAAATGGGTGGCGCATCGAGAAAAGGAAAAGGCTCCACCGCCCGCGCCCGAAGGAGTTGCCCGGCAAGAGAGCGGGCTTACCTTCTCCAAGGGGGTGGGTGCGCAAAAGCTCTTTACCGTGGAAGCCTCGAAAGCGACGAACTTCAAGGATAATGCAGCGAGCCTCCTCGAAGACGTCAAGATCACCATTTTTGGAAAGACCGGCGAGCGTCACGACGTCATACACACGCATAGCTGCGAGTACGAGAAAGACGGGCAAAATATCGTTTGCAGCGGCGACGTACAGCTCGATCTGCAAAGCGCGGAGGATGCGGCGCTGACGGAAGAAAAACAGCGTGCAGCCGCGCACAAAGTCCACGTAGAGACGCGAGGCGTTACTTTTAACCGCTCGACGGGAATCGCGCAATCTGACCAGCTGGTGAAATTCGTCTTTCCCAATGGGCAAGGGGAGGCAGTTGGCGTGGAGTACCGCTCCGAAGAGGGAGCAGTGCGGCTGTTGCGAGACGTCAACTTTATGCTTATTAGCGCTGCAAACACCAAGCAAACTGGCAAAGATGCCGGAACGGCGCTCCATGAACCCGTTCGCGTGACCGCCAGGAGCGCTGATTTCGAACGTGACTCACGAGTGATACACCTTCGCGGACCTGTGGAAGCAAGGACAGCAGCAGCGCATTTGCGGGCAGGGGAAATCACTCTGGCTCTTGACAAGATCTTTCACGCAGAGAAGTTGGTGGCGAATGCGGGCGCCACTGGAAAAAATCCAGAGATAGAGTGTCAAGGAAAGGATAGCGAGACGCATTTGAGCGGAGAAACTCTGACCGCCATTTTCGCCCCGGAGGGATGGCTGACAAAAACGGAAGCCGGTGGCTTTGTCAGGGGCTCCCAGCAAAGTGGAAAGGATGTTGACGACTTTATTGCTGACAGTGCCTTCATGGAAATGTGGCCGAAAGCGAATCAGCCCAAGGGATTGAATCTGAAGGGGAACGTGCAGTTGATCTCAAGGGTAGAAAAAACAGGAGAATCCAGAGCGTTGCAGACCAGTGCGCTTCTCATTGAGTTTGCCGAGCGCAAGAAAGGCGAGAGCAGCGTGCCCGAGCATGCGGAAACACTGGCCCGAGGCACGCTGGAGTGGACTGATCCGGCAACGCAAACCGCAGCTTCTGCTCCTACGTCGGAGGCTGGCCTAGCAAGGACGAAACTGACCGCAGACAAGCTGGAGTTGAAATTTGGTGCGGACGGAAAAGCGAGTGAGCTCACTGCTTCCGGCAATGTGGTGACGGAGAGGACGCTACCGGGAAAACCACAGCAGACGGCCAGGGCTCAGAATGGCAACGCCCAGCTACAGGGTGGTGGCTGGTCTCAGATGGAGTTGGCTGGAAATGTAAAGCTGAAAGAAGGTGACCGAAGCGGTCAGGCCGACCGCGCTGTATTTGTCCGGTCGGCGCAAACAGCCACGTTGACTGGGAACGCCGTCGTACGCGACGCGACAACCGAGACGCGCGCTCCCCGCATTGCCTTTGTACAAAGCTCAGGAGAAATACGCGCGGACGGCGGCGTACGTTCAACCGATTTTTCGTCGAAAAGCAGCAGCCCGCAACTATCACCAGTGCCGGCCAACATTTCGGCGGATAGTCTGCGCGCAAATTCCAGGACAGGTAGGGGGCTTTATACGGGACACGCCCGCCTGTGGCAGGGTGATTCGGTGATGGAAGCCGATTCCATTGAGGTTTTGCGCGAAGCAAAAATCCTGAATGCTTTAGGAAATGTTCGCGCGGTGTTCCCGCAGAGTCCGGGACAGGCTCCAGCGCAAGCCTTGGCGGTTCGCCAGCCTGCGGCCAGGAAGCCCAAGCTCTGGCATATTACGGCCGGGACGTTGTCTTATAGCGAGTCTGAGAGCCGCGCCCATCTGGAGAGGAACGTGGTTGCGCAATCCGCTGAACAAGAAATTCGCGCCCCTTTGATGGACTTGTATTTCACGAGGGGCGAGAAGAGCTCTCCGATTCCGACAAGTGCCGCCCCTTCTCCTGCAACACAAACAGGAGCACAACAAATCAGCCGCGCCGTGGCCACGGGGGGCGTAATTGTCGAGCAGGGGGCGCGGAGGGCCACCGCGGAGCGCGGCGAGTATTCCGCCGCGGAGGGAAAATTCGTTATGAGCGGCGGGAATCCCACGATTTTCGACGCTTCCGAAGGCACCACCACGGGCCGTCAATTGACCTTCTTTTTAGCGGATGATACGATCATCGTGGACTCAGAAAATGGTTCGCGGACGTTGACGAAGCACCGAGTCGAGAAATGACGAGGTATGCTGAAGCTCCAGGCCCTCGAGTTAAGCAAGTCTTACCGTGGCCGCAAAGTCGTTGACGACGTTGAACTGGAGATTGGTCAGGGTGAAGTCGTCGGGCTCCTCGGCCCGAACGGCGCAGGAAAGACGACAACGTTTTACATCCTCGTTGGCCTCGCCCGGCCGGACTCCGGCCGCGTTCTGCTGAACGGAGACGAAATCACCGACTTGCCCATGTACCTCCGGGCGCGAAGTGGAATCAGCTATCTTCCTCAGGAACCCTCGGTATTTCGGCAACTTACCAGCGAAGAGAATTTGCTCGCGGTGTTGGAGACCCTCCCTCTCACGCCCGAGCAGCAGCGCGATCGTTTAGAGGAGTTGCTGGTTCAAATGGGGCTTGAAACGGTCAGGACGAGTAAAGCTTACACACTCTCGGGCGGGGAACGCCGCCGCCTCGAAATTGCCCGTTCCTTGACCCTCCAACCTTCCTTTATCCTACTGGACGAACCTTTTTCGGGGATCGACCCTCTAACGGTGAAGGATCTCCAGGAAATTATCCGGGACTTGGCAAAGTCGGGGATTGGCGTGCTAATTACCGATCATAACGTCCGCGAAACTCTTAGCGTAACGGATCACGCATACATCCTGAAAAATGGGAAAATATTCCGGAAGGGCCGCCCCGAAGAGCTGAGCGCCGATCCGGAAGTCCGGCGCGTCTATCTCGGCGATCATTTCCGGCTCAACTGATTCGGCGAAAGAAGAGACGAACGAGCGCATAAGATGGCTTGGCAGGGACTCAAACTCAACCTCAAGGTCACGCAGAAGCAGATTCTGACGCCTGGCCTCGTTCAGATGGTCAGCGTGCTCGCGCTGAACCGGCTCGAACTGAAAGAGATGATTAATCAGGAGATGATCGAGAATCCGGTCCTTGAAGAGCAGAGCGAAGAGCCCACTCAAGCCGACAATTACAGCGACGAAAATTTTCTCAAGGAAGAAACAGAAAAAGTTCCCGAAAAGCCCGAGCCCAATCCCTTCGACGAGTTCGATGTCGGAGCCTTCTTCAACCAATATCTGGATACGGGCGGCGACGGAGGCCAGTCTCAGGAGCGCGAGGTTTCCGAACGCCCATCGTTTGAAAAGTTCCTCTCCTCACCGACCGGGCTGACCGATCATCTTCAATGGCAACTGAGCGTGACAATTTGCTCCGACGCCGTGCGGCAAGTTGCGGACAATATTATCGGCAACCTGGATGAAAACGGCTATCTGACCGCCTCCTCGGAAGAACTCACGGAAAACGGAAAATACTCTCAGGACGACTTGGACGACGCGCTGGCAGTAGTTCAGGAGTTCGATCCCATTGGGGTCGGCGCGCGCGACTTGCGCGAGTGCCTGTTGCAGCAACTGAAGGCATTCGATCCGCAAAACACTCTCGCCCAGCAAATTGTTTCCGAGCATCTCAAGCAAGTCCAATCCAACCAGCTTAAGGAAATTGCCCGCGCGCTGAATCGCCCATTGGAAGTGGTGAAGCGCGCCATTGACGTCATCAAAAAGCTCGATCCGCGGCCGGGCCTCCGCTACAACAAGTCAGAACCCCGCTTGGTTGAGCCCGATGTCTATTTCCGCAAAGTGGATGGCCTGTGGCAGGCGTTCCTCAATGAAGACGACATGCCGCAGTTGCGCTTGAGCCCTACTTATCGCCGCCTGTTGGTCAAAGACGCCGCGGATCGCGATGTCCGCAACTACGTTAAAGAGCGCTTCACGGCCGCCGTGCAATTGATGAAAAACATCGAGCAGCGCAAGCACACCATCCTTCGCGTTTGCCAGTCGATCATTGCGCGGCAAGGCGAATTCCTGGATCAAGGTCCGGACGCGCTCAAGCCCATGATGATTAAGGAAGTGGCGGAAGAAGTCGGAGTACATCCTTCCACGGTGAGCCGCGCCGTCGCCAGCAAATATGCGCACACGCCCCAAGGCGTTCTCGAGCTGCGCTCGTTCTTCAGCGAATCGGTGAATGGGCCGGAAGGCGGCGGCATGTCGCTGCTGACTCTGAAGCGCGTGGTCAAGAAAATGATCGAGGAAGAAGACTCCTCGAAGCCGCTGACGGACGAGCAAATTGCCAAAAAGCTGGATGACGGCGGCATCCACGTCACGCGGCGAACAGTCGCAAAATACCGCGAGGATATGCGCATTCCCAGCACTCATCAGCGCCGCGTAAAGAGCTGAGCCGCTCCCCTGTGAAGCCCGCCACGCGAACGCGCCAGGACACGCGCCAACTTGTCATCCTCACCGGACTCTCCGGCTCCGGCAAAAGCACCGTTCTCCGCGCCTTCGAAGACATGGGCTTCTACTGCGTGGATAACCTACCCGTGGACCTCATTCCGATTTTTGCGGAACTACACGGGGCCGGCGAAGGCGACTTCGCGCGCGCAGCTTTGCTGGTGGACGCGCGCGAGGGATTGCAACTCCAAAAACTGCCCCCGCTCTTGAAACATCTCAAGAAGGATCACCCCATTACGCTGGTTTTCATCGAAGCGAATGAAGACGCGCTATTGCGGCGCTATAGCGAAACGCGGCGTCCGCATCCCCTCGGAAAGAATTATTCTGTGCGAGAGAGTTTAAGCCACGAACGCGCGCTGATGGAGCCCATCCGCAAGCTTGCCGACGTGGTTATCGATTCCACACAATTCAACGTGCACGAGCTTCGGCACTTCGTTACCACTCGTTTCAAGAATCCCGAAACACGCCCGCTGCTCGTGTCGGTGGTCAGTTTCGGCTATCGCTATGGCGTTCCTTCGGATGCGGACCTCGTCTTTGACGTGCGCTTTCTTCCCAACCCGCATTTCGTTCCGCGATTGCGTCAGTGCAATGGCACGGACCCGAAGGTCCGCCAGTACATTCGTTCGTTTCCGCAAACGGGTGAATTCCTGCGCCGGATCGAAAGCCTTCTTGCCTATCTCATTCCGCATTACATTCGCGAGGGCAAGAGCTATTTGACCATCGCTTTCGGCTGCACGGGGGGGAAGCATCGCTCAGTGATGCTGGCGGAATCAGTGCAAAAGGCTCTCGCGAAGCGCGGTTATTCGGCCAAAGTGGTTCACCGCGACATCGAAAAGTAGTCGACGAAGTATTGTCTACGAGTCAAAAACCGCGTCCCGGGAAACTTGACATGCCGCAACACGGCGAATAGCGTTACAAGTGACTAAGTCAGGAGTGAGTGGAGCGATTCGTTGTTATCGCCGCAATTAAAACGTCTGCTGAGTTATGTCCGCCCGTACTCTTTCCGGATGATTACGGGCGTGACATTTCTTGCGGTCGTTGCACTGGCAGAGGGCTTCATCGTCTTCTTGATTGTACCGATCATTGATCGCGTCTTGAATCCTGCTGCTAGCGACTCAACGCTTCCACTTTTCACTATACCCGTCATTCACAAAACGATTTATCTGAACCATTTTTTCCCGCAGAGGATTCATCACGTGTGGGCTGTTGTGTCCATTTCTCTGCTCGTTGTGTTCGTGGTCAAGGCCATTGCCGAACTGATGGGCAACGGACTCATTCAATTTGTCGGGCACTCCGCAGTGACCGACTTGCGAAATGAGATTTACGCTAAACTCATCCGCCAGCCCATCGCGTTTTTCCAGCACCAACCGGCGGGGCGCCTAATGTCCACGGTGATTAACGACGTGGAGCGCGCACGTCTGGCTGTTTCAGAATACCTGGCCGATCTTTTCCGCCAGAGTTTCTCCTTAATCGTGTTCGTTGCCGTGCTCCTTCGCCTCGATTGGGCCATGGCGCTTGGTTCAGCAGTCTTTTTACCTCTCATAATTTGGCCTGCCGGAAAACTGGGGCGGCGCATCCGCCGCTCTGTCCAGGACAGCCAGAACCGGCTCGGCGAGCTCAGTCAAATTCTTCAGGAGACCGTAAGCGGGAACCGCGTTGTCAAGGCGTTTGGCATGGAAGAGTTTGAAATCCAAAAGTTTCGTGCCGCTGCGCGCCGGCTGCTTCGTGAGACCATGCGCTGGGTTCGAGCCTACGTGGCGAGCTCGCCGCTTATGGACTTGTTACAGCCGGTCGTCATCTCGCTGCTGTTGCTCTATGCTCGCGACAGAATCCTCGTGAAACAAATGACTTTGGGTATGTTTTTCGCCTTTGTGGTCGCGCTCTTCAAGTCCTACGAGCCTGTCAAGCGCATGGGTTCGGTCTATCAGCAATTCCAGCAGGCCGAAGGCGCTACGATTCAAGTCTTCAAATTTCTCGACCTGGCCGAGGAAGAGCAGGATGCTCCAGGTACCATAGCTCTTCCTCCGTTTTCGCGCGAAATTGAGTTTGCAAATGTGAATTTCTCCTATGATTCGGCCCCAGTGCTCTGCGGCATTGATTTCAGCGCAGCGAAGGGTGAAGTGATAGCGCTGGTGGGATCGAGTGGCGCGGGTAAAACCACGCTCGTCAATTTGCTCCCCAGATTTTATGAGGTGAGTTCGGGAACCATTCGAATCGATGGAACTGATATCTGTTCAGTCACGCTACGTTCCCTCCGCGCGCAAATCGCCATGGTCACGCAGGAAAACATCCTGTTTCACGACACGGTCTGGAATAATATTTGCTACGGTCTCGCCGATGTTCCCCGGGAAAAAGTCATTGCCGCTGCACAGGCTGCACTAGCTCACGACTTTATCCAGGAGCTTCCCCAGGGCTACGACACGCTGATTGGCGAGCGCGGAACGCGGCTCAGCGGCGGCCAGCGCCAACGCATCGCCATCGCCCGCGCCATTTTGAAGAATTCGCCCATTCTCATCCTCGATGAAGCCACTTCGGAACTTGATGCGGAATCCGAGCTCTACGTGCAAAAAGCCCTGGCCAACCTGATGGTGGGACGCACCACCTTTGTCATTGCTCACCGGCTTGCAACTATCCGGCGCGCCGATAAAATCCTTGTGCTGGAAGACGGCCAGATTCGGGAAAGTGGCACGCACATAGAGCTGATGGCCCGCGGCGGAACCTATGCGCGGCTCCACGATTTGCAGTTTGCCGACGACGATATGCTCGCGCCGGCACAAGCAGGGCCCGTTAACTTGGAATCCCAAAATCCCTCATGAGCGAAAAACGTACAACGAGTCCGAAGCAGCCCGAGTGCCTCTCGATGACCGGTTATGCGCAGGCCCGCCATGAAAAACATGGCTGGGCCGTGCGCGTCACGGTCAAGAGCGTGAATCACCGGTTCCTCGATTTGAAGCTGCGGTTGCCGGAAGGTTTTGATCTCTATGACTTGCCGCTGCGCCAGATTGTGCGCGACCGCATTCATCGCGGCCATCTGGAAATCTATGTCAACGCCGAGCCGGGAACCGCGGCTCCCGTCCAGGTCAATAAGGAACTCGCACAGGCATACCTGCGAGCGGCGGAATCCCTGATGAAAGGAACGCACGCGGCGGGAAAATTGGACGTCGTTTCCTTGCTGCGCCTCCCCGGAGTCATCGCCGGTGTCGATGGCGCCGTCCCGGAAGTTGTGGAAGAGCAGGAAAGGCTAGGACAGGCGCTCGAAACCTGTCTGCGCGAAGCTCTCTCCAAGCTGGATGAGATGCGCCGCGCGGAAGGGAAGCATCTCGTGGCCGAGTTGCGCGACCGGCTCGCGCGCATCGCCGGCCAGGTCGAGCAGGTGCGCGAGCTGGCGGCCTCGTTGCGACCTGCATTCGCCCGGCGCCTCGAATCGCGCCTGAAGGAATTGCTTGGCGGAACGGCTATCGATCAAGGACGGCTGGCGCAAGAAGCCGCGCTGCTTGCGGAACGCAGCGATATCAGTGAAGAATTAGACCGCCTGCGTAGCCACCTTCAGCAGTTCATCAGGCTGCTGGACGGAGCGGGCGAACTCGGCAAGAAGCTGGATTTCCTTCTTCAGGAAATGCATCGCGAGGCGAACACCATGCTTTCCAAGACGCCCGGCGTGGAAAGCGAAGCTCTCGCGATCACCGGATTGGCGCTGGAGATCAAGGCGGAGATTGAAAAACTGCGCGAACAGGTACAAAACATCGAATGAGCGGGGGGACTGCGAGCGCGCCGCTGCTCTTGATTGTCTCGGGGCCTTCCGGCTCCGGCAAATCCACGCTGGTGCAGAAGATCCTCGAACTGCCGGGCACCATGCCTTCGATCTCCTGTACTACAAGGCCGCGCCGCACGACGGAGTCCAGCGGGAAATGTTATGATTTTGTTACCGAGGCGGAATTCGACGCCATGGTGGCGCGCGGCGAGTTTCTCGAATACGCCCGGGTCTTCGGAAGACATTCCTACGGCACGCCGAAAAAGTGGCTGGAGGAATCGCGCAAGCGAGGACTCGACCTCGTCCTGGAGATTGACGTTCAGGGAGCGGCGCAGGTCAAGGAAAAGTTGTCAGAATCCGTGGCTATCTTTATCCTGCCGCCATCGCGGGAAGAGCTGGAACGCCGCTTGCGCAGCCGCGGGCAGGATTCCGATGAGGAGATTGCGCGGCGGCTGTCTAAAGCGCGGGATGAAATCGCTGCGTTTAGCAAGTATTATGATTTTTGCGTAGTGAATGAAGATGTGGAGCGCGCAGGACGCGAGGCGCAGGCGATTGTAACCGCTTTGCGCTGTTCTAGCGTGCGGAGACGGGACCAGGTACAAAAACTTCTGGCATCGTTTGGGGGGAAGAATTGATGACCGTGCAGAGCAAAGCTCCGGAGAGCCAGTTCGCGTATGTCGTTCTTGCGGCCAGGCGCGCGCGCCAGATTATGGCTGGGGCGCCGCCCATGCTCGAGAACCCCAGGACACAGAAGGCCACTCGAGTCGCTTGTGAAGAACTAGACCACGGTTTGCTCGAATTCGATTTCCACGAGGCGACTTCCGTCGACGAAGACAAGGACGGCAACAAGAGAAAGAAGTAGCGTCCAGAGGGAAGGCGGAATGCGAATCACATTGGGAGTCACGGGTGGCGTTGCAGCGTACAAAGCCGCGGAACTTGTGCGCCGTCTTCAGCAGGAAGGTCAAAGCGTGCAGGTGGTGATGACGCGCCGCGCGCGCGAATTTGTGACGCCGCTTACTTTTGCAGCCTTGAGCGGGCAGAGAGTCATCACCGACCTCTTCGGTGATTCCTCCGGGGGCGAAGCCAATCTTGAAAGCGCCATCGAACATATCGCTGTCGCGCAGCGTACGGATCTTCTCCTCGTGGCGCCCGCCACCGCGGACATCATTGCGAAATTCGCGCGCGGCGTCGCCGACGACTTTCTCACTACGCTCTACTTGGCTTCCACGGCTCCCGTCGTAATTGCTCCCGCCATGAACGTAAACATGTGGAATCACCCCGCCACCCGGGAGAATGTCGAAACGCTGCGGGCACGCGGCGTGAAAATCGTGGAGCCGGACGAGGGCTATCTTGCTTGCGGCATGACGGGGCCGGGGCGTCTTGCTGGTCTCGAAGAAATTCTTTCGGCCGTGCACGAGGTCACAAAAGCGCAGCGCGATCTGGAAGGCGAAACGATTCTCGTTTCTGCGGGTCCCACTTGTGAAGACCTCGATCCCGTTCGCTTCATCACCAATCGCTCCTCCGGCAAAATGGGCTACGCCGTTGCCGAAGCTGCCGCAAAGCGCGGCGCAAAAGTGATCCTGGTTAGCGGCCCGGTGAATTTGGAAACTCCCGCAGGTGTTGAGCGCATTGACGTGCGTAACGCGGAAGAAATGCGACGAGCCGTCGTGGAACGGTTTGCGGACGCTTCCATCGCTGTCCTCGCCGCAGCCGTGGCGGACTACCGGCCCACGCACCCTCGCTCAGAAAAAATCAAAAAAAGCAGCGCGCCGCTGGCAATTTCCCTTGAGCCGACGACAGATATCCTCGCGCAAGTGGCGAAGAATAAAGGCAACAGGATTGTTGTCGGTTTCGCCGCAGAAACGGATCACGTCGCGGAAAATGCGCGGAAGAAGCTTGCTTCCAAGAACGCCGATTTAATCGTGGCGAACGACGTGACCGCCGAAGGCGCGGGCTTCGACCGCGATACAAACGTCGTCACTCTCTTCTCCCGCGACGGCCGCGACCTCGCTCTTCCCAAAATGCCCAAGAGCGAAGTGGCCGAGCGCATTCTCGACGAAGTCCTTCGTCTGCGCGCAGTGCTTCAGACTCCGGCACCCCGCCATTCGAACGTCTGATCCTCGATGCCCGCGCCGATTCCAGAGAATCTTCAGAAAAAAGTCGCAGACCGGTTGGCCTTTTACCAGGACCTGGGTATCGCCGCGTTCTACCGCGATCGCCGCACGGAAGTTGTTTTTCAGCAGGAACCACCGGCGCAACGAGTAGAAGGTGCAATTCTTTCGACGCAAATTCCTCACGAGGAACCCACTTTGCCCAAACATCTGCGCAAGCCCGACCTCCAGAAGCTCGCCGCCTCGGCGCCGCCAAAGATTGCGCCGTTGCCTCTGCCAGCTGCACCGGCTCCCTCCCTTTTCGATGCGGCCGACAAAATCGTGGACGACACGCTCTTGCGGATTCGCGAGGACTTGGGCGAATGTACGCGCTGCAAGCTTCATAAGCATCGCCACTCCATCGTTTTCGGCGACGGAAATCCCAAAGCCCAGCTTGTTTTTGTCGGAGAGGGACCGGGCGCGGATGAAGATGCCCAAGGCCTTCCCTTTGTCGGGCGCGCCGGAAAGCTCCTCACGCAAATGATCGAAGCCATGGGCTTGCAGCGCAAAGACGTTTACATCTGTAACGTCGTCAAGTGCCGCCCGCCGGAGAATCGCACACCGGAAGAAGATGAGGTCAGCACCTGCTCGCCCTATCTGCTGCGGCAGCTCGATGCCATCGCACCTAGAGTCATTGTTTGCCTCGGTGCCGTCGCCGCAAAGACACTTCTGAAAACCAATCGCGGCATTTCCCATTTCCGCGGCCAATGGCTCGACTTTCGCTCAAGCAAGCTCATGGCTACCTATCATCCCGCTTATCTTCTCCGCAACCCCAACGCGAAGCCAGAAGTCTGGAAAGATCTCCAAAAAGTGATGGCTGTCCTCGGTCTCCAACCGAAAAAAGGCAAGCCCGCCTAGCCCATCATGGGAATCCTCATTGGCTTGCTGACGGCGCTGACCTGGGGCGGAGCGGACTTTTCCGCCCGCTTCTCCACACATCGCATCGGCACGCTTCGCACCATGTTCTACATGCCTCAACGCCTGCGGTACACTTTCTTTGTATCGTTCTTTTGAAATCGGCAAAATGGCCGTCGTCGCTCCGCTTTCAGCGAGTTATCCTGCGCTTACGTTGATTCTTTCCTGGCTCGGCGGAGATCATCTTTCCACCACGCGAGTGGCTGGCATCCTTTTCATTTTGTTTGGAGTGGCTGTCGTTGCGGGGGGAGAGCCCGCTCCCTCCGAGAACTCCGCCTTGCCAGCAAAAGCCAATACTCGCGGCATTGGCTGGGCGATTATCGCCGCGGTTGCGTTCGGCGTTTTATTCTGGCTGCTCGGGATTCACGTGGTGTCTCGCGTCGGCGCAATTCAAGCCGTATGGATGATTCGCTTGACCAGTGCCTCCCTGACCGCGTTGATCATTTTCTTCGCGGCTCAACCCATGCGCCTCCCCCGCGGCGGCGTCCGTTGGATGGCTCTTGGCATGGGCACTTTTGATACTCTCGCGTTTGTCTTGAGCAATCGCGGCATGCAAATGGAGCAGGTTGCCGTCATCAGCGTCCTCGGCTCGCTCTATGGAGCCGTCACCGTGGGCCTCGCTGCGATTTTTCTGCGCGAACACGTCTCTCGCTGGCAATGGGCTGGAATCGCCACCATCTTCGGCGGAATTTTTCTAATCACCAGGTGATTCCTTGGCGCTACTCAATCGATACTGAAAAATCCGTCTTCGTCTTCGAATGCTCTTTGCCTTGCTGATAAACTACTCCCCTCAATGAATTGTTCCTTCTGCAACGTGGCGTTGCCCGTGCCTTTGCGAACGACGTTCACCTATGCCGTGCCGGAGCAGATTCGCGGCCTCGTGCAGCCGGGCAGCCGCGTTCTCGTGCCTTTTCGCAAAAAGTCTCTCGTCGGCGTCGTCGTTGACTTCGTGAATGCCGCGCCGGAAGGTACAAGGGTTCGCGAAGTCGCCCGCGTACTCGATTTCGTTCCCGCGCTCACGCCGAAGCTCCTGGAACTGGCCAATTGGATTGCCAATTATTACCTCGCACCCATCGGTGAAGTTTTCCGCGCCATGCTTCCGCCGCTCACTGAACTGAAATCCCAGCGCCAAATCATCTTGACGCAGTCCGGCCGCGAAGCTTCAGAAAGTCTGAGCGGCGGTGAACTGTCACACGGATTGACCGCCGCGGAGGCCGCATTTCTCGCCAAGCTGAAAAGCAAAAAAGGCGCTATGCTTCTCGGGCCGCAATCGAAACCGGGTCTCGATGTTTCTTCTCTGCAAAAACTCCAGCGCCTAGGTCTGATAGAAATCCATGAGAGCCTTCAGGCGAAGAAACGAAAGACGCTGCGCGTGGTGGCCTGGAAGGGCGCATCTTCCGCCGAGGAAGCCGCCCCACCTCTTGCGGAAAAAGAAGAAAAGATTCGCACACTACTCGAAACCGAGCGTGGTCCGCTTCCATTGCCTCAACTCCTGCGGCTCGCGAATGTAACGCGATCTCTCATTGACCGCATGTTGCGCGACGGTCTCCTCGAAAGCTGGGAGGAGCCGCTCGACCCCGCCGAGGATCCTTTCGACGCGGGTTACACGCCACCCGCGCACGAACTGAACGCCGAGCAGGAAGCCGCCCTGAAAGGAATCCGCGCACGATTCGAATTGGGCGCCTTCGGCGTACAGTTGCTTCACGGAGTCACAGGCAGTGGCAAAACCGAAGTATACCTGCGCGCCGTTCAGGAGACGCTTGCGCGCGGCAAGACTGCCATCATCCTCGTCCCCGAAATTGCTCTAACGTTGTGGATTGGCCGCCAATGCCGTTCCTGGTTCGGCGCGCGTTTCGAGGGCGTAGCCGTTCTTCACTCCGCTCTTAGCGATGTCGAGCGCGCCCGCGAATGGTGGCGCGTCCGAAGCGGCGAAGCCCGCGTCGTCGTTGGCACTCGCTCAGCCATTTTCGCGCCGCTCGAAAACGTCGGCCTCATCATCGTGGACGAAGAGCAGGAGAGCAGTTACAAGCAGGAAGAAACTCCTCGCTATCACGGTCGCGACGTGGCCATCGTGCGCGCCAAAATGGAAAACGCCGTAGCCCTGCTCGGCTCGGCCACGCCGTCCATGGAAACCTACCATCACGCGCGCGAAGGAAAATACGAATTGCTGACACTCGCTTCCCGTGTCGCTGACCGCGCCCTGGCCAGCGTCGAAATTGTCGACCTGCGTGAAGAATTTCAGCAGACGCATCAGACCAGCCCAATCTCCTCGAAATTGCACGCCGGCATTCAGGAGTGCCTCGACAACAAAACACAAGCGCTCGTGCTCATCAACCGTCGCGGCTATTCCTGGTCGGTTCTCTGCCGCAGTTGCGGAGCCTCCGTGCAGTGCGTCAATTGCAGCATCTCCATGACGCATCACAAGCAGCGCAACCGCCTTGAATGCCATTACTGTGGATCGATTCAGCCAATCCCCAAGCTTTGCCCCAAATGCCAATCCAAATACATTTATTTCTTCGGCGAAGGTTCCGAGCATCTCGAAGAGCGCCTGCGCAAAGAATTTCCCGGTGCGCGCATCGCGCGCCTCGACCGCGACACCGCGCGCACCAAGCGCCAATATCAGGAAACGCTGGGCGCTTTCGCCGGCGGCGCGCTCGACGTTCTCGTCGGCACGCAAATGCTCGCCAAGGGCCACGATTTTCAGCGCGTCACGCTGGTCGGCGTGGTCAGCGCCGATTCCTCGCTCAGCTTGCCCGACTTCCGCGCCGCCGAGCGTGCCTTTCAATTACTCACGCAAGTCGCGGGCCGCGCCGGCCGCGGCGAACTTCCCGGCCGCGTCCTCATCCAAACCTTTTATCCCGACCACTACGCCATCCAGGACGCCGTTAAGCAGGATTACCTTTCCTTCTTCGAGCGCGAATTGCACTTCCGCCGTATGATGGCCTATCCGCCGTTCACTTCGCTTGCCAACGTGATTGTGCGTGATACCAGCATCGAAAAAGCGATTCTCTGGTCACGCCAGCTTTCCCAGTATTTTTCGCCGCACGATGGCGAGAAAGTTCGCGTTCTCGGCCCCGCCGCCGCCCCGCTCGCACGCCTGAAGCGCGAACATCGCTTCCAGTTTCTGCTCAAGTCTCCGAAGCGCTCCGTGCTGACCAAACTCCTCGGCGGCGCCCTTGCCTATTGCGACACAAAAGAAATCCCGCAAACGGCCGTACTCTTCGACATGGACCCGCTTAGCCTCCTGTAGGGGGCGTCTGGCCCTGCCTGACTCTCGTTTGGCGAGGCGGGCCCCGGCGCACAACATGTTGTGTCCTTTCACAGTGTTGTAGAGGCCGGGCTTCAGCGCGGCGCTTTGGAGTGTGGCGGTCCGCAGTTGGCAGTCGGGTTCTTCTCGACCATGAGTGCAGCTTATTGTGGTCCGCTTTTCTGATAGTTTGGAAACGCCGGATGCTGCGGCGCCGGCGCAGGCGGATTCTTTTTTAGCAGGTCCATCGCCACTTCCACGGCCTTTTCCAATTGCGAGTCATGCCCCGAGCGCGCCGCCTTTGGATCGTATTCCGTCTCGACATCCGGCGGCACTCCGTGGTTTTCCACGTCCCACGTTCCATTCGGGTTGTAGAAAGCGAGGTTTGGTGTTCCGGTGAAGCCGCCATCCAGCAAGTCAGCCGGATTCGTGTAGTGTCCCACCAAGCCTCCCCACGTGCGTTTGCCTACCAAAGGGCCAATGTTCGTTTTGCGAAACATCCAGGGCAGCGCATCGCCGCCGGAACCGGCCATTTCGTTGATGACCATCACCTTGGGCCCAAAAATCGCCTCGATGGGCGTGGTGATGTCTTTGCCTTCGCGCATGTTCCAGTAACTCAACAGCGGTCGCCGCAGGTAATCAATGATGTAATCCGCGATATCTCCTCCGCCGTTGTAGCGCTCATCGATAATGGCCGCGTCCTTTCCGACCTGCGCGAAGTAGTAGCGATTGAAGTTGGTGAAGCCTCCCGCGTAAGTATCGGGCAAATAAACGTACGCCACGCGCCCGCCGGTCAGTTCGTCGACCTTACGGCGATTGTCTTCAATCCATGCATAGTTTCGCAGCGGAGTCTCATCGTCCACGGGAACCACAGTCACTTCACGCGAACCACTGCCGTCTGCTTTGGTTCCAACTTTCAACACCGTTTGTTTCCCGGCCGTTTCTTCGAAGAAGCTGTAAACATCTGCGGGTGCGTGAACCTCGCGGCCGTTCACTGCAAGCAAGTAGTCTCCCGCGTGTATGTTCACGCCCGGTTGTGTAAGCGGCGCGCGAAGCTTGGGATTCCAGTTTTCTCCGTTGTACACGCGCGAAAAACGATAGCGGCCGTTCTCCATCGAATAGTCCGCGCCGAGCAGCCCGGTTTTGACGCGCTTGGGCTCCGGCAGATCGCCTCCGCCCACAAACATGTGTCCGACGGTAATGTTGCCCAGCATTTCCGTGAACAAATAATTCAAATCGTCTCGTGTGGAAATGTTCTCGAGAAAAGGCTCGTATTTTTTCTCTATGGCCTCCAGGTTTAGGCCATGCAGCCCGGGGTCGTAAAGAAAATCCCGCTCATCTCGCCACACTTGTTTGTACATGTGTTTCCACTCAGCGCGTGGATCAACGTAAATCTCCATCGAGTCCAGCTTGAGCGGGCCGCTCTGGCCCGGCTGCAATGGCCCCTCCGACGGCTTTTCTGCTGGCGCGATGGTCCACTGGTTTTGTTTGGCATACAGCATCTTCTCGCCGTTAAACGAAACGACAAAGTTGCTCACGCCATCGAGAATCTGCTCTGCCTTGCGCGTCTTGAAATCAAACTTGTGGATTTTCTCTGTCGGGCCGCCATCTTCAAAATCGATGGGATCGACCGCTGGCCCCTCGGCAAGGAAGAGCACGCCAGTTTTGCCGCTTGTAAGCCCGTAATAATTCCGCGCCGGAATCGGCAAAGCTAGGATCCGCTGGCTGATGCCTTCCATATCAATCTCGACGGTAACGGGCTTTTCTTCTTTTGCTTTGTCTTTTTCTTTGTCCTTCCCTTTGTCTTTGTCTGTATCGGGCTTCTGATCTTTGGCGGACTTCTCTGCTTCCTTGCCTTTTTCCTCGTCACTTTCCGGCCCCAGCGGCGAAGGCAGGTCCTTCTTCAGCACAATCACATAGACGCTTCGCGACACCGGGCGCTGCAGGCTGGTCATATCCAGCCACCCATTGGTCAATGCCGAGTCCGTTCCCGCGGTGAAGTACAAATATTTTCCTTCCTTGTCGAAGCCAGGATAGAGCGCGTCGCTCATTCCGTCTGTGAGTTGATAGCTCTTGGCCTGTTCGAGGGAATACGCGAATACCGCGTGCAAATGGCTCGTCAACTGTTTCGTATAAGCGATCCAGCGGCTGTCCGGCGACCAAACCATTTGCAAACCGTGCGCAGGATCGGTGTACGTGTCGGTATCCACTTTCACCGGTGTTTTTTTCTCGATGTCGACGTACCAATAATTAAGCCGTTTGTCTGTGTAGCCGATCTTCTTCGAGTCCGGCGACCACATCGGCGAATAATAAAAAGTCGGCGGATTGCCGAGACTGATCTTGCGAACTTCCCCCAGGCCGTTCTGGTCGCGAATGTGCAGCGCGTACTCGCCGGATTCATCGGAAAGGTACGCAATCGATTTTCCGTCCGGCGACCAGTCCGGATCGCGCTCCACCACATCTGGGGTGTTGGTCAGATTGCGAATGTCGCCCTTTTCCGCAGGCACCGTAAGAATCTCTCCTCGCACCGCAAACACGGCGCGCGCACCAGTCGGCGAAATTGTCGCCGAGCGAATTCGCCTCGGCTCAATCTTCAGAAAATGCGGCCGTACTTCCGCCAGGTCGGCCACCGGCCGGATATCCAGCGCGCGATCGTTTCCGGATTTCAAGTCCAGCAAATGAAGCGCTCCGAACTGTTCGTAGACGATTGCGTCCGACGCCGCCGAAGCGGACTTGATATCCAGACCGTCGTGCTTGACGATTTGCTTTACTTGCTGCGTCTTAACATCGTAGGAAAACAAAGTTACGGGACCATTCCGGTCTGAAAGAAAATAAATCGTGTCCCCGACCCACATCGGGTTGAAATCATTCGAATTGTCTCGCGGTATCTTCGCGTCGACGTTAGAGTCGGTCAGATTCGCGATCCAGATGGGCTTGGTCTGCCCGCCGCGATAACGCTTCCAGGCCCGCTGCCATTGCATGTTGGGCACGTATGCGATCCGCGCGCCATCAGGAGAAAAAGATCCTTCCGCCGCCCTTGCCAACGGCACCTGCGTTGCAAATCCGCCCTCCACGGGAACCGTAAAAAGTTGAACCACGCCACCGGCGAACGCCGTTCGAAACGAACTGAAAAGAATTCTCTTCCCGTCCGGTGTCCATCCCTGGACATCGGCGTCTGCGGGGTGGTAAGTGAGCCTCCGCGGAACTCCGCCCGCAACCGGTACAACGTAGACTCCGTGGGTACCGTCATAATCGCCCGTGAACGCAATCTGCGCGCCATCCGGCGAGAACGAGGGTTCCCGCTCATGGCCACCGGTGGTCAAACGTCGAACATTGCTTCCGTCGCGATTAGCCACCCAGATGCTGCCCGCGTAGCTGAACGCCACCTGTGTCTTGCTCACGGCGGGATCCCGCAAGAGCAAAGGTTTTTCCGATTGTGCGCGTGTAATTTCAGAAACACAGGCGAGGAGCAGCGCTAGCGAGAAACACACGCGCAGAAGCTGCCGTGTCTTGAGCATGAGCTTCAGGATCTTCTTCTCTTCGTGCATGGTCATTCTCCCCTCAGCCGCATGGGAATCGTCGCGCCCACGCTAGGGCTTTTCGCAAGAGCCACTTCGCAAGCGAGCAGGACGGACTTCATCCGGCAGTCTCTTTTTCAATGAAATCGGAATGCTTCGAGGCGTTCCCGAGCGGCGTGAATTCTACACCAACTCCTCCTCTCGCAAGGGTCCAGAAAGACGGCACACCGCCGAATACGGGGGAGCGTTTATCGAGCGGCAACCGCCAAATCAAAGAGGAGCATGGCCTAAATAGGCAGTTATGTCTTTTTAAATCAGTGCGTTATGGGAGGATTTCGACAGCAACCCGCCTGCCCACGTCGGCATCCAAATAACTGGCGGTGTTGTCTTCACACCCGAGCCCTGCCCGCCGCCTGGGATTTTTACCCCCCTCAATCCAGGCAACCCAAAACACAGTAAGCGTGGAGGAAGGTCATTTATGCGCAAGTTAGCGTGTCTTGTGGGGTTGTTTGTTCTCGCAACTTTGCCTGCAGTCGCGCAAGAAACGGGATCGAAAGACGTCTCTGTCGAGTATTCCTATCTTCGAGCGAATCCTTCGAGCACCGGCTTCCCTAGCTTCAACGCGAACGGAGGTTCCGCTTCGTTTGCTTATAACCCGCGGAGTTCGTTCGGGCTCATGGGCGAATTCAGCGGCTACCATATCGGGGACATCGGCAGCGCGAGCGTGAACACGAACCTATACACCTACATGTTCGGTCCACAGTTCTATTTCCATCATTACAGCCGCTTCACGCCGTTCGTGCAGGATCTTTTCGGCGTGGCGCATACCAATGCCTTTGGAGCAACGCACAACTCCTTCGCCATGGCCGTTGGCGGCGGCGTGGACGTTCCGTTCCGCGGCCATCTGTCGCTTCGTCTCGGCCCGGTCGACTATCTCTTGTCCGAGTTTCCCGAAGGCGGCATCAGCCGCAGAGCACAGAACAACCTGCGCGTCTCCGGCGGCGTCCGCTACCGCTTCTAAGTGAACATCACTCGCTTGATCCACGAGAGGCTGGGCTTGGTGCCCAGCCTCTTCCTCTTCGTAGCGGTCTTTTTTCCGAAGCTGGGCGGAATTTATCCCGGTTAGGGACCCGGCTCCTCGCTTTTCGTAGCAGGCACTCTTGACTGTGCGCCTTCCTCCCCTCAATTTCGATCTTGCTTCCTTGCCAATTGCGGCCGAAGGCTCGCCAGGTTCCGCAGCGTGTTGTACCAAAACGCCGCGCCCAGGCTGAGAAGCGCTATCGTGAGCAAAAGGCTTGGCACTTCGCCCGAGGACTGTCGCCCGCCTCGCTCGTCCTGAAACAGCTTGAATTGCGAGCGCGCGAGTTCACTCTTCAGCGAAGCGGACTGGTCAATCAGCTTGTCCGAATCGCTCACCAGCTCCGCGTTCACCTCTTGCTGGTAGGCGGCTGCCAGACTCTCGCACGCGGGATTCCCAGCTAACGTCATGCGAAGCCAGGAGTCTGCATCCTCACGGCTGGCAAATCCCGGCACAGTTTCGAGGTCATGCATCGCCTTGGATTTCGCTCCAGCGGTGACACTATCTTCGGGAGGGGCCGCGGTGGCCACAACTTTTTCTCGATCTTTCGAGCGTCCTTTTCGTCTCACCGGGGGTTTGGCGTCGCTCCCTTCCTTATTCGCGGAGGTCTCCGGAACAGCCTGTCCAATCGAAGTAGTGGCTTGTCCATTGATCGGGCGCAAGATCGAAACCATGGCCACGCGATACACATCGGGCACAACGCTGTGAATACCTGGCTTGGCACGTGGCAATTGCTCCGCCTGCTTGTCAATCCCTGCCGCAGTGCCCGCTAATTGCGCCCGCAATTCGGCGCCTTGCGACATCGACTGCAACAGCCGTACGGCGTCAAAGTGCGCGCCAAAAACGAAAATACAAGACAGCACGATCGTTACAAGGCGGGCCTCCACTGTAAAGCGCTGCGAAGCTCTGTCCATAACGTGATCGAACCACGCTCGCATGCCTTCCAGTTGCGGCTCGGACGAAGTAGAGGCCCAGGTCAATCCTCCACCGGCAGGAGTGGATTCCGGCTCGGGTTCGTTGGCATGCGCCCCCGCGTTTTCCTCCTCAACGGCGACGCTTCCCACCGTTTCCACCGGCTCGGCGTGGCGAACGATGCCTTCGTCGAAATCCGCAGCCGCAGCGAAGAGGTTTTGATTTTGCAACGACACCTTCGAGCTGCGGCCGCCGAGGCTCTCTTCGAAATAAGGCTTTGCGTGCGCCGGCCGGCCTGCTTGTTCCGTTCCCGCTTTCGCATTGCTTCCCGGCTCCTTCTCTCTCCAAGCGATCGAAAGCATTGCGCGCTGAGCGGCATCCGGCAGGGTTCCGGGAAGCGGTTCAGCGAGCTTTTCGAGGGCGGCGGGCAGCTCTTCGACACGGATGGAAGTGGCCATGCGCCACCGGCTGAGGAGCCCGCCAAGAATCGCTCCCGCTAACAGCCCGGTACGCCAGGGGTGATTGCAAAAATCGATCGCTGAAACGTAGCCGGCCAGAACGTCCGAATATTGGCAAAGAACTGTGCCGAACAGGCCCTTGGCAATCGCCACGACGATGGGAGTGAGGAAGAAGCCTCCAACTCCGCCCATAATCCATGGCAACAGTGGAATGGACGCGCTGATGCCTTGCAGCTTTCCCGCGGTCTCCGGAGGAAGGAACGGCAGCCGCTCCGCACGAAGCCGAAAGTGCGAGAAGATCGAGTCAGAAACCGTGGGGTGACGCAGTACTCTGCCCGCAATTTCCTTTGCCCAGTGCCTGGTTTCCTGATCCGGATAAGCGGTTTCCAACAGGTCCGCCAGGCTGCGCCGCAAATTGGCGCCGCGCAAGCCTAGCAAGCCAATCACAACCTGCGTGGCCGCCGTGATAAACAGGCTGGCGACCAGTATCAGCACAACAAAAGCAATCACAACGTCAACGTGTTGAAACATTGTGGTCTTCCCGTTTAGAGAGCATAGAGGACATACCTATGGCGCGGAGAAATTGCTGGGTGAGTGTCCTAATCCTACCACTGACAATCAATCCCTTCCAGAAACGAAAGCCGCCTTGCCCCGATGAGTAAACGCTAGGCGCGACCTTTTGTCGGTCATCCCGAACCCGGCCGCGTCGTTTGCGAACGGCGGTGAGCGATCCTGGCAACACTTGAGCATAGCCGGGTCACGGGGAAAGTCTCATTTCGATCATTCTGGCTTGGTTAACGCGGTCATAGGAAAGTAGTGTTGTAGAAATTCGTCATGCTTCCTTTTCCTCTGGAGTTATACTCAATTCATTCGACAACTTGTCGATATCGGCGCTTTCGCCGAGAAGGAGGTGATCCAGTGAGGTACGGTTTACGTTGACGCAGTAGAGGAGGCGCTTGTGATCTACGCCGAGCGCCTCTCTCCTTTTCTCCCGCCTTCTCAAAATTTGATGGATTCATTAGTAGCTGCCGAAAGGGGAGGAATGATCGCTCGATTCCTCGCGTCCGTTGGGATCCTCCTGCTGTTCTCGCCTGTTCCCGAGGCGCAGACGCAGTCGAGCGGCAACTGCGATCTATCGGTGAGCGTTCGCGCCAGCGACGAGCGCAGGATTGAGACGCAAATCCAAATTGAGCTCCTTTCCTCTCAAGGCATCGTGCTCGCGACCCTCCATATTGTCGCCGCCGAGCCCGCGCAATTCCGAGTCTCAAACGGAATGACCTACCGTCTGAGAGTGTCCGGCGGAGGCATTGAGACGACGAACACTTCGTATTTCGAGATCAACGCTCTGGAACAAGTGCACTCAGAGACCGTTTATGTGAAACCTGCCGCCCAGTCGGCCGGACAATCGGCTCCAGGCTCGCCTTCTATTTCCGTCACCGAACTGAACATTCCCCGGAAGGCCAGCGCGGAAATGAATAAAGGGATGGACGCTTACTCCAAGGGCGACATGGAGAAGGCCTCAGCCCATTTCGAAAAAGCCATCGCCGAATACTCGCGCTATGCACGCGCCTACGACATGCTGGGCGCGATTGCCATCAAGGGCTCCAACCGCACCAAAGCCAGGAAGTTGTTTTCGAAATCCATTCAGGCGGACGGCGCATTCCTGCCCGCATACCTCGATCTGGCGCGCATGGACCTTCAGGACCAGGATTACGGTGCATCGGAGTCCTTGCTGGCGAAAGTGATTTCCGCGAATCCACTGATGCCCGACGCCGTGGCCCTGCTCGCCACCACGGAATTCGCCAACAAGGAATACGACAAAGCTCTTGCCGACGTCGAGCGTACCCATGCCCTGCCCAATCACGAACCATTCGCGGAAGTGCACATCATGGCCGGCAAGGTGCTCGCCCTGCAAAATCATCCCCAAGCCGCTATCGTTCAGTTTCAGATGTTCTTGGTCGAGAAGCCCGGCAGCTCTCAGGCCGAGAGCGTCCGCCAGACCCTCGCATCACTCCAGGCAGGACAACATCCCTGAATACTGCTTCCTGCGTGCATTTCCAATCCTCCGTTTTCCTAACAGAAGTTTCGTAACAGAAGCTTCGTAATCGAAGTTTCGTAATAGAATCTCAAGCTCTGTTACGAATCGGGAGATCTATGCACTCAGCCATTCTCGCCACTTTCTTCGCCATCTCTCGCGTCGCGGCCGCCATGTGTTTCGCCGGCATCGCGGTTTTTCTGATCGGAGCATGGGTCGCGAAAAACGACGTCGCCAGCGCTCGCGGCCTCGAAAAGATCGTCGCCTTGGCCAATTTGTGTTTCGCCATACCGCTGGCGGTCTTCGGCGCGCTCCATCTCTTCGCCCCGCAATTCATCCTGCCCATCGTGCCGCGGTACATGCCATGGCCCATGTTCTGGGTTTATTTCATCGGCTGCGCGTTGATCGCCGCGTCCCTGAGCATTGCCACCAGGATTGCCGTGCGCTGGTCCGGCCTGCTGTTCGGAATCATGATGTTTCTCTTTGTTGCCATGATCCATTTCCCCGGAGCGCTGGCCAGCCATTACAACCGGATTATTTGGACCGTCGTCTTCCGCGAGATGTCCTTCGGCGGCGCCGCCTGGATTCTTGCTGGAACTGCAAAGGACGGGTGGCGCGGGCTAGCGAAGAGCACGCTAATCACTGTGGGCCGCATCTTGATCGCGCTCGCTGCCGCCGTCTTTGGCATCGAGCACTTTCTGCATCCATCGGGACTTCCCGGAGTCCCGCTCTTAAAACAGATGCCCGCGTGGTTTCCCGCGCACGCGCTCATTGACTACGTAACGGGCGCTGCTCTTCTCGTTACCGCGGGAAGCATTTTGCTCAACAGGAAAACGCGCGCAGTGGCCGCCTGCGTCGGCGGTTGGATTTTGCTCCTGGTCCTCGTCATCTATGGCCCCGTTTTGATCGCGGCGCTTTCCGAACCGGCTGTCCCGCTCCAGGTCGAAGGGATCAACTACTTGGCCGACACGCTGCTCTTTGCCGGAACGATCCTTGCCCTGGCCAGCGCCTCGGCCCGCTCCGATTCCAAGCTGGCTGGATGAAAGCTGTTGTGGTGTTTCGTCCTAGAAGAAACTTGTCCGGTAACCCGACCTGTACATTCAAACTAATTAGGAGCTACGCTACGCCACGGAATTGGATGTCTCGACAGTGAAGGAAGTTTGCGCATAATGGGAAGTGGATTGCAGAGGTCGAGACAATCGGTACAGCAACTGTTTTGTTTTCAACGGGGATGATTTGGCGTTGAAGTTGCGGAAGGATCGCAGGGGTTGTGCGTGTCCCGGACCTCTCGTCTTGACTTCCTGCCCGCCAAGACAACTGCGCCTCAAGACGCACACTCCAATTTGGCTCGCATCAGCCGTGAAAGAACTGAAACAAGGGGGTTTGACGCTATGTTCAGAAAAATGATGTGCAGAAAGTACCTCGGGATTTGGGGCGCAATTTGGGCGCTTGTCGCAATATTCACAACGGTGGCCATCGCTCAGGAAATAACTTCGAACCCCGCTGCTACTGTGACCTGTCAGGGGTTTAACATAACCTTTCCTGTGGATAATTTATTTAGCAGCAACACAGGAGCTGACTTCACGATCGAATACAACTTTACAGCGACCTGCGGTAGCACAACGAAGTCGTTCCCAGGTTTCGTCAGCTTTACGCGTACGAGCGAGGCAGAAACTATAACGGCGCAGGGAACTTGGAGCCTTAGCGGTGGTTGCACCGTTACCGGTTCGGCTTCGCTGTTCGGAACGAACTGTGGACTGAATTGCGGAGGCAATGTCTTTTACCATTCATATCCTATTAACTTCAACGGATCGGCGGCGGCGACGGTGAATTGCCCAAGCTTCGCTTGCGTAATTCCGCCAAGCGGAACCGCGATCCCCGGAAATCCCGTTTCGTGGAATGGCTTCACTGCACCGGCTGGCAGTGTGGTTTGGATTAACGCTCATCTTGACCCGATAAATGTTCCCACCAACACCATCACCACGGTTGCTTTCACAGGGGTCACCCTGATGGTTAACACGACCACCTACGCGCTCCCCAATGGAACGGTCGTGTTCGATCCCGCAGCCTCGACGCCCATGACGGTCGTCAATCCCGACGGAAGTTGGACTACGACCGTGAACCCGGCTACTTCCGGCGATATTTTCTTTGACGGCCAGGCGATCCCGGTGGACGCCAACATGCAAAACGGCGGCCACGGCAATACAACCTCGACGCTTAGCTTCTCAACCAACTCGACCGACAACGCCCTGGATTTTAGTTGGCAGTGGAGTGCGGCGGTGTACACGTCCTGGCCCGGCAATGCCGCGGCTAATATAGAGCCGGTTCAAGCAAACGGCCTGCATGCAGGTGCCCCGCAGAACACCGCTGTTCAGAAAACTCTCATTCAGGGCCCGCGCGGTGGAGGCGGATCCAACTTCACTGGATCGTGGAGCGGAACCGGGACGGGAATTTGTCCAGGGACATAGGCTGAACCGCGATTTAAACAACGAAGCGGGTATGCTGTCAGAAAACTCTCGATGGCGCGCCTCCGGATAGTGTCGGACGCGCGCCGTCCACCCGACTACAATGCAGGTTTCGCTTCCTTCGTTGGATGCGGCCCGCTCTGTTGCTTGTTCGATTGCCAAGCGGCGCGGATCGTTTTCAAAACCGCTGTAGACTAGCCCCGTAAGCTCGTCAAGACACTCGCCTATGCCCAGGGCATTCCCAGCACCTGATAAACGCTGTCGGTTCAACCGGTCGATGCAACACCATCCAATGCGTTGAGCGATTCTGTTTGGGTGTACTCGTGAAAACCTAGCTAGGGTAGTGTTCCGGCTGATCTAATCCTGTAAGCGATTTAGCCTTTGTTTTCAATGCAAATCCGGTTCTACCTGAGTGTTGCGTTGACCCATTGACACCACCGCGGTTACCGGTAAAGTAAGTCCTAGCGCCTCACTGTTCCGTTCCCACCGTTTTCAATAATAATGGCGCCAGCGCGCGATCCAACTCTTCATCCGTCAGCGCATTCGGTTTCACATCGCGAAAGAGCGCCCAATGCTCGGCGTGCTCCACGGATTGCCCAGGAGGCACGTCCGTCATCGGTCCGAGCGTTTCGATTTCCAGAAACTCATTGTTCGTAAACGTTTCAAACGAGCACCCGAAATCGGGATACGCCTTCGCGGGTTCAGCCTTCGTGCGCTTCAGAAAAGCTTCGCCGTTGAGCAGATAAACCGCCCACGTGTCCGCGTTGAACATGCCGAGCTTTTGCGCATCTGCGTTGTTGGGATCCTGCCGCAGCGTCAAATATTTTTTGGTGAATTTCCAGCGCGGGTCGGCCAGGTTCGTGTACGCCCACATGACCAGGGGATTCGTCGCTTCCAGATTAATAGGGTGCTTGCCGCGCGGCGGGAATCCGCTGACGGCCACGCCTCCCTGCGCCATCATCGTCAGCGCCCAGGCGGAAAACTTCAAAGGAAACAGCCCGCGATTGGTGATGCGGTGGGTCACCGTCATTCCCGCGCCCGATTCCGCCATGCGAACTTCAATCTCCTTCTGCAGCTTGGTCAGCGGCTCCACCGGTTCGCGCGCGATGAGGCCCGTCGCCGTAATCTGAATCTCCACCACCACATTATCCGGCGCCCACGTAGCCACAGGATCTTCCGGCGCCTTCCAAACCCGGTCGCCCCCGCGCAATTGAAATTTTTCCTCTCCGCTCTTTCCAAGCTGGTCGGCAAACTCCTTGAACAAATTCTGGCCGCCCACGAACGCGAATCGAATGATCCTCGGCCCCACGTCGCCGGTCACAATCGCTTCGATTTCTCCATTGGTGATGCGATAGCAATTCTTCCAGCCTTTGTATTCAGTCTTCTCCACGCGCACCGCGGCATAGCTTGCCGTCGTGCAGCACACCGCCGCCGCCAAAGTCATGACGCTTCGCAACAGGTGCGCTGCCGGTGGCCTTTTTAAAACCAATAAAGCCGCTTTCATAAGGTTCCGCCCCTCCGTGTCAATCCGCGCGCTCTCCTGTCGGCCATCTCCACCTTAATCCGCCGCAGCAACGTCCCTAAGCGGGTGCTCGCCGAGGAGATCCGCAAGAATCCATGCTGTTCCGGCAATCGCGAAGGTCTCGGCGGTTTCGCTCCAATTCGTGTGGTTGCGGGGATCCGAAAGAAGCAGCGGCATCCAAACGAGCAGCCCAAAGATCACCAGCATCATTGTCAGCAGGCGTGTCGCGAGAAGTGCCATTCGATTTGTAAGCAGAGCCACCGCGGCGAGGGCCAACAAGACCGTCGTCGTCACTGCCCAAAACATCTGGCTGGGCGGAAGCCATTTCGGAACCAGTTTGGCCGTAGCCCCAAGATAAAATGCCTGTTCGAGGGCAAAGGAAGCGGCACAAATTCCCAAAAGACTGCGGCCGATCCGATGAAGTGTTTCCCGTGACGGTACCAGTGACAAGCGCGCATAAACGATCGCCGCTCCCGTCACGAGAGACAACTGCTCGAAGAAGTTGCCCCAGTTATTGTAGATCCGCGGTCCGGCGACGATTCCCAGCACGCACAGTAAAGACGACGCAAGATAAACCGCGCCAAGGACGCCCGCGCCTGCTTTCGCCGTTCGGCGGAACTGGATCGCTGCGCCGCCGAAGATCTGGGCAGCGACGGCAGCGTACGCAAGGTAACGCAGTTCATGCCAGCCGCTGTAGTCGTGCCAGGCCAGGGTGACAAGGCCTAAGGCCAATGCCGCCATTCCAAACACATGACGGCCAACGTTCGAGCCAGGCCCAATGTTCGAGTCAGGAGTTGCTGCGGTCATTTGTTTTCAGTGCCGTTCAGCAGGCAAGTCAGGATGCGGGAGAGCCAATCGTCGCTAACGTTCATGTTGCGCAACCGGGAGACTCGCAAAGATTCGCGAGCTTTATACATCAGGATGAGATCCAGCGCATAGTGCCACAACGCGAGTTTCCCCTGATCAGCCCCGCATTTTAGCCCAGCGAGAGTCTTATATCACAGCCCTCCGGCTACATTCCGGCAGTCGATATCGGCGATTTGCCGAGAAGGAGGGTGATTCAGCGAGGTACGGCTTACGTTGACGCAGTAGAGGAGGCGCTTGCTCAGGGTAAAGTGGAGAGCTTACGCGGCAGATTGCGAGATGCTGAGTCTGTAACTTGGACGTTCTTTTCGGCGTCCCATTTAGAGAGACTCTCGATGAATTAAGGTCTCCCCATGAGCGCAGCGGCTCGCCAAACACGAAATGTTCCCGGGATTCTGTCCCTGTTGCTTGCCCTGCTTCCTGTTCCACTTCCAGCGCAAAACCGCGATGTCCCCGTCATTCGCTCCACCACCAGGCTGGTCCAGCTCAATGTGGTGGTTCTAGATAACCACAGACGGCCGGTCAGCGATCTCTCGCGGGACGATTTCGAAGTGTTCGACAATGGGCGCGAACAGAAACTCTCTCATTTCTCCGTTGCCTCCGCCCCTGCTGCCGGCGCCCGGTCCGCCGCGCCGTCCCTGGTACTCACCAACCGGCCCGGGCAACCTGGCGAGGCTCCGGGCACTGTGACCATTGTGCTGGTGGACGAACTGATCGCTCAGGACATTCGAGCGACCAACTACCGCACCGCGCTTCAATCTGCCCGGCAGCAAGTGCTCAAGTTTCTGAGTACTTTGCAGCCCGGCCAGCAAGTCGCCCTGTATGCGTTGAGGCTGGAAGGAGTGGTTGTAATCCACGACTTGACCGATGACTCCGCGGCACTGATTGCTGCGGCGAAGAAGATTGGCGCCGATCAACTTAAAACCAAGGTTCCGGCGGTTAGCCCTAAACCAGAGACCGCCCGATCGGCATCTGAAGCAGCGTGGTCCGGCCGTGAAATGGCGACCGCTCGGAAGACGGGAATCACCGAAGATTTGTACAGGGCCATTATTAAGGAAGCGTTCCAAAGCCTCGGACGCCATTTGCAGGGCACTCCTTTCCGTAAGAATGTAGTTTGGATTTCGCCCTATTTCCCTTCGCTCGTGACTGGTTTCGATCCCGCGTTGATGGCAGCCGACCGCAACGCCATCAATCCGATTCCAGGGGCGACGCTGCCCGTGCCGGAGTTCGCCAACACGGAAAGTTACTTTGAGCAGTTGCGTGAACTCGCGCGCCAGATGAGCAATGCGAATATTTCGGTTTACCCCATGGACGCGAAGGGCCTGGTGAACTTCTCCGTCATCAACCTGCAAGGCGAGCGGAGCTTCATGGACCTTCTGGCATCAGAGACGGGAGGCCGCGCCTTTTATGACACCAACAGGCTTGATCAAAATTTGCGGGATGTGGTCGAAGAGGGCCGCGTGGCATACCTGGTGGGCTACTATCCCGGCGACAGCGCCTGGGACGGCAAGTATCACCACGTCGAAGTCAGGCTGCGGCGCAACGGACTCTCCGTACTCTGTCGGAAGGGATACTTCGCCGCGGATGAACCGCCGCCGAAGGACTCGGATACCGCTCTGCATGATGCCGCGAAGGGCACGCTGGAGCAGTCGGGAATCGGAGTTACCCTAAACGTCTCCTCCAACCCGCTGGAATGGTTTCAGCAGGAGGTTGTGTTGAAACTTGATACCCGGGAAATGCATTTCGAAGACCGGGACGGACGGTGGAGGGCGCAAATCGACGTGGCCTTCGTGCAACTCGCCAAGGACGGCCGCGTTCTGGAAGGCATCAAAGACCACCTGGAACTGGCGCTCTATCCAGACACCTATAACGAGGCTGCGACGCAAGGGTGGTTCTACCCGAAGAATCTCTACGTAAATCCAGATGCGGAAAAACTGCGCGTGGTGGTTCGCGACCTTGCGACCGGCGCCGTCGGTTCCGCTTCCGTCACTGTTTACCACCGCAAAGGCGCGTAAGCGCGACTGTTTTCTTCCGCAGATCTCCCCGTTCACTCTACCCCTTTGTTTTCTTTCTCTTACGGAAATCCGGTTCGAATCTCTGCGCTATTCGCAAAACTAGTACTAATAAGGTACTTGAAAAAGTAAGAAAAATATATTAGCATGAATCGTGAATTTTCGACTGCATCCTCGCCGTGCGTTCCTATATCCGTCCGCCTCGAGCTTTTCTGTCCTTTCTGACTTCTCCTTTTCTGCATTCTGCATTCTGCTTTGCCCTTTTTGCCCTTTGCTATCTCTTTTCCTTTCATGCAAGTACAAACTGCCCCTTCTGCAACCCCTTCGTTTTGATAACGATACAAATTGCCGGGGGTGGGGGCTATGGAGCCTGCCGTGACTGCCCTCACGCGAGTCACGAATCACTCTTCCGTGGAGTAGAATGCCGCGCATGAAACCTACACTCCGACTCGCATCACTGACTTTGCTGGTCCTTATTCTGTCTCGGCCGGCTCCTTCTCGCGCTCAAACCGCGCAATCTTCGCAAACCGCGCAAGCCCAGGCCGAAGGCGCGCAACAATTTGCCGATCTGGGCGACCTTCGATTGCGCAACGGCGGCGTCATTCACGGTTTCCGCATTGGCTATCGCACCTTCGGAAAGCTTAATGCGGAAAAGTCCAACTCCGTCCTTTGGCCGAGCTGGCTCGGCGGCAAGTCGCAAGACTTGGTGCAGTTCATTGGACCGGCCAAGGTCGTTGACAGCACCCGCTATTTTGTAATTCTCGTGGACGCCCTCGCCGACGGCATCACCACTTCGCCCTCGAACAGTAAGTCGCAGCCGCTCATGAAATTTCCGGAGATCACCATTCGCGACATGGTCGAGTCCGAGCACCGCCTCGCCACCGAAGTTCTGCATCTCTCCCACCTTCACGCCGTCATGGGCATTTCCATGGGCGGCATGCAAACCTTTGAGTGGGGCATCGCCTATCCCGATTTCATGGATTTGCTCATCCCCATCGTTGGCTCGCCGCAGTCCACTTCGTATGACAAGCTCCTGTGGACCGCCCAAATCGACGCTATCGAGCTCGACCCTGCTTGGAATCATGGCAATCCAACCGGGCCCATGGACCGCAGCCTCGGCCTCGTCGAGGAAATCGGCTCCATGAACCTCACCACCCCGGAGTACCGCGTAGCGCAGACGAAACCGGATGGCATCAACGCCCTTATCACCGAGATCAGGAATGGCGCCCGCGGCGACGGCGGCAACGCTTGCGACCGCATTCGCCAACGTCAAGCCATCATGGCGCTCGACATTCCCGCGGAACTCGGCGTGCCCACGCTGGAACAAGCCGCCACAAAAGTCCGCGCCAAGCTTCTGGTCATTGTTTCACCCGAAGATCACATGGTGGCGCCCGAACCGGCTATGCAATTTGCCGCCGCCGCTGGCGCGCCCTTGGTGAAATTGGATTCTCCCTGCGGCCACCTGAGCCCAGGCTGCATTTCAGTGGGGCCAACAGTCGCCCGTTTTCTAGCCGACCCGGCTTCAGTCCACAGCGAAACGTTGCAAGAGCCTGCGAAGCACTGAGCGTTGCTGATGCTTGTCTCAAATTCTCAGATTGAGTCATCAGGAAAGGGAATGTCACCGGCTGAGACGATTTTCAGCGCCGAATCTTTGGCGTGAGCTTCGGCCTGCAGTGCACAGATGGCCACACAGTCTGCCATTTGAGGAAAAACAGAGTCCGCCTCGATGATTGAAAAAAAAGAAGATGCTCGATTTGACAGGTCTCGAAAAGCTTGCGGAAGACCGGCTTTCGAGCTTGCTGGAAAAGAAATGAAAAGACTGACGGTTCTGGTACGAGCAATGCATATCTCGCCTGCAGGTCCGCGCACACGACGGTCGCAAGCAGGGAATTACGGTGCAAGCGGAGTCGAGAAGCCACAGGAAACCAGGTCACGGGAAATGGCTCCTCGCCGCAAAGTAGGTTCCCCCGACCGCCAAGTCCCCGGAGGACACACCTCAAAAGTGCGCTACAGGTCGAGATGCGGTGCAAGCTGTTCCATTTCGCGAGTAGAACGTCAAGCCCCGGCCAAAGCCGAAGGTTCTCTCGGACCCCTCTACCAAACTGGACCTTGGCTATGTTCCTTAGCCTTGCGCTCTTTGGTTTCACTGCCACGATTCGCGCACAGGAATCTGCCAGCCAGGAAGTTGCCACCCCCAAGACCGCAAGCCAGCACGCAAGTGGCACGATTTCCGGCACGGTTTACTTGCCGGGGAGCAATGAACCGGCAAGCCAAGTGGCCGTCAGCCTGAAATCGCACGACGCCGGCGTCTTTCGCAGCGTGCTGACGGATTACGACGGCCATTTTGAGATTTCAGGGCTTCCCGCTGGAACCTACGGTGTCACCATTGAGGAGCAGGGCTACCAGACCTACCGGAGCACGGCTGAATTTGACGGATCGTTGTTAAAGTTGGAGCTTCACCTTACTCCGCTAGGGCCGCCGCAGCCTCTGCGAAGTGCCAACACGGTCTCCGTCAGGGAACTGGCGATTCCCGGCAAAGCCAAAGAGGAGTACAGAAAAGGGCTGATGAGCCTGGCGAAAAAGCAACTCGTGCAGAGTCTGAAGCACTTTACCAGCGCCGTCCGTGCGTTCCCCGGCTACTTTGAAGCTCTCTATCACCAGGGAATCGTGGAGACCGACCTGGGTCATCAGGAAGCTGCCATGCAGGATTTTCAAATGGCCGCTGAACTGAGCGGCGGACGCTATGCCCGCGCGCAATTCGGCATGGGCTATCTCTACTATTTGCAGGGGAATGCCGCCCAGGCGGAGAGCATCACGCGAAGAGGCTTGGAGCTCGATCCGGATTCCGCGGACGGTTATGTGATCCTGGGAATGGCGCTTCTGCGGCTAAACCGCGTCGACGAGGCGGAAAGAAGCGCTCGCGAAGCGCTTCTACGCAACGCCAACGAGGCCGATGCCTACCTCGTGCTGGCGGATAGTTGCGCCCGGAGACAGAATTATCAGGAGCAAATTCAGGATCTGGACACTTACCTGAAACTGGATCCGACCGGCCCAGCCAGCAAGCGCGCCCGCGAAGTGCGAGAAGTCGCGCTCCGAATCCTGAATCGAGCTCAGCCACAAAACTGAGTTCGCTAACTCTTTGAGCCATCAAGTCTTATGCGGGGGCTTCAAGTTCTACTTTAAGCTTTGCGGCGCAAAGTAGCTTGCAGCTTTGGCCTCAGTACGCAGCCGAACGGCCGTCTCCTTCAATTCCTTTAGAGTCAGCCGGTTAGGGGAGTAGCAGCTTAGACTCTGGCAGGGGCACGTTTGCGCCAAAGAAGATAGGCAGGGAGGCCGATGACAAGTAGGAGGATGGCAACTTTCAGATTCCGGAATTGATCGGGATCCTGAAACGCGGCGTACACGGCGTTGCCCACGATGGCTGCTGCGGCGAGCACGAACAGAATCGGTGTCCACGGATAGCCAGGAACCCGGTAGGGAATGGGCTTGCTGCCGTTGGCGCGGCGAATGGGGAAAATAGCTGCGGCGCCGAGCCCATAGAAAATCCAGCCGATGAAAATCACGCCTTCAATCAACTTTTGGAACGAGCCCAATTCCCCGGCGCAAACCAGAACTGCAGACCACGCGCCGAGAGCGACGATAGCAAAGACGGGCGTGCGAAGTTTGACGTGGACGACCGCGAGTTTCTTGAAGAACAGGTTGTCTTTCGCCATAGCATAAAAAACACGCGGAGCCGTGAGAATGACGCTGTTCGCCGCGCTGAACGTGGAAACCAGAATCGTCAGCGCGACGACCTTGCCGGCCCACGGCCCGAGTACGGCACTGACGGAAGTTGCCGCGATGGTATCGCTCGCCGCGGTGGCCGCTGGGCCGAGCGCGAAAAGATACGCAATAATGGCCAGCAGATAAAGCCCAATCAAAACCAGAGAGCCCAGCAAGAAAGCGCGCGGAAACGCCTTCTGCGGATCAATCACTTCTCCCGCGCTGTAGGTGCCGAATTGCCAGCCTTCATACGCCCACAGAACCGAAATCATCGCCACGCCGAAACTCGAGAGCAGGCCTGCGCCATGTTGCGTGGCGCCCATGGCTGGAACGACTTCTCGCACGTGATGGCCCAGGGAAATCAGCACGCCGCTCAGAATCACGATCACGCCCGCCTTGACCAGCGTGGTCCAGTTCTGCAGATCGGAACTTTGCCGCGTGCCCCAAACATTCACCACCGTGACGATGGCGATGACGAGTACGGCGACGAATGTCTGCGTGATCGGTGAAACAGGAAATATTCTGGCGAAGTATTCGCTGAACGCGCGGGCGAGCGCGGCGACGGAGCCGCTGGCAATCACGAGAAACAGACACCAGCCGTAAAGAAATGCCGCGAGGCGCCCGAATCCGTCGCGGATGTAGCAATAGAGTCCGCCCGCTTCGGGATTGCTTGCGGCAAGCTCCGCGTAAGTGAGCGCGCCGAGGAGCGAGAGGAGGCCGCCGACGATCCACACCAGCAATGCCACGCCGACCGATCCTCCCACTAGGCGCAGAATCGGGCCAGGCGTGCGAAAAATTCCGGAGCCAATGACGGAGCCAATGAACAAGAGAAAAAGGTCGCGCAGGCGAAGTGTGCGGACGAGTTCAATCATGGAGCGGCTTGCGCGCAATTGTTTCGCGCGAGCAAGCCGAGGTGCATCATAACCGGAGATTCGGAGCCGTCAAGGAGAACTTGGAGGGATAGAAATCGGCGAGGGCATGAAGCAGAGTATGAAAATAATCAGAGCCAGAAACGCCCAGAAGCGGCGCTTTGCATCCAGCGGTGCAGGATTATAGACCGGCGGGATACGGAGAAAGCGCATGAGGAGCAATAGCGCGCCCCAAATGTACCAACCCTCCCAAAAGTGCAGCCAGCCGAGAGCAATCAAGCCGATGGGCAGCAGGAGAGAAAAAACGCGGTGCGCGCGAACGCTCAGCGAACGCAAAATGTGCCCGCCATCGAGTTGCGCCACCGGCACAAGATTGAGTGAGGTGACAAACAACGCCACCCAGGCAGCGCGGCCAATGGGCGGAAGCAGCAGCGCGTCGGGAGAAACCCCTGGATGAAAAACCGCTTCGAGAAAGCGCAGCAGGAGCGGCGTGCCGTAGATCAGCTCCGCGTTTGCTGGATTGGTAAGCTCTGGAACGAATTTCGCGTGCAGGACGCCGTAGAACAACGCGGGAATCGCGAAGAGAAAACCGACGATGGGTCCCGAGGCGCCAACGTCGAATAGAGCGCGATTGGTGCGCATGGGTGAACGAATCATGATGAACGCGCCAAACGTGCCTGCGAGGTTGGGGAAGGGAATGAAAAAAGGATAGCTGGCGTAAAGATGATGGTGCCGGCAAGCAAAGAAATGCCCCAGTTCATGGGCGAGCAGGATGCCCAGCAACGTGGCCGCAAAAGGGAGGCCCGCGAGCAGTCCCGCGGGATTTTTGTAGAAAAGCGTGAAGCCACGAAAAAACGCATTGATGGATGCGGCCTCATTGTGTGCATAAGCGACGGCAAATTGAGTTCCCGCCACTAGACATGTGCATAAAGTAAGCAGGAAAAGCACAACGGCAAGAACGAGTGATTTCCTCGAAGGGGGCGGAGGAATCTGCGCGTAATACCATTCGCGGACGAGTTCGTTGTTCCAATCCAGGCTTTCGCGGAGCGATGAGGGTGGCGCTTCTGGCAATGGCGGTGTTGGGGTCACTAGGTCATTGGCTCTGCAAAGTGTGTGCGGCAGTTCATAGTACAGCATAGATGGAGAGGTTCCAGCTAGCGGGGAAAACCCGTTCAGTCTATGCGGCACGCGCCCGTGCCTCATGCGCCCGCGTTGGCAACTTTCACGACTTCGAAGATTCGGTTGCCTATCTGGATCTCTTGCCTAGCCGCAGTGAATCAACTTGCGACTAGCCGAGTTACGGCAAGTTCAATGCAAGTGTAAAGTAGAAAGCATGAAAACACGGCCACTACCGCACTTTGTGAGCTGTGGCCCCAGTCTGGCGATGGCGATGTTTGTTGTGAGCGTGGCTAATCCCCGCAGTGCTCTCTGTCAGGACTACCAAGTCCCGCGCAACGATTGTGCCCTCAGCGAAAGCCTGGAACCCACGCGCTTTTCGGTGGGCACGATCGACGTAGTCTCTAAACAAGAAAGCGCGACGTTGCATCGGAATTTCGAGGCCACGGCTTGGCCAGAGGCAGACCGACTCTTTCGTAGGGACCCACGCTGGTTAGGTGGGGACGTTGCTTACTCGATTGACTTGGGCCGCGGGCGCGTACTCTGGCTCTTTGGCGATTCATTCATCGCCGATAAACCTGGCAAGACACGATCCCAATCGACGTTCGTACACAACAGCATTGCCATCGAAACTGGATACGATCCAGCACTTGCTTCAATGGCGTTCTATTGGCCGAAGAACAGGGGAAAACCTTCCGAGTTTGCCGCCAATGAAGGGGAAGTTTGGCTCTGGCCGGAGGATGGTGTCCGTCTCGGCGAGAAATTGCTCCTCTTTTTCGTGCGCGTTCATTCGGACGATAGCAAAGACTCTCTCGGTTTCGCACTCGTTGGCTGGACGGCGTTCCTTGTGGAGAATCCCGATGCTCAGCCCTCTTTGTGGATCGTGCATAAGATCGAAACACCCCAAAGCCCCACGCGTTTTATTGTCGGTTCGGGCGTGATCTGTGCAGGTGATTTCCCTCTATGCTTTTGCCTCCGCGGAACCAAGCCACGATGATTATTTGCTGCGCTGGCGGTTGACCGCCGCCGAGGAAGGGAATTTGTCTTCGCCGCAGTGGTGGTGTGGGACCGGCTGGGTTGACCAAAGTAAACTCACCCATCTACCCGCACCAGCGATTCCAGAAGGATCAAACGAGTTCAGCGTGATTTGGGATTCGTACCGGAACAAGTTTTTTGCGGCGGAAAGCATGGGATTCGGTGCGTCTGACATCGGCATCCGTTGGGCGGATCGACTCGAAGGACCGTGGTCACAACCAGTGAAAATTTATCACCCACCCGAGTCGGACCGGCCCGACGCATTCGTCTACGCCGGTAAGGTGCACGCGGGACTTCGTGGCGGTGACTTCGTCCTGACTTATGTTGCTAACAGCATGGATGACAAGATTCTCGCAAAAGACATGAGCATTTATTATCCGCGCTTTGTTCGATTGAACCTGCGCCAGCGCTAATTGAGTCGTAGTGTCTGTGCCGGAAGCGAGAGAGCGAACATGTTCATAAGCCGATTCAGGCGACGAAAGGCTTCGATTCTGCTTGTCTCCTTCTTGGTTCCTCTCCAGGCGCAACAGCGTTCCGCATGGAAAGACCCATCGCCGCACACCACGCGATTTGTGACTGTGGGGAAAGGCGTTCGCTTGGAAGTGCTCGATTGGGGCGGCTCTGGCAGGCCGCTGGTGCTGCTGGCAGGCGGAGGAGACACAGCACACGTATTTGACGATTTCGCGCCCAAGCTAACGCCCAGCTTCCACGTTTACGGCATCACGCGGCGCGGCTTCGGCGAATCCGGTTTTTCGCCGGAGGGCTATGGAGCGGACCGCCTGGGCGACGATGTGCTCGCCGTCCTCGACTCACTCAAACTGATCAGGCCAGTGCTGGTCGGACACTCGCTTGGCGGTGAGGAGTTAAGTTCCCTAGCTACGCGGCATCCAAACCGCGTCGCTGGGCTGGTGTATTTGGAGGCCGGGTATCCATACGCTTTCGATAACGGCAAAGGACCCTCGATGAAAGAGTTTCTAGATGCCAGGAAACTGATGCCGCAGGCTCCGCCGCTAAGCGAATCCGATCCCGGTTTGGCCAGTTTTGCTGCATTACGGCAGGCCTGCCTGCACGCCCTGGGATTCACGTATCCGGAAGGAGAGTTTCGCCAGCAATACTCCACGACGCCGGAGGGGCGGGTTGGAAAGCAACGCGAATTTCCTGGTGACGCGGTGATGCTACAAGGCATGAAGAAGTACGCCGATATTCCTGTGCCTGCGCTTGTGATCTTTGCAATCCCCCATGCGCTACCGAAATGGGTCAATGAGAGTACCGATCCGAAGGTGCGTGAGGCTGCCAAGGCTTTTTCCGCAGTCGAGTTGGCTCTGACAATGCGGCAGGCGAAGGTATTTGAAGAAGGCGTCCCAACCGCACACGTGGTCCGGCTGCCTGGTCCGGATCATCACGTCTACTTATCAAACGAGGCAGACGTGCTGCGTGAAATGAAATCCTTCCTCAGCACACTTCGGTAGCAATGCCCGGCAAATCGGATTACCGGTAACTTGTTCAGGCGCTCCCGCCGGGAGAGTTGATCGGGCACGACATGTCGTGCCCCTAAGGCTAAAACGAACTGGCCATGGGAGGTTCTGACAGGGACTCTTTTTGAGGAGAGGCTCTAAGAGGGAGTTTTCTCGTCGTCTTTGCCTTGCAGCTCTTTGCCGGGTTTGAAGCGCACGGCTTTTCCGGGAGGAATGTTGACTTCTTCGCCGGTGCGGGGATTGCGGCCGATGCCGGTTTTGCGGGGCTTCACGCTGAAAACGCCGAAGCGGCGCAGTTCGATGCGCTGGCTGCGGCCCAGGGCCTGCTTTAACGATTCAAAAATCGTTTCGACGGCCTGCTCGGCCTTGGTGCGACTGATGTTCGTTGCGGCGACGACCGCATTTACAAGATCCAGCTTAATCATTCATCCTCCGGCACTTGTGAGGCAGATGCTAGAGGTTCTGAACGTCTTTTGGCGCGAGGGGCTGCGCCGGTTCGCGGCAATCACGAAACGAAATTGCAATTTACATTTTAGGAGGAATGGATGTCCGTCAAGCCAGACCGCTGGATCCGGCGCATGTCGCTGGAGCACAAAATGATTGAGCCGTTCACGGACCGGCAAGTGCGCGAAGGAGTGATTAGTTACGGAGTGTCTTCTTACGGCTACGACATTCGCGTGGCGGACGAGTTCCGGATTTTTACGAATGTGAACACGACGATCGTGGATCCGAAGCATTTTGACCCGCGGTCTCTTGTGGAATTCAAAGGTGAAGTCTGCGTCATTCCGCCCAATTCGTTCGCGTTAGCCCGGTCGGTGGAATATTTCCGCATTCCGCGCAACGTGCTGACCCTCTGTGTCGGTAAGTCCACGTACGCGCGCTGCGGGATAATCGTGAATGTGACACCGTTCGAGCCGGAATGGGAAGGCTTCGTGACGCTGGAAATCAGCAACACGACGCCTCTGCCCGCAAAGATTTACGCTAACGAAGGACTATGCCAGGTGATTTTCTTTTTGTCCGACGAAGATTGCGAAGTCAGCTACAAGGACAAGAAAGGGAAGTATCAGGCGCAGGGCGGGATTGTCTTGCCGCGCCTGTAAGGGGAGAGACTACAGCGCGGTGGCCAGCGGATAGCCGCGCTCGCGCCAGGCCTGCAAACCGCCTTGCAGCGGCCGGATGCGCTTGATTCCGTTTTTTCTCAGGAGCAGCGCCACACGGGCGCTGGTAGCTTCGTTCGGTCAAGTACAGTAAAGAACCACTTCGCCATCGCGGGGGAGCCGGCTGCTTTTCTCCTCGAGCTCTTTAGCCTCCATGTGCAGCGCTCCCGGGATGACTTCCGGCTCGGCTTCGAAGTCCATCGAATGGCGCAGGTCAACAATGGTGACTTGCTCGCCGGAGTCAAGTTTTTCTTTCAGTTCTTCCACGGTGATGCGTGCAATACGCAATTCGCGCAGGAAGCGCTGGCGCGCAACAAATTTGTAGCCGATATAAGCCGCCAGTGCGCCCACCACGACCACCAGCAGCCACCCGCCAAGAGAGGCAAGACGCGCCGCTACGCGCTCAATCTCTCCGGCGAAGACATAGCCAAGGCCGAGAAATGCGCCAGCCCAAAGCGTTGATCCCATGGCGTCAAATAACAAAAAACGCCGGAAGCGCATGCGGAAAATTCCGGCGAGCGGCGGCGTGACCAGCCCCAGGCCAGGCAAGAATTTGGCCACCAGGAGCGAGCGAGCGCCTTGCCTGGAGAAGATGCCTTCGGTCCGGCGCACGCAGGAATCGGGCTCGAGTGAAATACGGCAGAGGAGTTGGAGGACCTTGATGCCTTTGTGGCGGCCGAGTTGAAACCACACAGAATCCGAGGTTAAAGCCCCCAGAACGGCAAAGAAAAGCGCAGCGAAGAAACTCAGATGCCCGGTGCCGGCGAGAGCTCCTGCCGCGAGCAGCAAAGGCATCGCCGGAACAGGCACACCCAACTGTTCGACGAGCACCCAAACGAACAGCACGCTGTGTCCGTGGCGAATGAGGAAATCGAAGGCCTGATGCATGGCTGAGTTGGGTCCGGTCTCCTCGATTATTTTGTTGCGAAGGGAGCAGTATGACCCCAACTGCCCGTCATAACGAAATCACGAATCGGCTTGCGTGTTCGAGGCGCCAACTCGCGGTCTTTCAGCTTTGGAGAAAGAGAATTCGGGTCTCCCGGATAGCCGATCGCGATGGCTGCAATGGGCTCCCATCCTTCCGGAATGGCGAAGGCCTGCCGGGCCTTTTCCGGGTCGAAGCCGGCCATTTGGTGAACCACCAGACCGCGCGCCGTCGCTTCGACAGACAACAAAGCCGTCGCCGCGCCAGTGTCGTATTGGGCATTGCGATTAGGCGAATGGTTGTTGGCAAAGGCCAGCTTTGCCACGGCAATCGCAAGAGCGGCTGCATTCTTAGCCCAACCCGCGTTGAATTCCACCAAGGTGCCCAGGATCTTGTCGAAGTTCACCTTGTCTTCTTTAGTGGCCACGATGTAAGCCCAGGGCTGTTCGTTGTTGCTGGAAGGAGCCCACCGCGCGGCCTCAAAAAGGCTGCGCAGCACTTCCTGCGGAATGGGCTTGTCCGAAAAAGCACGCGGGCTCCAGCGGTTGCGAATCAGTTCATGGACCGGGTGATCGGTTACGGCTGCTTTGTGCATGTGCTTAACCCTTTTTTTCGAGCCATAGTTAGATGCGGATAATGGAGGCGGTGCATCGGCGGCGCCTCACGTTAAACGCCTTCATTTTCAATGCGGAGATTAGTCGCCGGATTTTGCCGCGGCTTTTTGGGTCAATTCCACGTCGATCGTGATGTTCACATCGTCGCCGACGACCACGCCCCCGTTATCCAGCTTGGCGTTCCACTTGACGCCATAATCCTGGCGGTTGATTTTCGTGGTTGCGGAAGCCGCTACGCGTTGATTTCCCCAGGGATCCTTGACAGGAGCGGTGAGTCCATCCACGTCAAGCACCACTTCCTTGGTCGTGCCGTGGATGGTCAGGTCGCCGGTGACGCGGAGTTTTCCAGGGGAAACCTGTTCGACCTTTTTTGATTTGAAGGTCATGGTGGGGAAGTGGGCGACGTCTAAGAAGCGCTCGCTGCGCAAATCCTTGTCGCGGTCGGGTTCGCGGGTGTCCACGGTGTTGACGTCAATGGTCACTTCGACGGTGGACTTGGTGATGTCCTGGTCGTCGAGCGACACAGTTCCGCTGAGTTTGCTAAAGGCCCCGCGCACCGTAGAAAGGCCCAGGTGGCGCACGGCGAACTGCGCCGAGGAGTGTTGTGGGTCAAACTGCCAGGTGGAGTTGGCGGCTGCGGCAGGGAGCGAAAGCCCCATGGCGATGCCTGCGAGTATTGCGATTCGAGAGAGTTTCCTGTTCATCTTGAGTTTTTCCTTCCTTCATTGAGTTTGGTTTTGATGCATAAATGCAAGTGGCGTTACTCCTGCTTGTTCGCGCGAGTTTCTTCAAGCAGGCCGCAAAGAGTTTTCAAACGAGCACCGGCCATGTCGCGGAACTGCCGCTTGTGCAAATCCCGCATGGGCTGGTCCAGCGGCCTTAATAACGCAAGGCCATGCGGCGTAATGCGCGTTTTCACGACGCGGCGGTCGTCTTTCTGACGCTCGCGAGTGATCAAGCCGCGCTTTTCCATGCGGTCCAGCAGTCTCGTGATGTCGGGATCGTGGGTGATCATGCGATCGCCGATGCCGCGGCAAGGCAGACCTTCGGGCTCGGCGCCCCGAAGGATGCGCAGCACGTTGTACTGCGTTCCGGTCAATTCGGCGGTGCGCGTGAGCTGCTCCGCCTCCTGGCGCAGGGCGTCGGCCACTTTCAGCAAAGCGATGAAGATGCGCTCTTCGACGGAGGCCTGCGGGCGGTGCGGTTTGTCTTTGGAAGGCACGGGAGAATAATAGTTGTGTAAACGACTATTGTCAAGAGGAAAGTTTTTAACGGTACAGCCGCTTTCCCCTCTACTTGCGCAGGGGCCGGAGATGGATTTCGCTCAGAAAGCTCCCGGATCTTTGCGTCACGATAGCTTTCACGGCGTGGGCCACATCCTCAGGGGTCAAGGCTTTGGAAGGATCCTTGGGCTTGCTGCCGGAAAACTCCGTGGCCACGCTGCCTGGGCAAATCACGCTCACCCGAATGCCGTGCGCCCGAAGGTCTTCCATCATGCAGCCGGAAAGGCCCATCAGGCCC
>WNGL01000665.1_pt1 | contig 58987 bp, 40 predicted proteins | sample 5400591 | NCBI WGS metagenome assembly WNGL01 (sample SAMN13153377, study PRJNA577476) | soil metagenome | isolation source: 80 cm soil or saprolite under Garry oak tree replicate 1 | place: USA:California | collected 2016-06-15 | reverse complement strand
TCCGGGATGCAGATTTCTCGCGGTGACGACCCCATCGAATGGCGCTTGGATGTTGAGATAGGATTCAAGTTGCGCAACGCTTCGCAGCGTCTCCCGGGCAGCTGCGACGTTGCTCTCGGCCGACTGCACCTGGCCTTGATCTGCAGATACAGTTTGGTCTGCCACCATCACATCGTTTTCCGCAACGACGCCGGGAGTCTTGGCAGCGGATGCCAGATGAAGATACGTGCCTTTGTCCGCGGCGAGTTTGGCCTGAACAGTTGTCAATTGAGATTCTGCAGCGTGCAGGGCAGACTCCGCTTGCGCCCTCTGGGCCACGAGTTCCGGGGCGGTAAGCCGGATGATAAGTTCTCCTTTGTGGACGCGAGACCCTCGATCCACCCGAATCGTGTCCATGAAACCGGTCACCTTCGGATAGATGTCCACGGTTTCAAAAGGAATGAGCTGCGCGGGAAGCGTGAAGACGGTCGCTAACTTTTGTGACATCACAGCCACGACTTCGACTGTCTGGACACTCGTATCGGCCTGCTTGGTGGCATCTGGTTTTGGACTTCCGTTGCAGCCCCCAATCAACAGCGAAAGTGCAAGAACGATAAAGAATGTCTTCATGAGGCAATCTCCGGCTTCTGAGCGAAAGAACTACCAGGGTCTTCCGGATCGAGTGACGGGGACTTGAGCGATCCGCGCTTTTGAACGATCCCAAATACGGCTGGCAGCAGGAAGAGGGTTGCAAGCGTGGCGGCGGCGAGGCCGCCTATTACTGCGCGCCCGAGTGGAGCTGTTTCCTCGCTGCCCTGGCCAATTGCAAGCGCCATGGGAAGCATTCCAGCAATCATGGCCAGGCTCGTCATTAGAACAGGGCGCAATCGCTCGGCGGCAGCCGCGCGCGCGGCGGAAACGGAGTCGGCTCCATTGCGGCGATTCTGTTCAGCGAATGTCACCAGCAGAATCGCGTTTGCGACGGCGACGCCAATGGCCATGATCGTGCCCATGAAGCTTTCGAGATTGAGCGTTGTGCCTGTGATTAATAGCATCAGGATGGCTCCCACGAGTACAGCCGGAACGCTGGAGATCACGACCAACGCCAGGCGAAATGATTGGAAGTTCGCCGTCAACAACAGAAGAATCACGACCACTGCCAGCGAGAGACCGATGGCCAGCTCGGTGAAGATCTGCTTGAGTGCATTCACCTGGCCGCGCACCTGGGTCGCAACACCACGAGGCGCTGAGCCTGCATTCGCAATTGCCCGGTCGATCTCCTTTGCGGCCTTGGCGAAATCGTTGCTTCCCACATTAGCTGAAACCACGATCATCCACAGTCCATTCTGCCGGTCCAACTCTCCGGGAACGGTGGTGGACTGCACGTCGGCGATTTGGCTCAAAATTGGATGCGCGCTTGTACTGCTATTGACGGGTATGGTTTGGATATCTTTGAGCGAGGTCATCTCCGGTTGAGGCACCTGCACCTGCACCTGGTAGCTCACGCCGGATTTGGGATCGCGCCAGTAGTTGGGCATGACGAAGCGACTCGAAGCGGTAGCGGATACGACTGCCGCCCCAACGTCATTCGCGGTCGCACCAAGCTGACCGGCAAGAACCCGATCAATATGAACGTTTACCGTTGGATACCGAAGCGGTTCCTCGAATTGGACGTCACGCAGGTCTCCTGATTTTGCGAGCTCATGTTGAACCCGAACCGCATAGCTCTGAACATCGGCATAGGTCGGGCCGGTAATCGCTACCTCAGCAGACGACGGGGCACCGAAGTTCAGAATCTGGCTGATGAGATCCCCAGGATCAAAGGAGAACTGCGTGCCCGGATACTCCTGCGGCAATTTCTGTCGGAGTCTTCCTTCGAGATTTGCCAATGAAACCGACGCGTCAGGCTTCAGACCAACGTTGATGATGGCCTGTTGAGGTCCACTGGTCCACAAGAAAACGGTGTTAATCGGATACGATGAGGCTTGCGTTCCGATGTAGCCCAGTGTGAGATCAAGATTCTCCGCGCCAGCCTCTTGTGTAATCGATGCAAGCACCTTCTGGACCAATGCTTCAGTCACAGCCACTCTTGTGCCATCGGGAGCGTCGATGCGCAGTCGGAATTGCTTTGAGGCCGACGACGGGAAAATCTCCTGAGCAATTCGCGGCCCAAGCAGCAAGAGAATCAACACGGTGACGACGGCGTATGCCCCTAGAAGCAGCTTGGGAAACTCCATGATCCGCTCCAGAGCGCTGTGGAAGCGGCTGCGAAAACGGTCGAACCGCTCTTCTTTGGGATGGTCGGCGTTGCTCTGCTGCTGCTTCAGAATCCAATTGGACAACACAGGCACCAGGGAGCTCGAAAGCAAGTAGGACGCGCCCATCGAGAATCCCACCGCAAGGGACAAAGGCACGAAGAGTGAAAGCGCGGGACCGGTCATGAAAAAAGACGGCAAGAATACAGCAAGGACACTGAGCATAGCCAACAAGCGCGGAATCGCAACTTCGCGGCTGGCTGCGAGAACTGCGTGCGCCTTTTGCTCGCCCAGGGCCAAATGCACGTGGATGTTTTCCATGAGCACCGTGCCCTCGTCAACCAGCACACCAACAGCGAGCGCGAGCCCGCCGAGAGTCATGATATTGATGGTCTGCCCGAAGAGCCGAAGGAGGACCACAGCCATCAGCAGGGCGAATGGGATGGTGATGACAACGATGAGAGAGCTGCGCCAGTCGCCAAGGAACAGCAAGATCATAAGGCCCGTGAGCCCGGCTCCAATCAGCCCTTCACGTAATACAGATTGCAGAGCTGCGCGTACGTATTGCGATTGGTCGAACTCATAAGTGATCTCGATGTCTTCCGGAATGAGCGACTGGAAGCGCCCGATGCTCTGACGCACCTCGTTCACGACCGTGACCGTCGAGGCGTCTGGACGCTTCGTTACCGGGATGTAGATCGTTCGCTTGCCGTTCAGTAATGCATAGCCGGCGAGAATATCCGACGTGTCCTTGACGCTTCCAACATCCCGCAGATACACCGAGGCTCCGGAACCCAAGTGCAATGGAATATTCAAAAGATCGGTGATCTGGTTGACAGTGGAATCCGTCGTAACCAGGGTATTGGTCGTGCCGATGTCCGCATTTCCCGCGGGTTGAATGCTGTTACCCGAAGTCAGTGCTTGCGCTACGTTGTCCGGCGACAGTCCATACGCGTGCAGCTTTTGCGGATCGACGTTGATGACGATCGTCCGTTGATTGCCTCCAAACGGTGGCGGTGACGAGACACCGGGCAATGTTGCGAATACAGGACGGACTCGGTTTAGGGCCAGGTCCTGAATCTCCGAAAGGGTACGCGACGGGCTTGAGAAGACGAGATAGCCGACCGGAAGAGTTCCAGCGTCGAAACGGATAACAAACGGAGAGACGGTTCCTGGAGGCATGAATGCGTGCGCTCGATTGACATACGAAATAGTTTGCGCAAGCGCTTCGCTCATGTTTGTGCCCGGATGAAAGCTGAGCCGCAACAAGGACGAACCCTGAATGGACTTTGCTTCCACACTCTCAATTCCGTTGATATATAGGAAGTGGTACTCGTAGTAGTACGAGACAAACCCTTCCATTTGCTGCGGGCTCATGCCCCCATAGGGTTGCGCAACATAGATGACCGGCAAATCGAGATTGGGAAGGATGTCGATACGTGTTCGCAGAATGGCTAGGATCGACGAGAGTCCAATGGCCGCCACAATCACCATGATCGTGATGGGACGTCGCAGAGCTAGGCGAATGAGCCACATGAATTCGAACTCCAGCTTCGGGTTATGAATTTGCCGCTATTTTCCCACGAGGTCGAGAAATGGCGTCACATCTCCCCGTGCAACTGCCAACTCAGCCAAAGCCCGCCAAACATTTATGCGTGCAATAGCATCGTCGCCTTCCGCCTTGGTCAAAACGCTCTCTCCAACTGCCACGTCAACGACAGTTGCCAAACTTGATTGAAAGCGGACCCGCTGCTGCTGTTCGCTTTGCCGCGCCGCAGCTACTTCGACAGGTGTGTTTTGCGCCACCTGCCTCGCGCCATCCAATGCTGCCTGCGCTTGCGCAACCTGACTTGACAGGTCGTCCATTGTTTGCTGATAGCGCATTTGCTCAGCCCTGACGTTCGATGCTTGCACCTTCTGCTCCTGATGAATGGCGAACACATCGAACGCTGAAAATGTAACTTGAATTGCGCCGGCCCAATTCAAAGTGCTGGGAGCGAGGCCAGAGCTTCCTCCCAAGAAGTTGCCTTGGCTATCTAATCCGGTGCCGCGGCCAGAAATCGAGCCGAGCAAGTCGATGACCGGAACGTAAGACCGATTCAGAACATGGAGCTGGGCTGTCTGCCGCGCGACTAGCGCGGCCTCTTGTTGGGCTGCCGGATGCATGTTGATTGCTGCTGCTCCGCGATCAGCGGCCGGCGGAGCAGCGAGCACGCTTGCCGGATCGATCTCCAGTTGCTGAAGCGGGAGTTTAAGCAGATCCGCGAGTGCTGCCAGCCGGATTTTCTCCTGAGTCTCCGCCTGGATTAATTGGGTCCTTGCAATGGCAAGTTGAGCATCAGCCTGCGATGCGTCCGCGCCGGCGCGCAGTTTGTTGTCCACCAGGACGTGAACGCTCTCTGCAAACGTCTGCATCCGATTCACATTCGCCTGTGCCACAACTACGAGCTGCTTCGCTGCCGCAGTATCGAGATAGGCGCTTGCCGTGCTCGCGGCGATTCCCAGGCGAGTCAGGTTTGTTGCGTTCATTGCCGCAATGGCGCCTTTCCGCGCTACATCCACCTGTCCGGCGCGTTTTCCAAAATCGAACGGCTGCCAGTTGATAAGCGCACCTCCGGCGCTGCTCCATGCACTCTGTCCGGGAGAGTCAACCGCAACGGGACCAGAAACGGAAGGCAAGACTCCTTGCGGCAGCATCAACCCGGTCCGATTGTCATCGGTCGCCCGATTTGTCTGCCACAGCATGTCGACGCGAGGAAGATAAGCCGTCTTCGCCAATCCGATTTGGCTTTGAGCTGCGGACTGTTGTTCCAGTGCTGCCTTGATGGCCGGATACCTTTCTTGCGCCAGCGCCATTGCGTCAGCAAGCGAGAGAGGCCGACTCGCGGAAGCAGTGGCAACGGTTTGCGCCGGGGCAGCCCAAGCGGCCAGACAGAGAAGCGGGACAGCGACTCGTCGCATAAATTTTGGTTCCTGCCACACGCTTGATCCCTCGTTAAGGAAGGATCATACCATCGAATTTCGACTGTCCACAACTCTTCCTGGGCAACGTATCAGGATTCAATATCAGATTATTTTGATGTCCAACATTGATGAACCGCGCAGCATCTCTGGTACATGTCGATAGAACCCTCGCCGAGAAGATTGGTAGCGATTCCCCCCGTGGCCCCACGCCTCCGCTGTGTCGTCACTCACCTTTTTGTTGCGCAATCCAGGCTGTTATCCGCACTTCGAGGATGTCCAGAGGAACAGGGCCCTCGCTAAGAACAGCATCGTGAAAGGCGCGAATGTCAAAGCGCAGTCCAAGCGCCTGCCTTGCCTGATCGCGCAATTCCAGGATCTTCATCTGTCCAAGTTTGTAGGCCAGCGCCTGACCGGGCCATGCAATATAGCGGTCGACCTCTGTCGCAATGTTTTGATCGTCCATTGCGGTGTGTTCGCGAAAGAAGTCGATCATCTGCTGGCGCGACCAATGCTTATCGTGCACTCCGGTATCGACCACGAGACGCACCGAGCGCCACATCTCGTTTTCAAGGCGACCATATTCACTGTATGGATCCTGATAGAAGCCGGCTTCCTTGCCGAGCTGTTCGGCGTAGAAAGCCCACCCTTCGGAATATGCATCGTAATTCGAGAAACGGCGGAAAGCGGGGAGATCGGGCAGTTCCTGCGCAACGGAGAATTGCAAGTGATGCCCTGGAATACCCTCGTGGTAAGCAATGGCCTCGACGTTGAGAGTCAGCCGATGGGAAGGATCGTATTCATTTACATTGATGCGTCCAGGTCGACTGCCATCGCCAGCGCCCGGCGTGTAATCCGCGGGCACGGCGTCCCGAGTGCGGTAAGACTCCATTGGCACAACCTCCAGTTGCGTTCTCGGAAGATGCCCAAAGAGCTGCGGCAGCTTTGCATACATCTGTTCGGTGTGCTGCCGGTAGAGATCGAATATCTGCTGGCCCGATTGGCCGTAGAGTTCGGACGTCTTGCGAATATGTTCGTTCAAGCTTTCTAGATCCTGGAATCCAAGCGATCGCGCGAGCTTCAGCATTCGTGCGTCGATATCAGCCACCTGCCTGAGTCCCATCGTGTGAATATCACCGGGGGTCATGTCAGTGGTAGTCATGTGGCGGACGGCGAAGCGGTATCTGGCTGCACCATCCCGCAGAGCCCAAACGCCGTATTCGGTTCGTCCGTGTAGAGCATACACATTGCGAACGAATGCGGCGAACTTCGCATAGGCTGGTTGTACTTCATCCCGCACAGCGGCCTCGACGGCCGGGGTCAGCCGCTGCCGGTCCGACGCAGAAATTGCGGAGGGACACTTCTGCAATGGCGCGGTGAAGGGGCTTACCGAAAGCGGCCCTTTTGCGATGTCCTCCGCCTGCGATGCGGCCTTTTCAAGCAGATATTTTGGCGGCAGGAGGCCGTCTCGTATACCACGCTGAATATTATTCGTGACCTGGTCGAAGGCGCGCGGAATGGCATGCAAGCGTGCGAGGTAATTCTCATAATCCTTCGCTGTCACGAACGGCATCTGAGTTACCAGCATTGCCAACTCAAGATGAACTCCATTCATTTGATCCACCGGCATCTCCCATGGCCGGAACGTTGCGCTCTCCACGCTGTCTCTCAGTTGACGAAGCATCAGGGTCTTGTTAAGCGCTTCTTGTTCAGGAAATCCCTCAGTGTCGATCGCGGCAAACACACGAATCTCCTCATGCGCGTGCCGTATTTCCTTTTCTTCCGCGTTGGCGGAGCGGTCATCCAGTCGGTCGTTATAGCGCGGATCGCCAATTGCGGTGGCGAACTCAGGATGAGCTCGCAGGTGGTACTGCCACTCCTTCTCGATAGCTTCGCGCAACTTGGCCCTGCGGATCGAAAGTGACTTTGCCGCCGGGGAATGTGATGAGCCGTATTGGTGCTTGAACTGCTGCGCAACAGCAGGCTGCAGCAGAAGGAACGGAAGAGTACAAAGCGGGATTATTGGTCGGCTTTTGGGCACGCGAGACTCCTGCGAAAAGGAAGAATTAATCTGCAAATCGTACGTCCAAGCTGATACTACGTCGATCAGCGAGGTTGACAACGCCCTTCTGTTCCATTTCAAAGACTCTTATCGCGCAGGAAAGGTCGTACTTTTTGCCGCAGCTGGATTGCGAAGCACCTCAAGGACGATAGAGCGCGTCCGTTCCCCGCGACATTGGACACTAATCCTGTTTCGTGCTCACGCTGGCCAGCCAAGAAAGATCGCGCACAGTGCTAATTCCGCGTCGGTGCGGGGCACGCTATGTCTTTCGCCGACGTGTGGTTCGTGTTAGATCCAAACCTTCGAATCGATCGAGTCCTTGGATCCGAGCCCATGATCGGGCTCGCGATCACTCGGGTATTCAGGCGGAGATCCCACTCGATTCATACGCACGAAGTTGGGGATCGCAAGCATAGGAGAGCCGTCCTGCCACTTGCCAGTGATCACTATAACGCCGCCCAGCAGGTCCGGACGCCACTCTGCAAGGAGTCGGGCGTCACCGGGTTTTTGGTCAATGTTCCCGTTGTCTGCCGTCTCGACGTTGTAAATGAGTGGACCATATTTCAAAGCCACCATGTCGGAGTCCGCTTTGATGCGGCTGTCCGCGAACACTCGCTGTGGCTCCATCGGCAACTCCAGTTCAATGCGGTCGCCCCTGTTCCACTCACGTGTGACCACAGCGTAACCCTTGCGAATTTCCGGGGTCTGTTCCTGCCCATTGACGGAAAACCGCTTCACTCCGCTGACCTGAGGCGAGTCCTTGTAGAGCTTGCTTGTTGTTCGGTCGGGAATTCGTACGTGGACCGAAAACGTCTTTGCCTCTTCAGGGTTCACGGTGATTGAAATCGATCCGTGCCACGGGTACTCCGTCTTCTGCACAACTTCGACGGCAGTGCCCGCAACCTGCCCGACGTGAATGCGGCTGCCAACGAACATGTTGACGTATAGACCGTCATTGCTCTTCACGTAAGTCCATGTGGGAACCATAAGCAAGGTGCGCGCGAAGTTGCCTACACAGCAGGGGCATACATGCCACTTTGCGCGCTCAGTATTGACGAGCGGATTGGTGTAACAAAAGCTCTGCCCATCGAGCGCCACTCCGCCAAGCAGAGCGTTGTACATCGTCTGCTCATACAAGTCGGCGTACTTCGCGTCGTGATAGGCGAGGTTGAGCTTGTACTGGAAGAAGACCACTCCGCAGCTCGAGCATGTCTCACAGTAAGCTTCATTCCCCAGAGAATAATTCGGACCGAAGCCCTCGGAGGTCTCTCCGCTTCCGATACCGCCCGTGACATAGTACTTCTTGTTCACCATGTTGTCCCACAGCGAGATCACGGCGCTCTGATAGTCGCGATCCCGGGTCTCGGCCGCGATGTCAGCCATGCCGGAATAGAAGTACATCGCTCGAACAGCATGGCCCACGGCTTCATACTGCTGGCCTGGGGGCAAATGACTCTGGTCGTACTCTGCTCCACCCCGGCGCGAATCGAGAAGGAATTTCGCGAGTGCGATGTATGCATCTCCGCGGTGATTGCCCTCCTGATCGTTTACGAAGCGCCCGAAGCGCACTAGCGCCTGCTCCATCTCCTGGTGCCCATCGAACCATTCCTTCTTGGCGGGTCCAATGTTTGCAGCCCAGCAGTCCGCCAGCTTTTTTGCGGCGTTGTAAAGGCGCAGATCCTTGCCATCGGTGAGCGTGTAGTGATTAATCGCCGATTCGATGAAGTAACCGGAAACGTAGCCTTCATGATTGCCGCGATGATCTGGCGACCAACGCTCTGGCCAGTCCTTGCGGTCAGCTAACGTGTAGGCGGTCTGCAGATATCCATCTGGCATCTGAGCAGCGAGGATGATCGGAATCCAACGCTCCAGAGTTGCGCGCATCTGCTCCTGTGCCCTTACGATCTCCGGATCGCCTTGCGGATCCACCATGAGCGCGATGCACATGGACTCCACCGTCTGGTGCACCCAGGCGTTCGAAAATACATATCCTTTGTGCCTGCTGTGCGGTTCGCCCCGATTAGCCATGCCCGCTTCGATAAAGTTGTCGATGCCGCCGTCGCCGCGCATTGGCGCGATATCCGTTCGCTCGCACATTGCGATGCAATGAGGAATCCAGTTAGCGATAAGTACCTTTGCGCGCTGCTTCCATAGTTGGCCGTCGATCGAGTATCTGCGGGTATAGACCACATCAAGACGATCGGCTGGCGGCGCGGGCTCCACGTGCACGTTGATTGAACACGATGGGGCTTTGCTTTCGGAAGCTTCCAACGCAAGGATGTAATCACCGGCCTGGGAGAACGTAGCAGTGGTCTCCGGCGAATTTGAAGCGGCAAATGCGACAGCACCAGGCCCCGTGGTCTTGATCCATCGCGCTTTGTTCTGGCGCGAATCCTTGAGCCACGTTACCTTGCCTGAGAGATAAGTCCGACCGTCACTCACCACCGAACGGTCCACACCTGCATCGACCAATGGGGGAAGTGCGGGGACGGGACCGTAATGGAAGACCTCCCACTCCAGGATCCCTGCTGGCCGATCCTGTTGAGGAGTTACCTCGAGCCGCAATTGGCTCGTCTTCACAGGTTCAAAAGTCGTCGCATTGAAACCGTCGAGAACTACGCCAAGACCCTGCGGTCGAGGTACTGGAACGAAGTCGCTTCCATTCCAGTACAGTATCCGATAACGCTCAGGCGCCAGTATCCTGGGACCACCGCTGCCAGGCAACACGCCCGACCGGGGCCGATCAACGGCCCAATAGACTTGCACTCTATCGACAATGACCGGCTCACTCCACTCATATTGGACCCAGCTTGTGTGGCTATCCAATGTCGGTTCTGCCCACAGCGCGTATAGGGCGTGGGTGCGGTCGAACGAGTTCAAAGGTTTGAACCCGTCATTCAAGGCAGAGATCTTGTTCTCGCTCGCCCTCACTTGGCTCGTCGGAACAGCGACCCGAGCAATGTTGAGAGGGCTTTGGGAGCCCTGTGCGAACGTCCTGGACGTTGATAGTATGCCCAGAAGAGCAGAACCCCCTGCCCCCACCAAAAAATCTCTCCGACTCGGCTCAAGCTTTTCCGGATCCGCTGTATGGCTTTCGGAAGTCTCGGATCTCTTTTTCCTGTTCATCTGTGATATCCATCCCAGCGAAGCCTTTGGATCCTTCAATGTGATCCCGAGAAAGCGTTTGCTGACACTGAGAAGCCTACCTCGCCGGTGAACCATTGTAAAGTTGGCCAGACTATGCATTCTCGGGGAACTATTCCCCCACATTTGGCTCCGAAGGTCGGCAAGTGTTTGAGCTCAAAGATGCCCTTGTGCGGAAGAGAGAAATTTGGCGCTGTGCCGCCTGAGGGTTTTACATGTGCGGCAAATTTGACTTGGTGGGCCCACCAGGACTTGAACCTGGAACCAACGAATTATGAGTTCGCTGCTCTAACCAATTGAGCTATGGGCCCCTCAGTTGATTCCGGCATCGCAGGACCGGAGTTTCGCCTAGCAGGCCGTAATCAACTGCAGTTCAGCGTAATTTGGAGAATATGAATTCCCTTGCTGTAACCGTTGAGCTACGGCCCGGATGGCCAGTAACTATTGTAACTTCTTACTTTCGCACCCACTCTGGGGATTGGCTGAAACAACCGTTCCCCTGCACTCGCCGAAACCTATCCTCGGCGAGCCGGGCTTCACACAATGACCGCGAAAGATAACCTCATCCCCATCTTCAAGAAAGGTACGCACTTCTTCACTAGGCAGGCGGATCGGTTCTGCTCGATGTTTCATCTCAAGGAGGCAACCTTCCGATCCTTCGTCCGGTCCGGAGATGGTGCCGGTTGCGAGCAGGTCTCCGGGGCGCAGGTTGCAGCCATTGCTGGCGTGATGGGTGACAAGTTGCGCGGCAGTCCAATACAAATCGCGCAGACTCCCACAACTAAGCAGCATCGGCGCGAGATTCGATTCGCGCATGCGCTTGGATTGGAGATAAACCTCAAGCGTCACCTCGATCGCGCCGGCGGTCTCGGCCAATGAACACAAGTACGGCAGGGGTTCGGGATCGTCGGCCGGACGTTTTGGACCGGCAACTCGATACGGCGCTAAGGCCTCCAAAGGAACGACCCATGGAGAAATCGTGGTCGCGAAACTCTTGGCCAGGAATGGACCCAGTGGTTGATACTCCCAGGATTGAATGTCGCGCGCGGACCAGTCATTGACTAAGCAAAGACCGAAGATGTGTTGCTCCGCCTCTCCAATGGGGATGCTTTGGCCCAATTCGTTGCCCGTGCCGATGAAGATGCCGACCTCCAGTTCATAGTCGAGTGATTGCGATGGGCCGAATTCAGGCTTCATTGTGGAGGAGTTGGTCTGCCCGGATGGCCTGCGGATATCCCAGCCGCTGACAACAATGGATGAAGCGCGGCCATGATAGCCAATCGGTAGATACTTGTAGTTGGGCAAGAGCGGGTTATCGGGGCGAAATAGCTTGCCTACCCGTGTCGCGTGATGGATGGAAGCATAGAAATCGGTATAGTCGCCAATCTTCGCCGGAAGCAACATCTGTGCCTCCGGCATTGGCGTCAAGGCAGGCTGCACGGCAGCTTGTGTTGGCTTGGTTGCCTCAGTTGCGCTCAGCAGTGAGGTGATCCGTTGACGCAACGCGGACCACGATTGCGGTCCGAGAGACATCAGGGAATTAAGCGATTCGAGACAACAGGCGGCACCAACATCTCTGGGCAATGCTGCGAAGAGGCCCAGGTTCGCACAGGCGCGAAGATCAAGGATCTGGTCCCCGATGGCAACGCCGATGCTTGATTGTTCTCCTCGGCGAAATACGCCGTAGGGCAGATTTTGAATCGGGAAATCAGTCTCCGGAGTATTGGCAGAGGCAACCCAACTCTTCAAAGCCATCCCAGTGCCTCCAGATCGTGAATCGGATCTTCGAACGAGCAGCTGCCGAAACTGGTTAGAAACCGCAGCCGAACGCTATGCAGTTGGTCTGCACTCCATTGAAAGGAACGCCAACTTATGGCTTCGTTTGTCACTTGCCAAGCCGCAGAATCTTCCTCTGCGAGCAACATCTCGGCGTCGCCAGTCTCACCGCCAAAGAATAGCAGGGATGCTGCGCAACAGAGATTGACGAAGCCGTGCATCATTCCGGAGTCGCTGCCGTTGGCATAGCTGAATCGGTGACAGGACCGAACAGGATGATGCAACCCTGCGGTTGCTTTAAAAGAAACGGAATGATCTGCGAGCGCCTTGAGTGATCTTGCTATTTCTTTAGCTGTGGGGAACGCTGCGGCGTCCAAGCCGCCCATGCGCAGCTTCGCACGCGCGCCGGATATTGCGATCGCATCGATCAATTCCGAAGTTTGGACGTTGATGGGAATTTCGAAGTGGATTATGACGCTGGGAGGAAGTCGCTTGCAAACGAATTCAATTTCTGCTGCACTCCCAGCTTTGACTTCGATCATCTCAATTCGAAAGCCATCGTCAATGAATTGTGGCAAGCAGGCCCAATCATTCCTTAGCGCGCCTACCACGCTCAGCCCGATCTCGCCGAGCGAATCCTCCGCTGCTTCGCGGACTTCCTTGAGGCGATTCAAATCCACTACAAACCGCCCAAGTGCCGCGGCGTGTTTTTGGCGGCTGTAATCCAGGTAGTTTCGCACTGCGGTTCGCATGTCGAGTCCCGCAGGCGGATAAAGGCCTGCATAGTCAATCAGGCCTTTGAGTAAGCCGTTGATCGCTCTCATTTCTTCTTTGACGCTGTTTTCCCGGGGAGCGCGAAGTGCTTTTTCAGCCCCTGCCAGCATTCGAAGTATTCGTGCTGTAGGATTCTGGTGTTCATCGCAAATTCGGTTGGTCGAACAACAAGTTGAGTTTCAAACATGAATGCCAACGTGTTAGCGAGATACTGTGGCTTCAATTCCGCAGCCGTCGCTCGCTCAAAGGTCTCGGCATCTGGCCCGTGACCGGCCATGCAGTTGTGCAGGCTCGCCCCTCCAGGCACAAACCCTTCGGCTTTGGCGTCGTAGGCACCGAAAACCAGGCCCATGAATTCATTCATAAGATTTCGGTGGAACCACGGGGGCCTGAAGCTATGCTCGGCGACCATCCACCGCGGCGGAAAGATTGCAAAATCGCAATTTGAAGTGCCTGGAACGACCGAGGGAGCGCTCAATACCGTGTAAATCGAGGGATCGGGATGGTCAAACGATACTGTGTTGATGCAGTTGAACAGCGCCAGATCGTACTTGTAAGGTGCGTAATTGCCATGCCATGCCACAACGTCCAGAGGAGAATGATCGATTACGGCAGACCACAGGCGGCCCAGAAACTTGGATGTAATGTGGAATTCGCCTTCGCGATCTTCGTACGCCGCCACCGGCGCTTTGAAGTCGCGAGAGTTTGCCAACCCGTTGGCGCCAATCGGCCCCAGTTCAGGCAAGCGAAAAGGCAATCCGTAGTTTTCGCAGATATACCCTCGCGCCTGCTTTTCCGCGAGCACAACGCGAAATTTTACGCCGCGCGGAATAACGCAGATTTCGCCAGGCGCGACCTCCAGAATGCCGAGCTCCGTGTGAAAACGCAGCGACCCCAGCTGCGGGACGATCAGAAACTCTCCATCCGCGGTGTAGAAAAACCGATCGTGCATGGATGAGTTGGCCGCATAGAGATGGATTGCCAGGCCGGTTTGCATGGCCGGGTCGCCGTTGCCCCCAAGCGTGACAATACCGTCAACAAAGTCCGTCTGTTCCTGAGGAATCGGCAACGGGTCCCATCGAAGTTGGTTTGGAGAAGTTGGCACTTCGAGGAACGGACCACTGCGAATGAGACCAGCAGGAATCTCTTCGTAGGGGCGGTGCGTGACCGACGGGCGGATTCGATAAGTCCATGCGCGGCGATTCGTGGCACGCGGCGCTGTGAACGGTGCGCCGCTGAACTGCTCCGTGTACAAACCCAGCGGATGCCTTTGCGGCGCATTCTGGCCGGCTGGCAGCGCTCCCGCAACAGCCTCAGTCGCGAATTCGTTGCCGAAGCCGGTTTGATATCGGATTTCCTCGGACATGCCCTCACCTTTCACAGGCAACCGCGTATGGCCCGGCTCTCAGCCTCGTGCATTGCCTCGTAGATCTGGTCAAATCCGCTTACGGCGAAGAGCAGTTTGTGCAACTCGTCTACCTTCACAGGGGTGCGCAGTACTTCGTCGAGCGAGAAATCATGGATAGCGCAGTGCCCATCGATCACATTCCTGCATTCGCCATGCGAGCTGATGAGACCGCTCCCGTACACCTTGATCTCGTTCTTCTCGCGGATGACCCCAAACTCGACCGTGTACCAGAAAAGCCGGCCCAGCTTCTCCAATGTTCCTTGATCTTCAATCGACGCGCAGACACGCCCGTAGCGTTCGAGAAACTCTGCAAACACCGGATGGGCATGCATGGGCACGTGACCAAAGACGTCGTGGAAGATATCAGGCTCGGGCGTGTACTCCAGCGAGTCCCTGCTGCGCAGCCAGGTCGTCGTCGGAAAGCACCGGGCAGCCAGCATTTCAAAAAACGCCGGTGCGGGCAAAAACCCGCTCACTGGCGTTGAGTTCCAGCCTGTTCTCGGTTCGAGCCGAGCGCTGATCGACTCGAGATTCGGCAGGCGGTCTCTCTTGAGACCGATGACCTGAAAGCCTTCAAGATATTCGCGCGCGGCGTGCATTTCCAGCTCCGGAATCACCCGTCCCACAAGTTCAGCCCATGTCGCATGCTGCTCTTCGGTATAAGCCGAGTAGTCTTGCTGAATTATGTAGGGCGCGGCAACTGACAATGCTTCGGTTCTCATCTCATTTCTCCAAACAGCTACAGATTGCCCCGCGCCTGCTGCTCACGCTCGATGGCTTCGAAGAGCGCCTTGAAGTTACCCTTCCCGAAACTCCGGCTGCCTTTGCGCTGAATGATCTCGAAGAACAGGGTGGGGCGATCCTCAACCGGACGCGTGAAGATCTGAAGCATGTAACCCTCGTCATCGCGATCGACAAGTATTCCAAGCTCTTCCAATTTGTCGACCGGCTCGTCGATTGCGCCCACGCGACTCTGCAGTTCCGTGTAATACGTATGCGGAACATGCAGAAATTCCACGCCCTGTTCGTGCAGCTTGGTGACCGTGTGGAGAATGTCGTCCGTGGCCAGCGCAATGTGCTGAACACCGGGACCTGGATAGAAATCGAGATATTCCTCAATCTGAGATTTCTTTTTGCCCTCGGCCGGCTCATTGATGGGGAACTTTACGTATCCGTTGCCATTCGCCATCACCTTCGACATAAGCGCCGAATACTCGGTCGAAATGTCTTTTTCATCGAAGTGCTGATAAAGCGAAAAGCCCATCACGTTCGCGTAGAACTTCACCCATTCGTCCATTTCGTGCCAGCCCACATTGCCAACCATGTGATCCACGTGCAGCAGGCCGACAGGACGGGCAACGGGGTCATTCTCTACGGCGCGAAATCCGGGCAGGAACCGGCCCGAATAGTTTCGACGTTCAACGAAGGTGTGAATGGTATCGCCATACGTGCGGATGCTGGACATCACAACCTGGCCGAATTCATCCGCCAGTACATACGGTTGAGCAACACTGACGGCCCCGCGTCTTGTGGTTTCACGCCAGGCGCGACGGGCGTCGTCGACCCACAATGCAATGATTCGAACTGCATCCCCGTGCCGGCTCACGTGCTCAGCAATTGCATTGCCGCCACGCAGAGCGGTGGTCAGCACAAATCGAATCTTGCCTTGCTGCACCACGTAGGAGGCGCGATCTCGCTGGCCGGTCTCCGGGCCGGCATAGGCAACGAGCGACATGCCAAATGCAGTCCGGTAAAAGTAAGCTGCCTGTCGCGCATTGCCGACGTAAAACTCGACATGATCGGTGCCTTTGAGCGGCAGAAAATCGCTTTCAGTCGAAACCCGTTCAGCGACAGCATGAGACGTGGAATGGGTATGCGCAGCGTGCGTGGATGCGCTCATGAGGGACCTCCTCTTGCCGGGAACATGGAGGAGTAAAAGGGGGAATGTTCCCAGCTAGCCGATAAGATAGGCCTCGCGTTATAACTGTGAAAATGGGATTCCTAAGAAAAACGGGTGCTGAAACTTAACGACATTAAGCATAATAGGGTTGTGACCTAAGGAATGCTGGCGCATGACCCATAAGACTGTTCCCAACGTCGTAGAGCTTGACGCGACTGCCTGGAAAATCATCGAGGCTCTGCAGCGAAATGCCAGGCAATCGTTTGCGGAGATCGGCAGGAAGATCGGCTTATCCACTCCTGCCGTAGCGGAGCGCGTACATCGTCTCGAAGAAGCCGGAATCATTACTGGCTACCATGCATCGCTCGATGCTGCAAAGCTCGGTGTGCCGATTCGTGTCCTGGTTCGGCTGACTATCCCTGGCGGCGAGCTCCAGATCAATCGGACCGTGACAGCGCTCAAAGAGCTTTCAGAGATCAGCCGCTGCCATCGCATCACCGGTGCTGAATCATTCGTGATCGAGGCCGACGTCGTTTCCATTCGCCACCTTGAAGCCCTTATCGACAGGTTGTCCGCTCTTGGGGCCACTTCAACCTCGACTGTGCTCTCCTCGCCGGTTGAACGAAGGGAGCTTCAGTTGAAGCAAGTCGAGTTGTTCGCCAAGTACCTCTAAGCGTTGAAAGCTTGAGCGTTCGTACCATGCGCCTTTTCGTCGGAATACCGTTGGCAGCCGACTTGATCGAGGAGCTCCGCGCAACCTCGACGCGCCTTCGTTCTGACGCAGATGGTCTGCGGTGGTCCTCGCCCGATTCATGGCACATCACCCTGCAATTCCTGGGCGAAACGTCTGCCGAGCAGTGCGATTGTGTCCTCCCACGCCTACGCGAAATTCATTCGCCACGCGTGCCTATTCGTCTCGGAGGTTTGGATTTCTTCGATCGGGCCGGAATATTCTTCGCCAGTGTGAAAGTCACACCAGAACTCCTCCGGCTTCAGCAGCGAGTCATTGCTGCGACGGCACATTGCGGTTTCGTACCCGAGGCTCGGCCCTTCCATCCGCATATAACGCTCGCGCGAGCGAAAGGTGAAAGTCGCGGTCACAACCTTCGAGCGTTAAGAGCCACGCTTGGCCCGCAACCGGAGTTCAGCAATTTCGTAGCCACCGAGTTCCTGCTCTTCGAAGCCTTGTTAGGCTCCGCCGGCTCTCGCTATGAAATCCGCGAGCACTTTCCGCTCGGAGACCGTTAAGCAATTAGCCGGCGTAAGGCCTGTGATCGCCGTTCGTGCCGATGTCTAAACGAGTCGATTATGATTGCCAGGGCACAATGAAGTCCGTCGGGTACGCCGGGAGTTTCAATGACGATTTCCGCACCTGCTCCGCTTGATTCGAAATCGCAGTTGCGCAAAACGATGGGTTTCTGGGATGTCCTGCTCTTCAATATCGCCACTGTCCTCGGACCCCGCTGGATTGCGGCCGCAGGGCACAACGGTACCTCCTCAATCAGCCTGTGGATCCTTGCCGCCGTCTTCTTTTTCGTTCCCGGCGCCTTCGTCATCAACGAGCTTTCATCGCGATTTCCCGAAGAGGGCGGTTTGTATGCCTGGTCGAAAGAAGCCTTCGGAGACTTCCACGGATTCATCGCCGGCTGGACCTACTGGATCTACACATTTTTCTATTTTCCTGGCCTTCTTCTCGCTAGCGCCTCCATGGCGGCGTACATCCTGGGCGGACGCGGCTCCGTCTTGTCGCAGGATAGGACCTTTCAACTTACGGTCTCGCTGGCTATTCTTCTCGTCGCCGTGGTGCTTAACATCATCGGATTGAACATAGGCAAGTGGCTCCAAAACGCGGGTGGCGTCGGAACCTACATTCCCCTTCTGATTCTGGTCGGCGTCGCTGCGGTGGTTTGCTCGCGACACGGATCCGCTACACATTTCACCATTCAAAACATGATGCCGACCTGGAACTGGGACACCGTGAACTTCTGGTCGTCCATAGCCTTCGCGTTCACCGGACTGGAACTTGTCTCCTGCATGAGTGAAGAGGTGCGCGATCCTCGTCGGACGTTACCGCGAGCCGTATTCGGAGCAGGAGCATTGATTGCCCTGATGTATATCGCTGGGACATTCGCGATTCTTGCGCTTGTTCCCGCCGCGCAATTGGATCCCAAGAGCGGTGTCTTTCAGGCGATCGCCGTTGGGTCCATGGCGCTAAAGATTGGCTTCCTGGGAATTCTTGCAGCCATCCTCGTGACAGTGGGAAATGCGGGAGGCGTCGGCAGCACCGTTGCCGGCATCGCTCGTGTGCCATTCGTTGTAGGAGTTGATCGCTATTTACCGGCTGCGTTCGGCCGGATTCATCCTCGCTGGAAAACCCCATATATCTCGATCCTCGTGCAAGCCTTGATTTCTGCTGCGATTCTGCTGGCGAGTCAAATCAATGAAACGATTCAAGGCGCCTATCAAATGCTCATCGACGCCGCCGTTATTCTCTACTTCATCCCATTTCTCTACATGTTCGCTGCCGCCATCAAGCTCGCGCACCGCAAGGATCGCAAAGAGAATTTGAACGCCGTGTTGGTGCCTGGAGGTATCGCCGGCGTTTGGATTTGTGCCGGCCTGGGATTTGCGGTCGTTTTGGTCGGCATTCTGCTTTCCCTGGTACCGCCAGGAGATGTCTTGAGCAAGCTTTGGTTTGAATTGAAGCTAGTCGGGGGCACCGTGGCCTCAGTCCTGCTGGGCCTGACTTTGTATTGGCGAGGAGCACGATCCAAGAAAATGGCCGCATAATTCGACCCATTCAATTGCTCTTCGCTTTACAGTAATTCCATTGACCAGTTCCCGGCGGTTGGCTGGTTGCTCGCGTCTTGGGAGGCTCCGGCACTCGATCAACGTCTTCTCAGACTCGGTACAATTTCAATTTTGTTGGGAAGCGGATAGTCCATCATGCCATCGAAAATGCTATAGTCTGCGTGATTCATTGAGCAAGGAAATGGCGGAAGCATTGAAGCTTCAAAACGAATTGCAATCGAAGATGGGCCCTCAATCTGCGCGCGCGAAGACGAACCGCGCCGCACTGCTTGAGCTAATGGCGGCAATGCACGCGGAGGAAGACTTGATCCGCCAAGGCGGAGGCGCGAAGGCCGCGGCAGCCCAGCACGCGAAGAAGCGGCTCACAGTGCGCGAACGCTTGAAGCTCCTTCTCGATGAAGGGACGGAACTGCTGGAACTCGGTCTGTGGGCGGCGCACGGGATGTACACCGAGTACGGCGGCGCACCGGGCGCCGGAGTTGTAACAGGCCTCGGGCGAGTGAGCGGACACCTTTGCATGATCATTGCCAACGATGCCACGGTTAAGGCCGGCGCGTTTTTCCCCATGACGGCAAAGAAGGTACTGCGCGCCCAAACAATTGCGCTCGACAATCGGATTCCCACGCTCTACCTGGTTGACTCCGCCGGAGTGTTTCTGCCGCTCCAGGAGGACGTCTTTCCCGATACCGACGATTTTGGGCGCGTCTTCCGGAACAATGCCGTGATGAGTTCGCTCGGCATTCCGCAAATCACCGCGATCATGGGCATGTGTGTTGCCGGCGGAGCGTATCTGCCGGTCATGACAGACACAGTCTTAATGACCGAAGGGTCAGGATTGTTTCTTGCCGGGCCTTCCCTCGTGCAGGCTGCTATCGGCCAGAAGTCCGATCCGGAGGAGTTGGGCGGTGCGGCAATGCATGCTGAGATTTCAGGCACCGTGGACTTCAAGGAGCCGGACGATCGCCATTGCCTAGCGCGAATGCGATCGCTGGTCGGGAAGATCGGCGCGAGACCGGTGACTTCCCCTGCCGAGGCCTACAGCCGCATTGAGTTCGATCCGAATCGCGGCGCCCCGAAGTATGCGGCGGAAGATATGTATGGCCTGCTCAATCCCGAACCGGGGGCAAGTAACGTATACGATATGCGCGAGGTGATCGCTCGCATCGTCGACCGCAGCGAGTTCGATGAGTACAAGGCCGAGTTTGGCCGAACCGTGCTCTGCGGATATGCCCGCATCGGAGGCCGGGCGGTGGGTATCGTCGCCAATCAGAAGACAAACCAGAATCAGACGGTTGCAATGGGACCGCAAGCAGGCGCAAAACGTATTGAGGTCGGCGGCGTCATTTACACAGAGGGCGCGCAAAAAGCCGCCCGTTTCATCATGGACTGCAATCAGAACCTGGTGCCTCTCGTGTTCCTGCATGATGTAAATGGGTTTATGGTCGGAAAAGATGCCGAATGGTCGGGCATCATTCGAGCGGGAGCAAAGATGGTGTCGGCCGTAAGCACTAGCGTCGTTCCAAAAATTACGGTAATCGTCGGCGGGAGCTTTGGCGCGGGACATTACGCCATGTGCGGCAAAGCATACGACCCGCGCTTCCTCTTTGCCTGGCCGACGGCCCGATATGCCGTGATGAGTGGGGCTTCAGCGGCAAACACCCTCGCCGAGGTTCGCGCCAAACAGGTGGAGCGTGGCGGAAAGGTGCTGTCAGAGGCCGAGCGTGTGGCGCTCCATGACGAGATCAGGGCCAATTACGACGCTCAGGCCGATCCGCGTTATGGCGCGGCGCGACTGTGGATCGATGCGATTATCGACCCCGCGAAGACGAGAGATGTGCTGATGACCGCGCTTGAGGCGTGCGCCTTGAATCCCGATGTTCCCCGATTCAATCCCGGAGTTCTCCAAACCTGATCGACTTCTGCAAACCTTACGAGGTTTCTCCGCGCCTCTTACATACATCGCGGCATCTTATTCAGTTAGCAAGGTTAATTGGGCGTCAAATTTGAAGCGCGAAGGAGCATGCACATGGACGTTGCGCTGGAGCCGGTCGATGGCCTGTATCCGTTCGTCTTGACCGAAGATCAAGAACAACTCAGACGAGAGATCAGGGAGTTTGCAGCGAGAGAGATTGCGCCCAATGTCATGGCGTGGGACGAAGCGAGCGAGTTTCCTCTTGATGCCGTAAAGAAGCTCGGAGCCATGGGGTTGCTCGGAGTACTCGTTCCTCCGGAGTATGGCGGTGCGGGCTTGGGCTACGTCGACTACGTGCTGGCGATCGAGGAACTGTCCGCAGTCGATGGCTCGATCGGCATAATCGTTGCTGCGCACAATTCCCTGGGGACCAGCCATATCTTCCTTGCGGGAAATGAAGCGCAAAAGAGAAAGTACATCCCACGCTTAGCGAGCGGTGAGTGGCTGGCATCGTGGGGACTGACCGAGCCGGGTGCAGGTTCAGACGCCAGCAATTCCCGTACGACGGCAGTCAAGAAGGGCGATCGTTATGTACTGAACGGCAACAAGACCTTCATCACCAATGGGCACTATGCCGATCTCGCAGTCGTTATTGCTGCAACCGACAAGAGCAAAGGGACGCACGGGCTCTCCGCGTTTGTGGTGGAGAAGGGAACGAAGGGTTTCCGGCCCGGGAAGAAAGAAAACAAACTCGGCCTGCGTGCGAGCGATACAAGCGAGTTGATCTTTGAAGATTGCGAGATTCCCGAGGAAAATTTGCTGGGAGTCGAAGGTGAAGGGTTTATTGATGCGATGCGCGTACTGGACGGCGGCAGAATCTCCATTGCTGCATTGTCGCTGGGCATCGGGCGCGGCGCACTCGATGCCACGCTGAAGTATGTAAAGGAGCGGCGTCAGTTTGGCAAGGCAATCGCCGAGTTTCAAGGCATTCAATGGAAGCTGGCCGATATGGCGACCGAGTTGGATGCGGCGCGCCTGCTGACTCAGAGAGCAGCAGTATTAAAGGACGCGGGCCGCAAAGTTACGCGTGAGTCGTCGATGGCAAAACTTTTTTCCAGCGAAGTAGCCGTGCGAATCTGCAACGACGCTGTACAGTTGTTCGGCGGCTATGGCTTTATCAAGGATTACCCGGCCGAGAAGTTCTATCGTGATGTAAAGCTGTGCACCATTGGCGAAGGCACAAGCGAGATTCAGCGCATGGTCATCGCGCGCGAGATTCTCAAGGTCTACCCCTCGCGCGGTTGAGGCAGCTAGCCACCGCTGTTTAGTGAGAATGCGAATGGCCGATCCGATCAAAATTATCGAGTGCCCGAGAGACGCCTGGCAGGGACTTCCTGCTCCGATTGCGCCAGAGGTGAAGGCCGATTATTTGCGCAAACTCATCCATGCGGGCTTTACCCATATCGATGCGGTGAGTTTTGTCTCCCCCGCGGCCGTTCCACAGATGGCTGATTCGGAGCAGGTGCTTGCGGACCTGATGCCGCCCGAGCACGTGGAGATCATTGGAATCGTAGTGAATGAGAGGGGCGCGGAACGCGCAATTCGGACCGGAGTCGTTCAGACGCTTGGCTTCCCGTATTCTGTTTCCCCCGAGTTCCTTCGTCGAAATCAACATCAGTCACCCGAGGAGTCGTTGGACGCGCTCGAGTCAATCGGGATGCTGGCATCCGGCGCTGGACTGAATGTCGTTGCATATGTCTCGATGGCCTTCGGAAATCCTTATGGCGAACCCTGGAGCATCGATGAGGTGAAAGATGCATGCGATCTGCTCGCCAACTCAGGGGTGAAGCAAATATCTCTGGCCGATACCGTGGGGCTGGCAACTACCGACCGAATCTCGGAAATGCTCGGAGAGGTGCTTGCGGCCGATCTCGGAATAGAACTTGGCGTACACTTGCATGCGCGTCCAGCCGAAGCGGCAACGCGCATTCGCGCCGCATTTGACGCGGGTTGCACGCGCTTCGATGCTGCAATGGGTGGCCTTGGCGGATGTCCGTTTGCGCAGGACGTACTGGTGGGAAATATTCCAACAGAGACACTGATTCAGGTGTTGACGAAGTGCGGAGCAACACTACCGCGCGTTGGGCCTCTCGATGAATTGATACAAGCCAACGCGGAAATTGCCGCGCGCTTTGGAACTCTTGTGCAGTAGCATTTCATCGGCCTGACCCGTGCAGTTCTCGATTTAGAACGGTAGCAGCTATCTGCGGAGGAAGAGTGAATTACACGACGATTGCGGTGGCTGATCACCCTCCCATCCGGACCATTACGCTGCATCGGCCTGACCGTCGCAATGCAATGACCGCGGAAATGCAAATGGAATTGATCGCCGCAATGAAAGATGCCGCTACCAGCAATATTCGCGTCCTCGTTCTGACCGGCGCTGGTGAGGCGTTTTGCTCAGGCCTGGATCTGGCGCAGTTGCAGACTGTGCGCGACAAGACTGCCGCGGAGTATCGCGCCGATGCGGAGCGCGTCGCCAGGCTCTTTTTGACGTTGTACGAATTGTCGGTGCCAACCATCGCCGCCGTGCATGGCCCGGCGATTGCAGGTGGAACGGGACTCGCCATGATCTGCGACTTTACTCTCGCAACGCCCACCGCGAAATTCGGATTCACCGAGGTCCGCATCGGCTTCGTGCCCGCGATCGTTTCCGCATTCCTCGCTCTCCAGATTGGAGATAAGCGCAGCCGCGATCTGCTCCTGACCGGCCGCCTCTTCGATGCGGAAGAGGCCTATCGGCTCGGCCTTGTAAATGAAATCGTCCCGCAGGACAAGCTCGCCGAGCGAGTCCAGGCGCTGGCTGACGTCCTCATCGCAAACAGCCCCCAATCTCTGAGCGAAACAAAGCGCATGATGGCAGCGCAGAATCGACCATGGCTCGATGCGGCAATCGTTGTGGCCATGGAAGCCAACTCGGCAGCTCGAGAGACGCAGGATTTCCGCGAAGGCCTGGCGGCGTTCCTCGAGAAGCGAAAGCCCATATGGACGAAGTAGCTGCTGAGTTCAGCTTTTGGCAACTCGGAAGCAAAGCGCCGCATCGGTTTTTTGCTCCATTAAATCGCGGGATACTCCATCCGCAAGCTCAACCACTTCAAAGCCCAAAGCAGTAACATCGAGTACGCCTAAATCGGTGATCACACGATGCACCACGCACGCACCCGTCAATGGCAGCGTGCATTTCCGCAAGAGCTTGGCTCCTCCGTCCGGCGTCGTGTGCTCCATGACGACAAGAACGCGCCGAACACCAGACACAAGATCCATTGCTCCTCCCATTCCCTTCACCCTCTTGCCGGGAATCATCCAATTGGCCAAGTCTCCGCGCTCCGAAACCTGCATCGCACCAAGAATCGCCAAGTCGATATGGCCGCCGCGAATCATCGCAAACGAATCCGCGCTGCAAAACGTTGCAGCTCCCGGAACGAATGTCACGGTTTCTTTGCCGGCATTGATCAGGTCAGCATCGATCTCCGATTCCCGGGGATACGGGCCCATACCAAGCAATCCGTTTTCCGATTGCAGCGTGACTGTCATTCCAGTGGGAATGAAGTTCGCGACCAGCGTGGGAATGCCAATGCCGAGGTTGACGTAGAAGCCATCCTGCAGTTCCTGAGCTGCGCGAGCGGCCATCTGATTGCGGGTCCATGCCATCGGCTTATCCCTCTCGCGTGGTCTTCTTCTCAATCCGCTTTTCAGGCTGAGGGTTGTGCACCAACCGGTGAACATAAATTCCCGGCGTGCGTATCTCATCAGGATCGAGTTCGCCCGGCTGAACGATGATCTCCGCTTCGGCAACCGTGAGTTTGCCGCAGGTAGCCGCATTGGGATTGAAATTGCGCGCGGTGCGACGGTAAATGAGGTTGCCGTGAAGATCAGCCTTCCAAGCCTTCACGAGAGACACATCGGCGCGAATGCCACGCTCCAGAATGTACGTCACCCCATCAAAATCCTTGTGCTCTTTACCCTCCGCGATCAAAGTGCCAATGCCGGTTCGCGTATAAAAGCCCGGAATCCCGGCGCCTCCGGCCCTCAGCCTTTCAGCAAGCGTACCTTGGGGGGCAAACTCGACCTCGACTTCTCCAGATAGAAACTGCCGTTCAAACTCCGCATTCTCGCCCACGTAGCTGGAAATCATCTTCTTGATTTGATGCGTTTGCAGCAGCAGCCCCAGGCCCGCACCGTCCACACCCGCGTTATTACTGGCGACGGTCAGGTTACGCGCGCCCGTATCGCGCAGCGCAAGAATCAGAGCCTCCGGTATTCCGCAGAGACCAAATCCTCCAATCGCCAACAGCATTCCGTCTTTGACGATGCCATCCAATGCAGCGTGCGCGCTCGGCCATAGCTTGTTCATGGGGTCAAGTATGTAGAGCGGAGAGTCCCTGAAAGGGAAAGTCTCTTTCACTCTGTCGCCAGTCTTACACCAACCACTTTGTCCTCGCCAGCCCAATCTCCGCCGAACCATGCCCATTCTCTTGTTCGCCGGCGTTCCGTCTCATCCATTCGCTCTGATTGGCCCGTATCCGTATTGCTCCTGAGGGTTGATGTATATTTGCCGCATGCAATCCGGCAAGCCGATTTCAAGAGTCTGTGGCGGGGTTGTACTCCTGGTCATTTTGACGGCATCGCAGCTTGCGCTCCGCGGCTCCGCCGGCCAGCCAACCGACAAATCACCGCAGCCAAGGGAGAGGGCAGACTCAATCCTTATTCTGAAGAAGGAACATCGGCTCGAACTACTCTCTCAAGGTAAAGTCATCCGAAGTTATAAGGTTGCGCTCGGACAGGGCGGCCTGGCCCCAAAAGAACGCGAGGGTGACGCACGGACGCCGGAGGGCCGCTACGTAATCGACGCTAGTTACCCAAACAGCGCGTACCATCGCGCGCTCCACATCTCCTATCCCAATGCAGAGGACCGTAAACGCACTGCGAAACTCGGCGTAAGTCCTGGCGGCGCCATCATGATTCACGGACTGCCCAACGGCAAAGGCTGGGTCGGCGCCTCTCACCGGCTATATGACTGGACTCTCGGCTGCGTCGCCGTCACCGACCAGGAGATCGATGAGATCTGGAACCTGGTTCCGGTCGGTACGCCAGTGGAGATCCGGCCCTAGTCCAGGACAACGTCAGTTCCATCCCCGGCATCCTACCTCAAGCCTCATCAGCTACGCCATTTTGACCATCTTTGCAAATCGGATGAGGCGCAGTTTTTGAAGCATCGCTCTCCCGCGATCTTCGACCGGGTTAGAGAGTATGAAAGTCTAAATTATGCCAACATCTTCAAGATCACCCCAAGCCCTCCGAACTAATTCCCCTCCTTCGATTCAGCGGGCATTGGCGATTCTGTTCGTCCTATTCATTAGCTGCATCCGTTTGCATGCCTACTCGGTTCTTACGCACGAAGAGATAATTGATCTGCTTTGGATTGACCAAATCAAGCCGCTCCTGCTCGCGCGTTACCCAGGCCTCACAGACGATCAGATACGCGATGCCCATGCTTATGCCTATGGGGGCGCCGTCATCCAGGATCTTGGTTACTATCCGTTCGGCAGCAAAGAATTCAGCGATCTGGTCCATTACGTTCGCAGCGGCGATTTCGTCCTCGAACTCCTGCGCCAAAGCAACGATGTCAACGAATATGCATTCTCGCTTGGCTCGCTGTCGCATTACGCTTCCGACATAGCCGGCCACCCGGCGGTCAACCAGGCCGTCGCTATCGTATATCCGAAGCTGCGCGTGAAGTTCGGCCCGTCCGTACTCTATGCGCAAGACAAGACGGCGCACATAAGAACCGAGTTCGGCTTCGACATGGCGCAGGTCGCCAAGCAACGCTACGCGCCTCAGCAATATCATGACTTCATCGGCTTCAAGGTATCTAAGGAGCTATTGGAGCGAGTCTTTCCGGTTGTGTATGGATTGCAGTTGAAGGACATCCTCCCCCACGAGGATCTTGCGATTGGCTCTTTCCGCTATTCAGTCAGCAATCTAATTCCACACATGACTCAAGCGGCACTACGAGCTCACAAAAAAGAGATCACGCGCGAGACTCCGAACTTTAACAAGCAGAAATTTCTCTATCGTCTTTCGCGCTCAGATTATGAGAAGGAGTGGGGAAAAAACTATCAAAAGCCTGGATTCGGAGTTCGCTTCATGTCTGTGCTATTGCGTTTCTTGCCTAAGATAGGCCCACTCAAGGCGTTCGATTTCAAGATCCCAACGGCGAAAACTGAGGATATGTATTTCAGGAGCATCAACCTGACTACCGACCAGTACGGCGCATTCCTCAATGCGGTCCTAGCCAAGACGATCGATCTTCCCGACGATGATCTTGATAGCGGCAAGCCGACCGCCGCCGGGGAATACTCGCTTGCAGACGACACCTACGCCAAGCTGCTTTCCCAGCTCGCGGATCACAAGTTTGATCAGACGACGGTAGCATTGCGCAATAACATTCTTGGGTTCTACGCGAATCTCGCTGCGCCGATGGAGACCAAGAAGAATCCAGGTCGCTGGGAATCCGTGCAGAAAAATGTCGACCAGTTGAAGTCTTTCGCTCCTGACCCAACCTTGAAGCCAATGCCGCCTGCACAGCTCGCGCCTCCTGCAGCGACCGCCAGACAACCTTAGGCCATGGGTCTGCGAAAATAGAGAGGAATGCTCTCACTACAAAATGCCGGCAAGCGATTTGGCGCCCGAGTGCTATTCCTCGAGGCCAATTGGCTTATCCGGGCACGCGAAAAGACCGCGCTCGTCGGCGCCAACGGAACCGGCAAATCCACCCTGATGAAGGTCCTCGCAGGTCTCGAGTCGTTGGACTACGGCGCCTCGCAGCAGACACGAGGCATGAGTATCGGCTACCTGCCGCAGGAGGGTCTTCGGCTCACCGGCCGCACCGTCTTTGAAGAGTGCCTCACTGTCTTTGACGAGTTGCGCGCCATGGAAGTTGAAATTGAACATCTCGGCGGCCAGTTGGCTGTGCTCGATCACGCCGGGTCCGAGTATGAGGCGGCGGCGGAACGCTACTCCATGTTGCAGGAGCGTTTTCACGCTCTCGACGGCTACGCGCTCGACGCGCAGGTAGGCACCGTGCTCACCGGCCTCGGCTTCGGCAAAGAGGATTGGTCGCGGCAGACCGACGAATTCAGTGGGGGCTGGCAGATGCGTATTGCACTCGCCAAGCTGCTGCTCGCTAAGCCCAATCTGTTGCTGCTCGACGAGCCCACCAACCACCTCGATCTCGAAACACGCAACTGGCTCGAAGAGTATCTCCGCACCTATCCGTTCGGGTACATCCTCATCTCCCACGACCGATACTTTCTCGATGTCACCATCGATCGCACCGTAGAGATATGGAACAAGCGCCTGACCATCTTCCAGGGTAACTACACCAAGTACCTTTCGCAGAAAGACGAGCGTCGCGCTCAGCTACAGGCTGCATATCGCAATCAGCGCGAACAGATCGAGCACCTCGAAGCCTTCATCAATCGCTTCCGTGCTCAGGCCACCAAAGCAAGGCAAGTGCAGTCGCGTATCAAGGAACTCGAAAAGATTGAACGCATCGAGATTCCCGAAGAAGAGCCGGTCATGCACTTCAAGTTTCCTCAGCCTCCACCGTCAGGACGCATGGTGGTTGAGGCCGAGGGTCTGTCGAAGAGCTACGGACCCAAGAAGGTAATCAACGACGCGCGCTTTTCCATTGAGCGTGGCGACCGCGTGGCCCTCGTGGGTGTCAACGGCGCGGGCAAATCCACGCTCATCAAGCTGCTGACGGGTGCTGAAGCGCCCTCGTCCGGCGCGGTGCGTCTCGGCCACAACGTAGTCAGCGAATACTTCGCGCAGGATCAGTACAAGGTGCTCGACGGTGACGCACGCATGCTCGAAGACATCAGCCGCGCCGCGCTCAAGGTGCCCGAGTCAGAACTGCGCTCGCTGCTAGGCTGCTTTCTGTTCTCCGGCGACGATGTCTTCAAGCCGCTCGGCGTGCTCTCCGGCGGCGAGCGAAACCGCTATGCTCTCGCGCGCATTCTTGTCTCGCCATCCAATTTCCTGCTGCTCGATGAGCCCACCAATCACCTCGACATGCGCGCAAAGGATGTGCTGCTCGATGCGTTGGCGGCTTTCTCTGGAACCGTGGTGTTCGTTTCTCACGATCGCTATTTCATTGACCGTCTCGCCACGCGCGTGCTCGAAGTTGAAAACGGCAAGGTCACAACCTATGAAGGCGATTACGAAGATTACATGCGCCGCAAGGAACTCCTGGCCGGAGGGGCGGAGGTTTTGGAGAAATCGGCAAAGGCTGAGATAACAAAGGTGCAGCCGGTGACTTCCGCGCCTGATCTCGTGGCGACCAATGGGAAACTAGAACCGGAACTGGTGAAGGAAACGCCGCGCCGCCTGAATCCCATTAAGCAGAAACAGATGGAAGGCCGGTGTGCGTTTCTCGAGGAAGAGATCCCTCGCATCGAATCCGCCATTGCACACACCGAGGAGCAGTTAAGTGTGTACGTCTCAGCCGCAGAGACGCAGCGTCTCACCGATCTCGCCGCCGAACTGCGCTCGCAACTTGGCTCTTTGACCGCCGAGTGGGAAGAATTGATGCTTCAACTGGAAGGCGCCTGACCGGCGGCAAAATGTTCCACGTGGAACATTTTGGCGTGCCCACCCCTACCCTTACTTTGTAGACAAGTTATTCTATTTAAACTGGTTACATCGACGCGCTGGCGCTAAAGTCTTCTTAACAAAGGACTTGTCTGCATAGTACTCTCAATAAAAGACTTAACCGTTTTTGTCTCTTAATCTATTGGCAAGGATCCCAACCCTCTTAGAATTGCTTCCCTCTCCACGGTCTCGCCGGATTTCATGAGCACTCTGGATTGATTCGCAGAACCAACCCAATGAGTGAAACTAACCGGGGATTCAGATCACTACTGTATTGCGACTGAAGCAGGAGCGATTGGCGCTTGTTCATTGGAGAGGTGTTTGCGTGAAACGAATCTGGAGTCGTAGCGGTCTAATCGCGTTTGTTTCCTTCGTATCGCTCAGCGCGGGGGCCGCAATGCTGAGTCTCATTCCGAATCTCCAACCGTTCGAGGACAGGACGGGCTCGGTTGAAACATACAACACCGCCGGCGATATCCAAAAGGACAACCCCTTCTTCCAAAGTCTGGGCAGCGCGTGCACCCTATTTCCACAACGGTGCGGCCGCCAACCTGGGCGAATTGGTGAATTTCTACAATTTACGTTTCCAGATGAACCTGACGGACAAGGAAAGACGGCAACTTGTCGCTTTTCTCAATTCCCTCTAACATCGCCCAGCTGTCAAAACCAACCATCGATCGGACGATCGATGGGAACGGAGGCTGCGATGTCGCGCGCCTTTTCGCTCGTGCCGTCGGGCACGTACCGCGTGGAGCGGCAGAGTTCATTTTGATCTTCAGCAACGGGACAGTGTCTACTTACCGTATTTCTTTCCGGCCTTGCCAATCGATGGTCCGGCCTTGGCGAGATCTTGAGGATTCATGATCGGCCGTAAAGAGACCTTTGCGTTGAACGCCAGAAACCACGGCTCAGCGACTGATGGAATCTGCGATGCGTCCTTCATGTCGAAAACGATGGAGCATGACCGTTGGCCGCTGTCGTCCGCAAAGAAATAGGCCGCTTCCGGTTTGAGATCGGCCAGTATTCCCTCGACCGTGGAACCCAGGGTTCCATCCTTGGCGGCGGCATTGCCGGCTTCTACGGGGATTGAGACTCTAAGCAGCATGCGCATACTTTTCTCTCCTTTTGGGGGAGACAAAGATGTATAGGACGCAATGTATTGGTGTCAAGGATACCTCCCTCAGCGCTTGCAGGATCAATCGGGATGTGAAGCGGAAATCGGCTCCGCGCTTTGAAATCCAGATCATTGGTTTGGAAAGGCCACCCGCCCGCGCTCTCGGGTCTCATTGCATCGTATCGAGTAGGACCTGAGCGCTGTCGGATCGCAGCCAGATACGATCTGCTGCGTTTTCGATATTGCCGTAAGTGAACCGGTAAAGGGAATTCTCCCGGTCCTTTTTGATCTTTGAGCAGAAATCAGCATGGCACACAAAATCCTTGGGGCGGTTCACGAGAACGTCTACGGGTGTTTCAGAACCTGGCGGGAAGAACGCGCGCACCCGACGCTGGGCATACGCGCCGAGATGGCCCTGGAACTTTGTCGCGTTCAGCTTGATATCGATATCCCAGAGCGCATGGAGGGAGACCGAGCCCTGCGATCCTGCGAAATCGATCAAGTTCGCGACGACGTCCACTAGCCCAGAGGAATTCAGGATTACGGCTCGTCCGCCCGTTGCAGTAACGCGGAGCGGTCCTGACACATCGTGGACTTCGACAGCCGTTAAGCCGTGCACTGTAATCGGCGCTCCTTGAGGAGCCTCGAGAAGAAGATTTCCCTGGCCTCCTGTCAGGCCATTTGGATAGGTGTTGTTCAGCGTGAGCAGGCTGCCGATGCGCTGCATCGAGATCTTCTGCAGATAGCTGCTGGCTTCCTCGGCGGTGTTGCCTTCGCCCTTCGCGCAGAAGCGAAGGGTCCAGTGATCCTGATTTACGCCGGCGATCTGAATCCAGTTGACGGGCTCGGTGGCTATTGTCAGCGCTGGGACCTGATAGAGCGGAAGGTCGAGCCTATCGAGGCGGGTGCGCGCGTAGGGAACCCCTGAAGAAAATGTCGCATATCCATGCGTGCCCGGTGGAAGCGGACGCGGGCGGTCGGCACAGTCCATGTGGAAGGGCCGTTCGTCAAACTGCGTCGACAATCCCGTGTGCGGATGGGGGGTCTGGCTGGAGCAGGCAATCACGCCGCTTAAAAGTACGCTGAAAGCAAGGATGAAGACAAGGCTGCTGACTTGCACGGCCGAGCCCGGCAACGGCTGTTGCTTATTGCATATCCTCATATCGCCTCGATTTGATCGATGAGATTCTACGCCTTGCCGGTCGACTGAGCACGGAACTGCATTCGAGAAGACCGTGTTTGGCGGATGCAGGCTGGAATGAAATGCGCTGCTGACCTGGTCGTGCATAATCTAAAGACGATGGCCCTTTTGTGGAACCCCGAAAGCTGGTCGCAGAGGCTGGCGGAGTTGGAGGCGCGCTCCGGCGATCTGAAAGAAGCGCCCCTGCGCCGCGACGTGCGCTCGCTGGGCACATTGCTCGGCGAGGTGCTGCGCGAGCAGGCCGGCGAGGACCTCTTCGCGCATGTCGAGGCACTCCGCCAGGGCACCATCCGACGCCGCGATGCAGAGGCCCGCGGCAAAGACGCAGAAGCCGCCCGCCATGCCGCCAAGGCCCTTGAGCTTGTCCACTCGCTGCCTGTCGAGCGCGCCATCTTGCTGACGCGCGCGTTCGCTTTTTACTTTGAGCTGATCAATCTGGCTGAGACGAACCACCGCAAGCGCCGCCGCATTGCGCTGCAGTTGAGTGGCGAAACCGCCCGTCAGCGTGGCTCGCTCGCCGGCACCCTCTGCGAAATGCGCCGCGTCGGCATCTCTGCCGATGAGGCCATGGATTGGCTGCGGCGTGTGCTCATCGTGCCCGTCTTTACTGCCCATCCCACTGAAGTGGCGCGGCGCTCTGTGATGTTCAAGCGTCGCCGCATCGGCGAGTTTCTGGCGACGCTCGACCGCATCCCCATGCCCGAGCAGGACCTCGCGCGCCTCGAAGAATCCATTCGAGCCGAGATCACCAGCCTTTGGCAGACCGATGAAGTGCGCTCGCGACGGCCCACCGTTTATGACGAAGTGAAAATGGCACTCGACTACTACGATGTCTCCATCTTCGCCACTTTGCCCGGCCTATATCGCGAGATTTCTGAAGCATTGCGCGCCGCCTACGATCTTGAAGTGGAGCCCCATGAGCTGCCGCAAGTGCTTCGATTTGGCTCGTGGATCGGCGGCGACCGCGACGGGAACCCCTTTGTCACGCCTGACGTGACTCGCGATGCCATTGAACTGGCGCGGGGACACTTGTTGCTCTACTACGAGGCGCAGCTCGACTTCATCATCGATCTGCTGACCACCAGCGCTCAACAGCGCCCCGTGAGCGATGAACTGCTCGAGCGCCTCAAGTCTTATATCGCGCTCGTACATACGCCCGAGGCTCAGGTATTCGGCGCGCAATATGAGTTCGAGTACTACCGCCGGTTCGTAATCTGCGTGAAAGCGCGCATTCAGCGCACTCTGGAGCAGACCGGCAAACATTCCATAGCCTCATTGCCTGTCACGCCTTTCACGTTGAGCCAGGGCCAGGAAAAGCTAGCGCGGGTGCTTCCCGCTTACGGCTCGGCCGAGGAGTTCCTGGGCGATCTGGAATCGCTGCGCGCCTCGCTCGCCGCGAATGCCGGACTCCGCATCGCACGCACGCTCATTGACCCGCTCATCTTGCAGGTGCGCACCTTCGGCCTCCACCTGCACACGCTGGACATCCGGCAGCACGCGCGGGTGCACGCCGCGGCTCTGCAGGAAGCTATCTCCGACACCATAGCGCCCATGCTGCCCGTCGGCATGTCTGCCGAGACGGCCTCCGTACTCGAGACCTTTCGCGTGGTGGCGGAGATTAAAGATGGCTGCTCGCCCGAGGCCATTCGCCACTACGTGATCAGCGGCGCGTCGTGTGTCGAAGATGTGTTGTCGGTGGTTCGGCTGGCGCGGCTTGGCGGCGTCACGGTAGAGGGTCCTGGCTCGAGTTCGGGTTCGGGTTCCGGGTCCGAACGCGGGCCTGGACGGGATCCGGGGCTGATGCCGGTGCCACTCTTTGAATCCATCGATGACCTGCGCCAGGCTCCCGCCATCTGCCGCGAGTTGTGGAGCCGCCCAGATTACCGCAAGTTGCTTGCCTCATGGGACAACTGGCAGGAAGTCATGTTGGGTTACTCCGATTCCAACAAGGACGGCGGCATGCTCACCAGCACGTGGGAAATCTTTCGCGCCCATCGCGACCTGCATGTTGTCGCGCGCGAGTCGGGCGTCAAGCTGCGCCTCTTCCACGGGCGCGGCGGCACGGTCGGCCGAGGCGGCGGACCCACCCATCGCGCCATCTTCGCTCAACCGATGGACGCCTTTGAGGGTCAGCTTCGCATCACCGAGCAGGGTGAAGTTCTCAATTTCAAATACGCTGACGAAGTGCTCGCCGAACGCAATCTCGAGTTGATGATCGCGGCGTCACTCGATGCTTTGGCTCGTCCCAACGCGCGTGACCCCGAAGGCCACTTCACCGGCGTGTTGATGCCGGAGTGGGAAGCAGCGCTCGACGAGTTGTCGGCCGTCTCATTTGGGTTCTACCGTCAAAACATTCTGGAGAATCCCGAAGTCGTCACGTATTTCGAACAATCGACTCCTGTTGGGGAGTTGGAGCACGCAAAAATCGGTTCTCGCCCCGCACGACGCAACACCTCGACGCGTCTCGCTGATCTTCGCGCCATCCCCTGGGTCTTCGGCTGGACGCAATCGCGGCTACTTATCCCCGCTTGGTTTGGCGTGGGATTTGCGTTCGAACAATTCATTGAGAAACCCGGTGCACTCGAACGCTTGCAAGAGATGGCGCGAGAGTTCCCGCTCTTTATCGATCTGCTGCGCAACGTCGAGATGGCCTTGGGAAAGGTGGATTTGGCGACCGCGCGGCTTTACTCATCGCTGGTCGAAGACGCAAAGATGCGCGAGCGCATCTACGACATGTTTGAGGCGGAGTTTCACCGCACCGTGCGCGCTGTTCTCGCCATCACTCAACAGGCCGAATTACTCGAGACCAACCAGGTGCTGGCCCATTCGATCAAGCTGCGCAATCCGTATGTCGATCCGATGCATTTGATTCAGGTGGACATGCTGCGTCGCAAGCGCGCCGGCGAAGATACGCCGGAGGTCAACCGCGCTCTCGCCGCCACCATCAGCGGCATCTCGGCTGGACTCAGAAATACCGGGTGACGTTGCATTTCGACCCTCATCCTTCCAGGCCCTATTCGATCGTGACAGGAATGCTCAACGCCTGCTGTACGCTTCCAGAGCTCGCGGTTACCTGGATGTGAGTCGCTCCCGTCACAGATTGAAACAGCACGCTTGAAATCGACAATTTGTTCTCGGCGTCCCCGCTGTAGTGGGCGGTAAGCGAATGCGTTCCGGGAGTCATGCGGAGCCTTGAAGAAATTATGCAGCGATACAACGCCTGCAACCACTGGCTCAAGCGACGCCGGAATTGTCAGGTCCGAATTGTTTCCGGGACCCGCGCCTTACGTTGGGGTAATCGAGCCTATGTGACTTTAAATGGGCCCATGTGACCCGAACGGACGAGGCAGTGATGTTTTGAAATGAGAGTCATGGCGCAATAAGGCAAACGAAGGCTGGAATCGCTTCCAACCCTCGCTTGTGCATGCTAGATTCTGCAGAGCATCGTTTGGAAGGTACAATTTCCTCCTACGCGTGCACTCGGAGGCACCAGTGAATCGAACGATTTCTGCAGGCGTGGCATACCTCGCTTTTGCGACCTGCGGTATCGCTCAGCAGAGTTCCAGCGGCAACGGCAGTTTGCCCTCCGCATTGCCTCTCCTCCAGATCGAGCGCTTGTCTGGCGATCAGCACGATGGTTTTACGCAATCGTGTCTCCTTGTGTATGGCGATGGAAAGTACCATCGAGAGATCAGGCGACAAGTAAATACTCAGTACCGCCCCCAACCGGATTGGAAATCCCCTGAAGTATTCGAAAGCGCGATCAGTCCAAGCGATCTCGAACACCTGAGAGAGATCATTGAATCCAGAGATTTTCGCGCCATCGTTGGGACGCTCGGTGACGCCAGTGCTCTGCGGTCACGTCTTGTTTTTTGGCCTAACGGTGTGGTCCCTCATTCCGACATCGACATCTTCGAAGCAGCAGTGGCTCATTCAAAAGACCTCTCAAAAGACCTCCAAGTGTTTCGGCTCTTTGGGGCAATCGGTCGGGCGCCAACCAGTTCGCTCAAGTCATTCAGAGAGTGGGTCGCAGCAGTCGAAGGGCGAAAGGAAGGACGAGTTGCCAATACGGCGGTGGATTTTTGTAGCGCCCGCACTCCTTCCTCAAATGACTCCACTTCAAGGGATCCCACCCCGTTCCTCGGACCGAAACCGATCAACGCTCGCTTACCGGAATACCTGGCTGAGGAATCGAAAGCGGGACATTCGGGAGACGTAACGATACACTTCATGATCAATCCCGACGGAAGCGTTGGGGCAGTTTCGGTGCAACGCGGTCTGAATCCGACGCTCGACCAGTTTGCTTTGGAAGCCGTAAAACACTGGACATTCGCGCCCGCTCGACTCTATGGCATCGCCATCGCGATGCCGCTGAACCTTGAGCTACATTTCCCACCGACAAGAGATTCGCCACGTTAAGGGATTCGGGCGTCGCTGATAAGCTGCCTGGAATGGTGATGGTTCCAGTCGTTTTGAGAGCAAGACTGGCACAACATGGCACAGCGATCAATTCGGAATGCGTACTCAGTTTTCAGGAGTCGCTTGTCGAGCGTTGGCCCGGAAAGGAAGCATCCAAGATTCAAACGCAAAACGAGGGCAGGGATCGCTCCCTGCCCTCGCTTGTGTGTGCTAGATTCTGCCGAATCCGGCTAGCTGATGGTTTAGAGCGGCTGAACGTCCGCAGCCTGCCAGCCCTTGGGCCCCTTCACCACGTTGAACTGCACGGCTTGACCTTCCTGCAAGCTCTTGAAACCGCTAGAGTTGATTGCAGAGTAGTGCACGAAGACGTCTTCACCGTTCTGACGCGAAATAAAGCCGAAGCCCTTCGCGTCATTAAACCACTTCACAGTACCTTGTTCCATTTTGATCGAATTTCCTGGATTGAATTGCGCTGGATGAATCGGAGCGACCACTGGCAGAATCTTGCTTGGTTGGGCGAGTTACTGCACACGCCCGGTTCGGCTCTAACGCTGGCGCTAGTGTAGCATCCCCGTGGAAAAGGGACGCAGAAATCTTGCCCTGGCACATTACCTTCGGTTTTCATGTTCCGGAAAGCTACTCAAAAATATGCACTTACAGAGCCATCTTCCGTTGTGATACGTTGAAGGGTCACAATGACGAACGATCCCGTTCCCGGCTTGCTTGCTCGCGCTACTGAGTTGCTTGGGGCGGAGTTCGGCTCACTTCCCGTCTTGGATCAAGTTCCCGCGCATGGGGCAGACGCTGAGGCGATGGCCCGGGTTCTCGAGACCACCGCGCATCGCCTGGGCAACAACTATCCTTACTTCCACCCCTTATATGCAGGGCAGATGCTCAAGCCTCCCCATCCGGTGGCGCGAGCAGCTTATGGCTTGGCAATGATCGTCAATCCAAACAACCACTCCCGCGATGGCGGCCGCGCCAGCTCCGAGATGGAGATTGAGGCGGTCGCCGAGATCGCAGCCATGTTCGGGTGGACCGAATTCCTGGGTCACCTGACGTCGAGCGGCACAATGGCGAATCTCGAGGCGCTTTGGATCGCCGGACAGTTGCTGCCGGGGAAGAGAATTGTCGGGTCGGAACAGGCGCATTTCACTCACGAGCGGATCTCCGCCGTGCTCAAGGAAGCTTATGCGGCGATTCCCGCCGACAATCAAGGGCGCATGAATCTCGATGCGCTTGAATCCGAACTGCGCAAAGGCGATGTGGGCACGGTCGTGATCACGCTGGGAACCACAGCAATTGGCGCTGTCGACCCCATGGACCAGATCTTATCCCTCCGCGAACGCTATGGCTTTCGAATCCACGTCGACGCGGCTTATGGTGGCTACTTCTGCCTGATATCTGAATCGCTCGACGACCCAGCCCGTCGCGCCTATGCCTCCGTCAGCCAGGCGGATTCCATCGTGATCGACCCGCACAAGCACGGCCTTCAACCGTACGGATGCGGTTGTGTGCTCTTCCGCGATCCCGCGGTGGGCCGTTTCCATAAGCACGATTCTCCTTATACATACTTCACTTCAAAGGAGTTACACCTGGGAGAGATCAGTCTGGAGTGTTCCAGGGCGGGAGCCGCCGCCGTGGCTCTCTGGGCGACACAGCAGCTTTTGCCGCTCACTCCGGGCGGAGAGTTTGCTCAGGGCCTCAAGCGCGGACGCGCCGCGGCAATCGAACTGGATCGCCGGCTGCGCCAAGACAATCGCTTCGTACCGCTTGCCGCGGGCGGGCCCGAGCTCGATATTGTGGTGTGGAAAGCGCACTCAGACACCCCGGCGCGGGCGTCGCAGCTTGCACAATCGATTTTTCTCGCCTGCGCTGCGCGCAATCTACACCTCGCCCTTGTACAATTGCCGCAATCCTGGTTTCGGCTTTCCGGTGGCGAATCACCCGGAAAGGCTGCCGGGCAGGTCACTTGCCTGCGTTCAGTGCTCATGAAGCCGGACCATGAAGTCTGGCTCGACCGGATTTGGAGTGAACTGTCCGCAGCCTGCGCGGAAGCTGCAGAGGGGTAAAAATGGCTGAGCGGTGCCCGACCCGGGTTGAAGAAGAAAACGTTCTCATCCAGGCAGGGGATTGCTCAATTTCCGTTCTTCCTCATCTTGGCGGAAAAATTGCTTCGATTCGCCTGAAGAACCGCGAATTGCTGCAGGCTCCGATCGCGCCACTTGCTCGTCGCAACCACACCATGCCATTCGATGAAAGCGATGCCAGTGGCTGGGACGAATGTTTGCCGTCGGTAGCCAAGTGCACGGTGGAGACCCCTTCCGGAATCGCCCACGTTCCCGATCACGGTGACTTGTGGCGCGTCCATTGGCAACCGGTTGGCAGCAATAACCACAACCACTCGGTGCAACTGCAGGCGCAATGCTTTTCGTTGCCCCTTACGCTGCGCCGGACCCTTGATTTGAGCAGCGATGTCAGCGGCTCCCACATTGAATTGAAATACAAGCTCACCAATAACGGCCGCTCATCGACGCCGTGGTCCTGGGCGGCACATCCGTTGTTTGCAGTGGAAGCGGGCGATCGCATCGTGCTGCCAGACACGATTCATTCTTTGCGCCTTGAGGGTTCGGGCGGCGGAAGGCTCGGCGCCGGAGGCAACACCGTCACATGGCCAGTTGCCACTCTGGCTGATGGCTCTTTGTCCGACCAAGGTGTGGCGCAACCGTATCAGTCCGGCATCGGCGACAAGCTCTTCGCTGGCCCTCTCGCACTCGCGGAGAACTGGTGCGCGCTGGAGCGCCCTTCCGCGGGCGTTCGTTTACGTTTTCGATTTGACCCTGTTGCACTGCCTTATCTTGGCCTCTGGCTTTGTTATGGTGGCTGGCCGGACCGGACCGGCCCAAAACAAATGTGCGTTGCCCTCGAACCTGCAACCGCACCGGTAGATTCCTTGACGCAATGCGGCCCATGGTCGCGCGTTTTGGCTCCTCGTGAGTCGTACTCATGGTCCATAATTCTCGATCTTGAACCGATCTAAAGCGTGAAATTTATGCATGATCCAACTGCGTTATTTGCCTTGCATCTCGACCGATTTAAAGCGGAACCCGCTGTGTTTTCCGCTCCCGGTCGCGTCAATCTCATCGGTGAACATACCGATTATGCCGAAGGCTTCGTCATGCCGGCGGCAATCGACTTTGCTACTCTCGCCGGCATCTCGCCGCGCTCCGACGGCAAAATTGTTATCTATTCGGAAAACTACAAAGAAGACCGTGTATTCGATGCCGCTGCTCTGCCCGGCAAGGCCACGAAGCACTGGAGCGACTACCCGCTCGGCGTGATCGCCATTCTGACCGGAGAAGGAAACCGCATCCCTGGGTTTAGCCTGAGCCTCCTTGGCGATGTTCCGCTCGGGTCGGGCTTGTCGAGTTCAGCCGCGGTTGAAGTGGCCACATCCACTGCCGTCACCTCCCTGCTCGGCGTGAGTTTGCCCGGTCCCAAGCTTGCCCGTCTCTGCCAGCGCGCGGAGAACGAGTTCGTCGGAGCCAATTGCGGCATCATGGACCAGTTCATCTCCGCCAACGGCGCTGAGGATCACGCGCTGCTGCTCGACTGCCGGGATTTGAGCTACAAACTGGTTCCAATCCCTTCCAACCTGGCACTGGTCATCGCCAACACAATGGTCAAACACTCGGTGGCGGGTGGCGAGTACACCTCCCGCCGGGCCGAGGTCGAAGAAGCCGCAGCTGTCATCGCCCGCCATCGCCCCGAAGTGCGCTTTCTGCGGGACGCTACCCCAGATGACTTGGAGCGTTGGGGATCCGAAATGAGTCCGAACGCATTGAAACGCGCTCGCCACGTAATCACTGAGAACCTGCGCACCGTTGCGGCAGCCGACGCTCTCATGCATCGCGATCTGGCCGAGGTGGGTCGCCTGATGGCCGAGGCGCATGTGAGCTATAGCCGTGATTTCGAGGCCAGTTGTGTTGAAGCCGACACGATGGTGAACCTCGCCCAGGATCTTCCAGGGCTCATTGGCGCTCGCTTGACCGGGGGCGGTTTTGGTGGTTGCACGATCAATTTAGTGGAACGATCCCAGGCCGCCGGCTTTGCCGAGGCGCTGGGCGCTCGCTATGCCGCAGAAATCGGCATTGTGCCCCAGATCCACATCTGCCATGCCTCGGGAGGCGCGCATCGGGTTGCCGCAAGTGTTGTGCAATAACAACTTCGGGATTTCCTTTGAAGTATTTTTATAGAAATTCCGCCCCTAGATGGCTGGGAGCAGTTTTGCCTGTACTACGTTCCACAATTGTTCGATTTGCAGGAAGAAACTGGCAATTTGCGAGCGCCGCAGAAAGAATTAGAGGATGCATCTGAATTCACCTAAACCTTTTTCCTACGAAGCTTTTCCAACGTCTGGCCTGGTCGCTTACTTCTCCATGGAGATTGCGATCGATCGAGGAATGCCCACCTACTCTGGCGGCTTGGGAATGCTGGCAGGCGACACCCTCCGCTCCGCTGCCGATCTTGGGGTGCCGCTTGTGGCTTTCTCCCTTGCGCACCGCAAAGGGTATTTCCAACAGCATCTGAACCAATCCGGCGACCAGACCGAGGAAGTCCAGCTGTGGAATCCCGCGGACTTCTGCACGGAGGAAACCCCGCGCATCAAGGTCTCAGTGGAAGGCCGCGACGTGACTGTGCGCGCGTGGCGTTATGATCTGCAGGGTCGCTATGGCCATGTGGTTCCGATCTACTTACTCGACACCGACGTAGATGGTAACTCCGGATGGGACCGTGGCCTGACGGACCATTTATATGGCGGGGACACCAACTATCGCCTGCAGCAGGAGATCGTGCTGGGCCTGGGTGGCGTGCGCATGGCGAACGCGTTGGCGTTGAATGTAAACGTGTATCACATGAACGAAGGCCACGCGGCGCTCTTGACCCTGGCGCTGCTTGAGAGCCAGATGGGCGGTGGACCGATCGGTACTCCCGCAGAAACCGATGTCGACCAGGTGCGCCGGAAGTGTGTCTTCACCACGCACACTCCTGTTCCCGCGGGGCACGACCGCTTCTCGACGGAGCAGGCTATTCGCATTCTCGGAGGAGAGCGCACTGCGCGCCTCGAAAAACTGGGTGTCTTCAAGGAAGGCCTCCTGAACATGACGTTGCTTGCGCTGCACTTCTCGCGCTATGCCAACGGCGTTGCCATGCAGCATGGCAAGGTCTCGCGAGCCATGTTCCCCGAATACAACATCGACTCCATCACCAACGGCGTGCACGCTCCAACCTGGATTGCGGAACCGGTTCAGCAACTGCTCGATCGGCACATCGCCTCATGGCGACGCGACAATCTCTACCTGCGCAATGCCATCGATCTGCCCGAACAGGAGATTCTGAACGCTCATCGCCGCGCCAAAGAAGCGCTGCTGACCGAGGTGGCTACACGCACTGGCCTCGTCCTCAATCCCAATGTGCTCACGTTGGGATTTGCGCGTCGCGCCGCCACCTACAAGCGCGCGAGCCTCCTCTTTACCGACCCTGAGCGTCTGCTCAGAATTGCCGCGCAAGCCGGCGGCCTCCAGATTCTCTACGCAGGCAAAGCGCATCCCCAGGACGAACCGGGCAAAGCGCTGATTCATAATGTGATCGAAACCGCCCGCAAGCTTTCCAACGACATGCTGCGAATTGTCTACCTCGAGAACTATGCGTGGGATCTTGGCGCTCTTCTCACCGCCGGAGTTGATGTGTGGGTCAACACGCCGCGGCGGCCCTATGAAGCCTCCGGGACAAGCGGAATGAAGGCCGCGCTCAACGGCGTCCCCAGCCTTTCAATTCTTGATGGATGGTGGATCGAAGGTTGCATCGAGGGCTTCACGGGCTGGGCCATTGAAGATGGCGCCAACGACGCCGAAGAAGCGCTTTCGCTCTACAACAAGCTTGAGAATGCTGTCGTTCCGCTTTACCTTGCGCCACCGGAAATGTGGGCGCGCATGATGCGCACCACGCTGGCCTTCAACGGCTCCTTCTTCAACACAAATCGCATGGTCAAGCAATACACGCGCAACGCATATTATCCGGTCAAGCTGCTGGAGCAGGCTGTCAATGTTGAAGAAGCGGCTCCGTCGTATGCGTTGAAATAGTCCGGCTACCTTCCTCCGTTTATGAGTGCGGCAGCTTATGGCCGGTTGCAGTCGTGTGGAGTCTAACCACACTAACATCCTGAAGCAGGCAGAAGTTGTATGCTGCTTGCGGGCTCGCGCGATGCATAGGCTGACACTTGTACTGTTGTTCGCGGTACTGACGCTGACCGTTATTGCTTCAAGAGAGGCAACTGCGGAAAAGGTTACGGTAGCGCAGCTGGAGCAGGTGCTGACAGCGGCCAATGGCAAACCGGACGCGGAAGTGGCGCAGCGGCTGGCTGTGTTTGAGCTGACGGAACGACTGAACGCCTTGACGCTGGCGAAGTTGAGAGACGAACTGCCGGGAGAGAAGACCCGGCAGGCACTGATGATTCTGGCCGATGAATCGGCATTCCTCGTTCAGTCGGCGGCGGACCTCCCTCCGAAGCCAGCGCCCGATGCAACTGCACAACGGCAGATGATGGCCATGGTGGTGAATTATGTGACCAAGACCGTTCATCAATTGCCGAATTTCTCAGCGACCCGTGACACAGCCCAATTCGAGGATCGGCCGCAAAGCGCCTGGGAGAGCTACCTCCCAACGCATTTTGTGAGCGAGTCCGGCGTGCCGGTGTTTTACCGTGACGGCCAGGAGATGGTGGATACGAGCGCGGAGAAGAGGCAGAAGCGTACGCCTGAGGTGCAAGGGTTGGCATCTTGGGGCGAGTTCGGACCCATTTTGAGCACTGTGCTGCTTGACGCAGCCCAGAGCACACTGGCCTGGAGTCATTGGGAACGCGGCGCAGATGGCCTGGAAGCGGTTTTCAGTTACAAGGTCCCTGCCAAGAAATCGCATTACCGGGTCCAGTTCTGTTGTGTTACGGATGATGACACCATTGTTGCCCCCGGCACTCAACCCATGAATTCGCACGTATTTCACGAACTCGCGGCATATCGCGGGGAAATCTCGGTCGACCCGGCAACTGGAGCCATTCATCGATTGACAGTGGAGGCGGAACTCGCGCCGGGCGAACCTCTGACCAAGGCCTCGATCATGGTGGAGTACGGCGCGGTGGAGATCGGGGACAAGAGTTTCATTTGCCCGTTGAGGAGTGTGGCGCTTGCGCAAAGGCATGTTGTTCAAGAAACGCTGGGTGCGCGTCCCGCGGCGGCCTTTGATCGAAGCCCGCTTAAGACTCTCCTAAACGACGTTGCATTTGGGCACTATCACCGTTTGGGCTCAGAGATGCGCATTCTGACTGCGGACAGCGGAGAACCGGGTCGCCCCCCAGATGTCGTCGGGGCGGATGGACAGGCCTCGTCGAGGCTTCAACCTCTTGGGGCTGTGAGCGCACGGTCGCCCGAGACAACGGAAACCGCCGCTGCGCCAAGAGTCGCACCGACTGGTGCAACGGCAGCGATGTCTGCGCCCGCTCCTGCGGTTGCGTTACCCGCGCCGCCAGAGCTCGAAATCACTGTGAGTGCATCCAACGGTATCCCTATCGGGCCGGCGAACCCAGACTATTCGAATGGACAGTCGCCCCCGGGCACATCGCAGCGGGTGAGCCTAGGCGTCGTGGTCTACGACCATATGGGTCACCCGGTGAAGAACCTGAAGCAGGCGGACTTCGAGATATATGACAACGGCATTCGGCAGGCGGGGGGCGAGGCGGCGCTTGCGTCCGAGTCCGGAGCCACAATTCTGCTGATCGACGAGAGCCACATACCCTCGGGCGACTTGAACAAAGAGCGCGAGCAGATACGCAAGTTTCTTGCCGTGGCGCCACCTGGTTTGCGCGCGGGACTCTATACCATCGGCAGCGACAGCTTTCACGTTCTGGCAGAGATAACAACGGATCATGCCGCGCTGATCGAGAGATTAAGAAACTGGATGCCCAGCATCGTGGCCAGTTCACAGCCGTCTACCGGCCCCATCGACTCGGCGCATCAATCGATGAAGGTTCTCGACGATGTGGCGCAACACCTCGCCGCTCTTCCTGGACACAAAAACCTGGTTTGGGTTTCGACCGACAGCGTATTTATCGATGTGCACGACAAGCAAGCCGCCAATGAAAGGGATGTTGGATATAAACAGCTGGATGACACGGCCACGCGCGCGGTGGAAGCGATGAATGACGCAAACGTTGCTGTGATTCCATTCGATGTCTCACAATCCGGCAGGACGCAACTTGCAAGTGGCGCTATTAGCGCCGACGCTTACTCCCGCAATACGGACCCATTCGCGCAGATACAGACGTCACAAGCAATTGAACTCCCCATCCAAAGGCCGATCCGCGAGCTGGCCAAAGCAACCGGGGGAATTACGATCCAACACTCCAGCAGTCTTGCAAAGGCGCTGTCACAGATTGTGGAAGATGGCGACGCCACTTATCTCATCAGCTTTTCTCCGCGGGGCCCGGGAGATGGCCAGTACCACACCATCAACATCAAGCTCGCGGGGAAGAGCGGCTTCACTTTGCGCTATTGCACCGGGTACATGTCTGTTAAGGAACCGGCGACACAGAAGGTGCGCTTCGAGTAGGCGATTTGGCTGCCCGCTGTCGCTCTAGCAAAGCGATCTGATTTCGCTCGATGTGCCTCCGGCCGCGGGCACATAGCATTTCTGCGTGTAGTCCATGACCATGCGGTCGGCATTGAAACGCCACCCCAAAGTGCGAATCGTCCGTTTCATGCGCTTGATCCAGCCTCGCGGCAACCCGTCGCGGTCACGTTGATAATAAAGCGGAATCAGCTCATCGCGAAGAACGCGATAGAGATCTTCGCCGTCGCGGCTGTCATGCACATCCATGCTGGAGTGAGTTCTGCCGGTGCCGATGGCGAACCCGTTTAATCCGTCGTAGGCCTCAGCCCACCATCCATCCAAAACCGAGAGGTTCAATCCGCCATTCAAAACAACTTTTTGCCCGCTGGTCCCTGAAGCTTCAAGGGGCCGGCGGGGATTGTTGAGCCACACATCGACGCCCTGCACCAGATACCGGCCAACATTGATGTCGTAGTCTTCGACGAACACGAACTTGTCAGCGAAATCCGAATCCCGCATCATCTGAGCGATCTGCTGCAAGACCTTTTTCCCCGGCTCGTCGTGCGGATGGGCTTTGCCCGCAAACAGAAATTGCACCGGCCGCTTGGGGTCGTTGACCATCGAGGCAAGTCGCTCAATATCGGCTAGCAGTAGGTTCGCACGCTTGTATGTCGCGAAGCGCCGCGCAAATCCGATACTCAACGCATCGGGCGAAAGTACTTTGCCGAGCCGTTGCAGGACCTGAGACGACTCGTCGCGGCGCTGCGCCTGTTCTTTGGCGCGCCGCCGCACAAACTCGAGTAGCTGCGCCTTCAGGCTGAGATGAGTTTCCCAAAGCTCGCCGTCGTCAACGTCCTCAATCGCGTCCCACGTGCTTTTGGATCCGCTTCGGTGTTGCCAACCCACGCCGAGATGGCGGTCGTAAAGGCGGCACATCTGTGGCGCCAGCCACGATGGCACATGGACGCCGTTGGTGATGTGGCCTATCGGAACAGCGTCTTCAGGTTTGCCAGGATATAGATTCTTCCACATCGCGCGCGAGACTTCTCCGTGCAGCGAAGAGACCGCGTTCACTCGCCGCGCGAGCTTCAGTCCGAGCACCGTCATGCAGAATGGTTCCTGATGATCCGTCGGATGTTCGCGGCCAAACCCCATCAGATTTTCGTGAGAGATGCCGAGTTTTTCGCGCAGAGGGCCAAGGTGCTCTTCGATCAAGTCAGCGTGAAAGCGATCGTGTCCGGCGGGAACAGGCGTATGGGTGGTAAAGATCACCTCTCTGGGAATCTGACTCGCAGCCGTGTAAAAGTCCTGGCCTTCGTCTTCCATCCGGCTTCGGATCGCCTCGAACAACGCGAACGCGCTGTGCCCCTCGTTGAGGTGCAAGACTCCCGGAGAAATTCCCATCGCCTTCAGAGCGCGGTAGCCGCCAACGCCGAGCAACAGCTCCTGCCGGATTCGCGTCCGTGAATCTCCGCCATACAGCCGCGAGGTCGTCTCCAGATCCTCTGGCGCATTGCCGGCAACGTTCGAATCAAGCAACAACAGATCGCAACGGCCCACCTTGACCTGCCAGACTTTGGGACCACCGGCTCGCCATTGAGGCCGATTGCCGGTTGCATGGGTAGCTGATTGATGTCGGTCTCGAGGTATTCCTCGCGTTGCCAGCCACGCTCGTCAAGCCGCTGCAGGAAGTAGCCCTGCCCGTAGAACAAGCCAATCCCCACGAGTGGAATATCCAAATCGGATGCGCTCTTGATGTGGTCGCCGGAGAGAACCCCGAGCCCGCCTGAATAAATCGGCAGCGATTCGTGCATGCCAAATTCGGCGGAGAAGTATGCCACAGGCCGAGGCCGCAATACGCCCGCATTCGCGGCGCCCCAGGTTCGGTCCTCAAGCAAGTACTCCTGCTGGCGTCGATAAACATAGTTGATTCGGCTGTGCAGAACCAGTTCGGTTGCGCGACGCTCGATCTCCTTCAAGGGCATTTCATTGAGCAGAGCGATCGGATTCTGGTTGAGCTCGCGCCAGCGAACAGGGTTCAAATCGCGGAACAGGTCGATGCAATCGTGGTCCCAGCTCCACCACACGTTGCGGGCCAGTGCCCAGAGCCGCTCCTGCGCGGGAGCGATAAATCGGTCGAGCGTGCGCGCCTCGCTGACCACGGGCGCTACCTGGTCCGCCGCCTCCACCAGCATGCGAATCTCGCGGTCACGAAACACCCTGGACTCCTTGGTTTGGACAACGAGGACACCCTGCAGCACTCCCCTGTCAATCAGCGGCACTCCTAGAAACGAGTGATACTCCTCCTCGCCGGAATCCTTGAAATATTTGTACCGAGGATGCGTGCTGACATCGTTGACGGCGACTGGGCGAACCTGCTCGGCAACCAGTCCGGCAAGCCCTTCGTGCAGCGACATGCGCAGCGCGCCGATACACCGCGGATGAAGACCCAGCGTTGCTGCCAGCACCAGATTGGAGCGATCGGGCTCAAGCAGGTACGCTGAACAAACATCGGTTCTGAACCGTGCCGCGATCAGCGCGACGACGTTCATCAACGTATCGGCCGGCTTGCCACCGTCCAGCGTGAGGCTGGTAATTTCATCTAAAGTCAAGACCAGATTGGCGTCAGCTGTTTCAAAGGATTGGGCCATCGCTGTACCTTCGCCTTTCGTTCAGTTTTCAGTACGGGTGCTTCGACAGTTCTGCAATGCGGTGCCAGCGAATACAAGCGTGCCAGCGGCAAAAACCGCGATATCTAAGAAGACTGTCAGTAGAGATTGCTTGTGGGGGAATCCCGTCACTCTTTAGTTCTGGATAGATTTGACAATACCATCATTTCGCCCGCCATCGCGAAGAAACACGCGGGTCGTCGAGCAGCGCAACGCTGCGTCCTGCACTGATTCTGGTGAAACCCTCACGACGCGGACATTCCCGCACTTGCCAATTATCGCATCGGCTGGCGAAGTACCGTTCTAAGTTTCTCCGGTGCGGTTCGCCGCGGATCGCTCAGATAGATCTCATGATGCCTGCCGTACAAATGTTTTCCAGCCGCATCGATTGCCTCGTGCATGCGCCGGATTGTCGGTCCCTCGTCCGCGAATGGGCCAAGGTAGAGCGTCTGCACCGCCTCACCCTCTTCAAGCGTCTCGAAACGAACACGGTCGAGCGCCGCCGGGTTCTTCTTCTTGCGTACCTGCTCGAATGCTGCATCCACATCTGATCGCGCGATGAACTCGGGCTGCAGAATCATCGCCGTCCATTTCCATGCGGATTTATCCGCCTCGTGAAACACCCTTGGATCGTCAGCCCACCATAGCCCCTCCAGCGGCATCACGCCATAATCGACCGCCTGCGGACTCTTCTTCAATGTGAACTTCAGTGTGTAAGACAGCGAATAAAGCGCTTCGACAGCCTGCTCAAACGTCTTGGAACTGTTGGGGTCCCCTTCGCCGTCGACCATCAGATAAGTGAGCGCGGGAACCTGCACGGTCGTGATTTCACCGACCGGTGGTTGATACAGCTTCTTCCATCTCTTTTTGAAATCGACCTTCTCCAGCGTAGGCATGGTTCATCCCCAGCAATTGGATTGCCGGACGGAGTATAGCGCCGATTAGAGGGTTGCCGCAGTGACGAGACCAAAAAAATGCCTCAGTCGCCCGCCGCCTCTTCCAGCTCCGACCCCACCTTGTGCAGTTTCATCACTCTCCACTGCAGCTTGTCAAAGAAGAGATAGACAACTGGTGTCGTAAAGAGAGTAAGCATCTGCGAAACCAGCAGCCCGCCGACAATCGTAATTCCGAGCGGCTTGCGCAGCTCCGACCCCACCCCCATGCCGATGGCCAGTGGCAATCCACCAAACATCGCCGCCATCGTCGTCATCATGATCGGCCTGAAACGCATCAGGCACGCCTGATAGATGGCTTCGACCGGCGGCAGACCCTGGTCGCGCTCAGCCTGCAAGGCAAAGTCGATCATCAAGATGGCATTTTTCTTCACAATTCCGATGAGCAGAAGAACGCCGATGAGCGCCATAATACTCAGATCCGTTCCGGTAATCAGCAGCGCGAGAATCGCGCCCACGCCTGCTGGCGGCAGCGTGGAGAGAATGGTCAGGGGATGGATGAGGCTCTCATACAAAATCCCCAACACGATGTAGACCGCGACAAGGGCGGCAAGAATCAGGTAGGGCTCGTTCCTGAGCGAATCCTGAAAGGCCTGCGCGGTGCCTTGAAACGTCCCATGAATTGCAGAAGGCATGCCCACGTCGCGCTGCGCTTTTTCAAGCGCAATCACCGCCTCGCCCAGGGCTACGTTGGGCGCCAGGTTAAAGGTCAGCGTGATCGCGGGGTACTGTCCCTGGTGGTTGACCGCAAGAGAGGTCCGCTTCTGTTGATAGTGAGCTATCGCCGACAGCGGGACCATACCTCCGCCTGTCCCCGGAGCAGTCGATGCAGTTGTGGTCGTGCTTCCGCCTCCGCCGACAGCGGTGGCCGTAGCGCTTGCCGAAGCATTGGCCGAAGCACTGCTTGATGCGCTCGCGAGAGAATTGCTGCTCGCTGCGGCCGAGTTTGCGCTCGAGGTCGGTGTTGGCGATGTTGTGCTGATGCTTCCGGAAGAAGAACTCGGGGTCACGAGGTTGCCGCCCGATGTGGGGAACGTCGCAGCCGCCGCTGAAGCACCGTTTGGCGCCGTCGGCACCGATGCTCCCCCGCCCGTTGCTCCCAGGGTCGTCGGATTGGCCAAAGCTGTTGTCGTGGTCGACATTGCGGTCGGTGCACCCACAACGTTGCTGGCCTTGATGTAAATGTTGTTGAGAGCATCGGGACTCAGTTGGTACTTTGGATCGACTTCCATCACCACGAAGTATTGATTGAGTCCGGTGTACATGGTGGAAACCTGCCGCTGCCCGAACGCATCGTAGAGCGCCTGGTCGATGGCGGCGGTGCTGATGCCGAGGCGCGAAGCCATATCGCGATTGATGACCAGGTTTGCCGCCAACCCCTGATTTTGCTGATCCGTTGAAACGTCGCGCAACTCCGGCATGGTTCGCATGCGAGCCAGCAACTGCGGCGCCCACGTATTCAAGTCGTTCAAATTCTCTGCAGAAAGCGTGTATTGATATTGCGCATCGCCGCCGCGTCCGCCGATCTGGATGTCTTGCTGGGCCTGGAGAAAAAGCGCTGCTCCCGGAACGACGGCGAGCTTGCTTCGCAAACCATTTACGACCTGGTCCGCGGTAATGTGGTTCGGCCGCTCGCTCGGCGGTTTGAGCGCGATGAACATGTTGCCAACATTGGTGCTTCCTCCGCCCGGCCCGTTCCCTCCCACGAAAGCAGTCACCGTCTGAACCGATGGATCACTCAGCACGATCTGCGCAAGTTCGCGCTGCTTGTCGCGCATCGCAGGAAAGCTGATGTCCTGCGCGGCGCGTGTTCGGCCGCCCAGGCGGCCCGTGTCCTGCTGCGGAAAGAAGCCCTTCGGAACGATGATGTAGAGCCAGACGTTCAAGACAGCGCAACCGATGGCCACACAGAGAATCAGCCACTGGTGGCGAAGCACCCACCGCAAGGCAGAATTATATTCGTGATGAAGCCATTGAAATGCATTCTCTGAAATGCGGTAGAGACGCCCGTATCGGCTCTCGTCGCGAGCCTTGAGAAAGTGGGCGCACAACATTGGCGTTGTAGTCAGCGAAACCAAAAGCGAGACAGCAATGGCCACACTGAGAGTAACCGCAAATTCGCGGAACAGCTTGCCGACAATCCCGCCCATCAGCAGAATCGGGATGAAAACCGCGATCAACGAGGTGCTCATCGAAAGCACCGTGAAGCCAATTTCGCGCGATCCCTTCATCGCCGCTTCAAATGGCTTCATGCCCTCTTCAAGATATCGAGTGATGTTTTCGATCACCACGATAGCGTCATCCACGACAAATCCAGTGGAGATGGTCAGCGCCATGAGCGACAGATTGTCGATGGTGTAGCCCAGCAGGTACATCACGCCAAACGTGCCCACCAGCGATAAAGGCACAGCCACCGACGGAATCAGTGTGGACCACACTTCGCGAAGAAACATGAAGACAACCAGCACGACCAGGATCACGCTGATGATCAGCGTGATCTCCACATCGCGCACGCTCGAACGAATTGTCGTGGTGCGGTCGACCGCCACATTCATCGTGATCGTTGGCGGAATCTCAGCTTGCAGCCGTGGCATCTCCTTCAAGACCCTATCAACCGCGTCGATCACGTTGGCGCCGGGAATTTTGAAGACGACGATCAGAATGGCGTCTTTGAGCAACCCGCTGTGACCCCGGGCATTGTTCCCCGCCAATCCCGCGGTATGAATGTCAGAAACCGAGTTCGTCACCGTGCCCAGATCAGAGATGCGAACCGCCGCGCCCGTCTGCTTGTTATAGCCGCCAATGATCGGTGCAAAGTCCGAAGCCTTGAATATCTGATCGTTATCATCAATCTGCCAGCGATGCTCGGCGTCTTGAAATGTGCCTTTAGGCCGATTCGCATTGGCTCCGGATAACGCCGTGCGCACCGCTTCAAGACCAATACCGTTGTTGCCCAGTTGCATCGGGTTCAACTCGACTCGAACTGCCGGTTGCGAACTGCCGCCCACGAAGACTTGCCCCACTCCCTGGATCTGCGCGATCCTCTGCGCCAGAATCGAATCGGCGATGTCATAGATCTGCGGCTTTGGCACCACGTCCGATGTCAAGGTTAGAATGAGGATCGGCGCCTCCGCGGGGTTGGCCTTGCGGTAGCTGGGATTCTGCGGCAGATACGACGGCAGTTGACTGCGCGCTGCGTTGATGGCGGCTTGCACGTCGCGCGCCGCGGCGTCGATGTTCCGATTCAAATCGAATTGCAGGGTCACCGAAGCCGATCCCAATGAACTCGACGAGGTCATCTGGTTCACGCCCGCAATGCGACCAAACTGACGCTCCAGCGGTGTAGCCACAGCCGAAGCCATGGTCTCAGGGCTGGCGCCCGGCAACCCCGCGCCCACGCCGATCACCGGAAAATCAACATCCGGAAGTGAAGCGACAGGCAGCAGAGAATATGCCACAGAGCCCGCCAGCAAAATTGCCAGACTCAGTAGTGTCGTCGCCACCGGTCTCCGGATGAAGGGCGCAGATAGATGCATCTAGGGCCTGCTCACGCTATTGAGGTGGATGGCGTTGCGAGCGAAAATCGGGCCAGACGAAGCCGGGCTCCCCGGCGACAGGTCTTGGTCGCTGGGGTGGGAAGCCGAGACCGAAGGCTGTGGCGGGTCCACCGTCGAGGGCGAGCATGAAGTATGGTCCGATTTTTCGCCGCAACCCTTCGGGCCGGGGCCAATTTCCCCGATTTCGGCGTCGATCGTCGCTAGCAGACACCCGGTATGCGTCACTCCTCGCTCCTAGAACTCGTAAAAATTGGCTCCCGGCGCCACCGCCTCAATAGCGTGAGCACGCCCTAGTCTCCGGTCACCGGTTGTTCGTCGAGGGCGGGCTGCGAAATGCCCTTGCGCATGCGTGCCGAGAGCTTGTCAAAGTAGAGGTAGATCACTGGCGTGGTGTAGAGCGTGAGCACCTGCGACAGCAATAGTCCGCCCACGATCGTGATGCCCAGCGGCTTGCGCAACTCCGCGCCAACGCCACCCCCTAGCGCCAGCGGCAATCCGCCCAACAGCGCTGCCATCGTCGTCATCATGATTGGTCTGAAGCGAAGCAGGCAGGCCTGGAATATTGCCTCTTCCGGGGCCTTACCCTGATTGCGCTCAGCATCAAGCGCAAAGTCAATCATCATGATGGCGTTCTTCTTCACAATGCCGATCAGCAGAATGATTCCAATCAATGCAATCACACTGAATTCAGTGCGCGTGAGGAGCAGCGCCAGGATCGCTCCCACGCCCGCCGAGGGTAAGGTGGAAATAATTGTGATGGGATGGATGTAGCTCTCGTAGAGCACGCCCAGCACAATGTAGACGGTGATCAACGCGGCCAAAATCAGCAGCGGCTCATTGGACAGCGATGTCTGGAATGCCGCCGCCGTGCCTTGGAAGCTCGCGTTGATGCTGGCCGGCAAGCCAATTCGCTTTTCTACGTCACTCACTGCGTTCACCGCATCGCCCAGCGCCTTGCCCGGCGCGAGGTTAAAGCTGACGACGGTCGAAGGAAACTGGCCCTGGTGTCCAATCGACAACTGCGCGCGCGACTGCTGCCAGTGGGCTATCGTGCTCAGCGGAACTTGCGTTCCATTCGCCGATTTCACGTAGAGATTGTTCAGCGTGGCGGGATCGGTCTGAAAGTTCGGCCCCACCTCCATCACCACGTGGTACTGGTTCAGTTGCGTAAAAATCGTCGAGACCTGGCGTTGACCGAAAGCATCGTAGAGCGTGTTGTCCACATCGGCCATGGCGATGCCGAGACGCGCCGCATCGTCGCGGTTGATCTCGAGCATCGCGCCCACACCCTGATCCTGCAGATCACTGGCCACGTCCGTGACCATCGCTTCCTCGCTTAGCTCCTGAACCATCTTGCGCGTGTAAGTGGCCAGTTCCGTCGCGTTCGGATCCTCAAGTGAGTACTGAAACTGCGTGCGGCTCACACGATCTTCTACCGTCAAATCCTGCAGCGGCTGCAAAAAGAGCTGAATCCCGTCGACATCCGCGACCTTGGGCTGCAAACGGCGAATCACTTCAGAAGCTGTAATCTTGCGCTCCTCCAGCGGCTTGAGAGTGATCTGTATGCGACCCGAGTTCAGCGTGGTGTTGGTTCCATCCACACCGATGAACGAAGAAATGTTATCCACCGCCGGGTCCTGCAGCACAATGTCGACCAATTTCTGCTGGCGCTCGGCCATGCTCGCAAAACTAACCGACTGCGGAGCCTCACTAATTCCTAGAACCACGCCCGTATCCTGTACCGGGAAAAATCCTTTTGGCACCACGATGAAGAGCAGAATGGTGCCAACCAAGGTCGCGATGGTGACCATCAGCGTGATGAAGCGATAACGCAACACCACTTGCAACGTCTCGCCATACCAGTTGATAACTGACTTGAAGACCTTCTCTGAGGCGTGATAAAAGCGTGTCTGCTCCGACGCCGTCTTGTGCCTGAGGATGCGCGAGGACATCATCGGCGTCAGAGTGAGCGAAACGATGGCCGAAACCAGAATGGTAACCGCCAGCGTGATCGCAAACTCTCTGAACAACCGGCCCACAACATCGCCCATGAAAAGCAGCGGAATCAAAACCGCGATGAGCGAGACGGTCAGCGAAATGATCGTGAAACCGATCTGCTCGCTGCCCTTGAGAGCCGCGCGCATAGGCGACTCGCCGGCCTCGATGTAGCGTGAGATGTTCTCGATCATCACGATTGCGTCATCCACCACAAAGCCGGTGGAGATAGTGAGCGCCATCAGCGTCAGATTGTTCAGGCTGTAGCCCAACAGGTACATCACGCCGAACGTGCCCACGATTGACAGCGGCACCGCGACAGAGGGAATGATGGTGGCCGCAAGATTGCGCAGGAAGAGGAAGATCACCATGACGACCAGCGCCACCGTGAGCATCAACTCAAATTCCACATCCTTGACCGAAGCGCGGATGGTGGTGGTGCGGTCGGTCAGCACCTTCACATGCACGCTGCCCGGCAGGCTCGTCTGCAACTGGGGCAGAAGTTTTTGAATGCGATCTACTACTGCGATAATGTTTGCGCCAGGCTGGCGCTGAACGTTCACGATCACTGCGGGCTGGCGATCCATCCACGCGGCCTGCTGCGAGTTCTCAGCCGCATCCACCACACTTGCCACGTCAGACGTGCGCACCGCGGCCCCGTTGCGGTACGCAACAATCACTGGTAAATAGTCCCTGCTTGAAACAAGCTGGTCGTTCGCGCCGATGGTGTAGGACTGCCGTGCTCCATTGAGCGTGCCCTTGGCCTGGTCGACGTTCGCAGCAGCGAGTGCCGTGCGCAGATCTTCAAGACTCAAGTTGTAAGAGGCCAGTTGGGCTGGGTTCGCCTGCACTCGAACCGACGGCTTTTGTCCTCCGGCGATTGACACCATGCCGACGCCGGTCACCTGCGAAATCTTCTGCGCGAGGTTGGTGTCAGCCGCATCTTCAATCTTGTCCAGCGGCAGCGTTTCCGAAGTCAACGCCAGCGTCATAATTGGCGCGTCTGCCGGGTTCACTTTGCTGTAAACAGGTGGATTCGGCAAGTCGGTCGGCAAAAAGCTGTTCGCCGCATTGATGGCCGCTTGTACTTCCTGCTCAGCCACGTCAATGTTCTCGTCCAGGTTGAACTCGAGCGTAATCACCGATCCGCCGCCTGAGCTTACCGAGGTCATCTGCTTCAGTCCGGGCATCTGGCCAAACTGCCGCTCCAGCGGCGAAGTCACGGACGAGGACATGACCTCCGGCCCGGCGCCTGGATAAAACGTTAGCACCTGGATGATCGGGTAATCCACCTCGGGCAGCGCCGACACCGGCAACTGCAAATAGGCCACGCCGCCGGCCAGCATAATAGCCGCCATCATGAGCGACGTCGCGATCGGTCTCAGAATAAATGGCCGGGATGGACTCAAACTCACTGCGGCTGCCTCTGATCGGAATGACTGTTCGGCATGCGTTGGCCCGCTTTAGCGTTGCCCGGCTGCCCTCTGTTTTCAGGTGTCGCCAACGGGCTGTTTTGCCCGGAACTTTGCCCGGTTCCTTGCCCGGCCCCTTGCCCTGCGCCCTGGTTCGCCCGTTGGCGTGCCGCGCTGACTGCAACCTGCTGCCCGGGCCTCAACCGGTCCGCTCCGTCCACCACCACTTTCGCTCCCGGCTCAGGACCACTATCAAGAATGGTCGACTGACCCTCGGCCAGCGCCACCTTCACCGGCTGCATTTTGGCTGCCTGCCCACCTTTTCCGTCACTATCGATCACCCACACAAAGAGCGATCCGTTCAGGCCCGTCTGAATCGCAGCCGAAGGCACAACCAGCGCCTTGGGCCGATCCTCAAGAACGAGGTGAATATTCACGAACTGGTTCGGAAATAACACCTGGTCCTTATTGTCGAAAACGGCTTTCAACTTTGCCGTTCCCGTCGTCGTATCAATCTGGTTGTCGGCGGTGAGCAACTTTCCCGTTGAGATCTTTTGCGTGTCGCCGCGATCGTAGGCGTCCGCCGGCATCCTTTTATCCGCGGCAAGCTTGTGGAGCACTTGGGGAAGCTGATTCTCGGGCAGCGTGAAGTAGACGGCCATTGGCTTGAACTGGTTGATGATCACCAGATTGGTTGTATTAGCGCTAATCACGTTGCCGGGGTCAACGAGCCGCAGGCCGATCCGCCCACTGATCGGCGACTTGATATAGCACCAGCTCAGTTGCAGTTGAGCGGTCTCAATCGCCGCGTTATCCGATTCGATGGCGCCTTGGTACTGACCCTGCTGGGCCTCGTCGGCCTCCATCGCTTCCTTTGAGACCACGCCTGCGTCGTACAGGGCCTTGTACCGGTTGTACTCGGCCTGAGCGTTCTTCAACAGAGCCTGATCGTGGGCCAGTGTTCCCTTGGCCTGGTCAAGCGCAGCCTGGTACGGCCTGGGATCAATCACCATGATCGTCTCGCCCTCTTTCACCTCCTGGCCCTCGGTGAACTTGACCGGCATCAGTTCGCCGCTGACCCGCGCCTTCACCGTAACGCTCATGTATGGCGTCACGGTGCCGAGTGCCGTCAGGAAGATCGGCATCGGCTTCTGCTCCGCCTCAACCACCTGCACCGGAACCGGCCGGCCTTGCAGCGCCGCTGCCTGTTTGGCGGTCGCAGCCACCTGCTTCTGGTGGTTCTGATAGACCTCCCACCCAATGAGAGCCCCCACGATTACCAGCACGAGATAAACAACGATCCGCGCACCGACGTTCTTGTGCCCGGGCGGTTGCGACTCGGCGAATTGGGGCAAATGAGTCTCAGTGGCGTTTTGCAGTGGCATCATTTCACTTCCTGTCGTTTTTTGCTTGGTGGCTGCACCCGCAATTCGAGGGCAAATTAAGACACGTGTGGCAGTGAATAAGGTACCCGCGTCACTCTATAAGGACGAAGTGGTTTCAGCAAAGGTTTCGCCTGACGGCTGCCTCTTGAAGCGTGGACTTCCAGGCATCCGATCCTCCTTGAATTGGATGCAAATGCGTTCGGGTTGGCGTTCTGCTTAGTATCTCGTTGCCATCCCCTATAATCTGGACGAGAAGCTCTTCCTGACGTTTACTGGCGGTGCGGTTCGAGCCTGCAGGCGGATGGTCTGGTCCAATGCAAACCGCCGGCTTGGCTTTGAGCCGCGGCCTCTGTCCTGTGAGGCAACTTCTTGCTCCTGAAAACCGACATTGCCGAGGCAGCTGTTTCCGTTCGCACTGAGCCCCCTCTGTGCGTGGACCTGGATGGCACCCTGGTAAAGTCGGACACTCTCCTGGATGCCATGTGCTTGTTCGCGCGGCGGCAGCCCTTGCAAATCTGGCGTGCGCCTCTCTGGCTGCTCCGTGGCCGCGCACACCTTAAATTCGAGGTTGCATTGAGGGCGCCGCTCGACCCCGCGCGCCTGCCTTATAACGTGGAGTTGCTCCGCTATCTGCAGGAACAGCGTCGTGCGGGCCGCCGGCTCTTTCTGGCCACCGGCGCGGATGGCGGCCTGGCTCAGCGCGTAGTCGCGTACCTGGGCATCTTTGCCGGTGTCCTTGCCTCTGACGCCAAGACCAATCTCACCAGAACGAAGAAGCTTGCCCGTCTCAAAGAGCAGCTCGGCGAATTCGACTACATCGGCAACTCGAGAGCCGACCTGCCGCTGCTGGCTAATGCGCGCGTCGCCATGCTTGCGAATCCGACACCCGGACTGCGAATGACGCTGAACATGGGAAAAATCCCCGTCGCCCGCACCTTCGTTGACCGTCGGCCCACAACGCAAACTCTGCTGAAAGCAATCCGGGTTCATCAGTGGGCAAAAAACATCCTCTTGTTTGCCCCGCTTCTGCTTTCTCACAGGCTGACGTCTTCTTCGATTGCTTCTGTAGTCGCCGCCTTTTTCTGCTTCAGCTTCATGGCCTCGGCAAATTATCTCGTCAACGACATGCTCGACATCGATAACGACCGCCGGCATCCCTCCAAACGCTTGCGGCCCTTCGCTGCCGGAGACCTGTCCGTCGGCGGCGGCATCGCATTGGTGTTCGGATTGGTCGTGGCTTCCGCCGCAATCCTGCCGCAGCTTCCCAGGGCGTTTGATCTATGGCTGGGTGTCTATATCGTCAGCACCATCGCCTATTCCATTTATCTCAAGCAAATTCCTATCGTGGACGTTTTGCTGCTTTCGAGCCTGTACACCCTGCGACTTCTTGCAGGCGGCGCCGCGACTGCGACAGTGATCTCCCCGTGGCTAGCCGGCTTCTCCACCTTCCTCTTCCTATCATTAGCCATGGTCAAGCGCTTCAGCGAGCTTGAAAATCAGCGCGAACGAGGCGCAACCATCACCCACGGGCGAGGCTACCTGGTCTCCGATATGGACCAGATTCGCAGCTTCGGCACCTCCAGCGCCACGGCCGCCGTAGTCGTGTTCATGCTCTACATCGCGCGCCCCGACGTCACCATACTTTACCGGCATTTCATGCGCCTTTGGCTGATCATCCCTCTGCTGATTTACTGGCTCTTTCGAGTCTGGTTGCTGGCATCGCGTGGCGAATTGGACGACGACCCCGTCGTATTTGCCATGAGCGACAAAGTCAGCCTGGCGGTGGGAGCGCTGGTGGTCGCCCTCGCCATCCTCGCTGTGTAGTGCGGCCCCGCCTTGACCTTTCGAAGTTACGCCGGCAGCTGTGCATCGTTAAAGACGCCGGGAATATGACGGACAGAGCGCACGAGTGGGCAGGTAT